>Ga0163144_10018145_pt1 | contig 14275 bp, 24 predicted proteins | sample OliLak19BULKMAT1_FD_123175 | JGI IMG/M metagenome (GOLD analysis project Ga0163144, IMG submission 123175) | Freshwater microbial mat bacterial communities from Lake Vanda, McMurdo Dry Valleys, Antarctica - Oligotrophic Lake LV.19.BULKMAT1 | ecosystem: Environmental > Aquatic > Freshwater >... | reverse complement strand
TTATTGGTTTGTCAATGAACTTCACTCAAAAACCCTTATGGCTTATGATGTTGGGAATGAACCGATTGCTCCTCTTCCACTCACAATCACAAATCCGTACCCACTCCTCGTGCCATACGACCAGATGTCGGCATGAGCATCTTCCATGTTGTTGCCTGTTCCCGGCATAGCCACCATGTGAGGAGCTTCCCATACACCCTTGTACGCTTGTAATCCCTCTGCCATTAGTCCAATAGCAACCAAGAACCACCAGCGACGCTTTGTAGAATCGTTAGCTCCTAGTGCTGTTGTAGAAAGGCGAGGAAGTACTATGTGTCGGTACTTACCTTTGTACACGTTCATAATTCCAGAGTTGTTCTGATCAATGTCTGCTGTTGAGTTAAGGAAACGCTTTACTGCATTAACAGTAGAAGGGTCATTACCCGTAACAATAGTATTGAACTCCATTGTACGGCTTTCACCGAAGTTAGAGAGAATATCTGTTGTTGTAAGTAATTCAGCCGCTTCCAGTGCACCTTGACTAAAGATTGGATCTCCTGTAACACGGTTAGACCATGTAAGAGATGAGAACTTTAGTGTGTGAACTGTTGAGAAGATAGCTAGACCGTCTCCACCTGTTGTAGTAACTGTATCTCCGTCCATATCTGTATAGCTTACGGCTGTACCGAAAGTAAATCGGTGGGTAGCGTCAAGCTCTTCACGTTGTGGACAAAAATGAGTAAGAGAAACAATAAGAGTACCAACTTCTGTGTATCTGTTTTCATCACGCATTTCTTGTGTGATGTCAATTTCGATACCAACACGCTTTTTCGTCATGGTTACTTCGTAGCCAACACCAACATTTGCCTTAGAGACAGTTTGTCCTTCGCGTTTTAGACGTGCATATGTTTCTGTGTCAATTTCGTTGTAACGCTTTGTTTTACCTTGTGCCTTTCCTACTGGATCAACCATGTACATCTGTTCTGCAACAGGTTTGTACATATTTTGTGTCTTAACCCACTTTCTGCGGATTAGGTCGGTCATTTCAGGAAAGGTAAGGGTATTTAAGAGATTGCCTTGCATAGATTGAAATGTAAGTTATAGAAACTTTAATAAATATAGAAACGCCTATTATGCACCTGATTCGTCTACACCAGCAGTTGAGTTGACAATAAGGAGTACTTGAGACTGTGCCACAAGCACTTCTACTACGAAAACTTGTTTTGTAGTAGTAGCACTAAGGTCAACTTTGTCTCCTGTACTGTTAAGGTCATAGTAAGCTCCTACGGCTGTTTGAGCTACTGTTCCTGCTGATACTTCTGAAATAAACACGTCAGTTGCTCTAGCAACGTCAACCATAACGTATGAAGCTACTGCATAGTCTGTATCTGTAGCCGTAATCGTTTGAAGGATTAAACCTATATGGTTGATTGATGATGCTGTTGCAGGAACAAGGAATCCGTTTGTATCAATGGAAACTAAACCTCCATTGGTAAACACGGTTGATACCTTCTTCTTGAAATACTGAATGTTTGGAGCACCCGTTTGTCTTTTCATATAGAGTATTTTGCATTTATAAGAAACTTAATAATAGAAAAGGCACACCAAGTAAATGGTGTACCCAGTTCGTTAACAAGTGAACCACGCTGAAGTTGTAGGGAGCATACTGGCTTTACGCCGACAGGTTGTATGCTAGAACCGTTAAATTTTGTGAAGAAGCCAACCAAGATTTCCTCATTACCACAAGTATATAACAAGCTCTATAAGAAAAGTAATAGCTTATGTGTTTAATGTGTGGATAAAACAAAAAAACACCATTTCTGGTGTATTTTTATGTCTAGCACATTTTTCTTATTTAGGAATCTCTTGTGCCTCGAACGGCTCTGCAAGTATTACCTTTACTGCTTCGCGGATCTTTGCTCTACGAACAGTTAAATTACTTAACTGCGCTATGGTGAGGACATTATCTGTGTTGTCATCCTCATCAAACATATTGTTTCGTAAAAGGTCTAAATTTCTGTTTAGTGAGGCCTTGATAGTTTCTACTAGCATAAATAGGCTTGAACCTATCATTTTTGATATGTATTCTAGGTCTTTTTCAAAGTCAATCTTCCCGTCTATCATTATAGGGTACATCTTTTGTATCATTTCAAAATACAACTTGTTTTTTTCTTCCACGGTAGCAAAGGAGTTTTCAGGAAGTCTCCCACTTTCTATCATTATTTGTACCATTTTGATAGCGACAGGCATACATCTTTCGTCTTGCTCCTTGGTGTAATCTCTTGCCTGTGGCATGTTTGCCCTCTTTAGCTTTTGTTTCTTTTCTGACATATATATTATTTATTTATAGTATTATCTTTTAAAGAAAGTGTAAGTAATACCTCCCTCTACAGTAATATCTGTGTACCCCCTACCATTACGGGTAACATCTTTTCGCGATATAATCCTCTTCCCTTCACAGAAACCTAGCTCTTCGGTGTCTACTTCCACCCTTCTAAGAGTTGTTCCTTCTGTCATTTTTTTAAAGGCCACTCTTTCCGCCTTCTTAACAACCTTTAAAATCTCTAGCTTTGTTTCAAGCCCTTTAATATCAAGGTTATTTAGCTTACACACTTGTTTTAACTGTGCTAAGGTCATATCGTCTGAGAGTAATCCCTTAACTATTTCTTTAAACCCCAATGCGTTTTTTATTGTTTTAATTATTTTCATATATTTTATTGCATATTAACAAACCTCTCGTCCACTATAATGATTTCTCCACCCTCTAACTGCACCTCGTAAGAGTTGTGTTTAATAATTTCTTCTACAGGTACTTGTACTTGAGTTTCAAACATACCATAACCACTTTCTATAAAATCCTTTTTTGACACATGCCCGTGCGTTATAACCTCGTCTTCTTCTGGAATTATACGTAAAACCTTAACTAGCACTACCTCTGATTCAGAAGAAAAACGGCTTTTCTCAACCTTTATAGGGGTTTTAGCGTTTTTAAGAACAACATCAACATATTCAGGGCCTTCCTTACCGTTCTTATCTACTTCGGTATACCAAAACTTGAATGTATTTGGTCGCGCTGACTTATTCACCAAGGACACTACGTAGTCGTTATTCCAGCGTCGCAACTTAATAAACATTTCTTTTTTACTATTTCGCTGTACTGTAACACCTCTCTGTGTAGATGCCGCATTTGACTGTAATTGTTCAATTTTAGTTCTAAACTCTTCATTATCACGGAGTATTTGTGCTAACTGCTCACGGTCAACCGGAACAGTGGTAGGTTGCTTACCTTTAGGAGTCTCTTCTTCTTCTCCTTGTAACTTTATATCTTTTTCAGTCATAAATGTTGTTTAATTATTGATTAGTTTGATCTTTCCCAAACATAGCGTCTGACGTAGCTATTCCTTTTTCTGATTCGGCAAAACCACTGTCCTTTGGAGCTTGATAAGGAATATCTCCCCCTTGGTTATGTGCATTACGTACTGCATCAGGAATATCACTACCCACCATATTAAATGCGTCCTTAACTAGAGGTAACAAAGATGCTTCGTTCATTGCGAGGTCTGAATCCTTGATTTTAGATAGGTTAAGCTCTATTTTCTTACCAAACTCAACATCACCTCTTGAGTGTCGCTCTATAAGCGTTTTTAGAACCCCTGCACGCTGATCTGCAAAGAACTTGTCTTGCTGTGTCTTAAGTTCTGCTGAACCCTTTTCATTGATCTCTTGTCTTTCTAATAGCTCAAGCTCTCTTTCTGTAAGAAGCTCCTTTTCTTCCTTGGACATCTCACGTAATTGCTTAAACTGACGACCCTTCTCTTTCAAATGCTCTCCTAGCTCTGCAATCTTAGTATCTTTATCGGTTGCCTGAGTAGTAAGCTCTGCATTTGTTGTTGTGAGTGAGACATTACTTGCCTCAAGCTCTGTAATTTTAGCTAATGCTTCTTCTAATGTCATAAGTGATTGTTTTTATGTTGTTTTTAATAATCGTTTCTGATCCCTGCGGATTGCCGACTTAACCCTGTTTACCTCTGCTCTCCTTTCAATTCTTGAAGCTATAGCCATCGAACTCTTCATCATGATTCGTTTCGCCATGAAAGATAGCTTTCTACTTGATATAGATCGATCAAACTTCTCTTCAGCCCGCCTGTTTGCCCTGTTTTTAGGTTTAAATATAAGTTCCATTTGATTAAATGATAATGATTAAGCCGCCTCAAACGATTCTTCAACCGTAATAAGGTCGTGTAACTTCTTTACCTCTTCGTACACTCTTGATAAATAGCTAAGTTCTTCCTCAAGAAGCTCCAAGCCGTTAATAGTAGCCCTTTGGAAATTAACGCTTTCGTAGCTATCTGCCTCTAGTGTTGCTTTTCTCATAGCTTCTGTTATAAGATAATCAACCACAACCTTAAAGGCTTTATTCCCTGTTATTATTGTGTGAGCGTTTGAAAGGAACTCCAACCGTTCCGGTTTAGGTAAGCCCGCGACATAGCTTAATAGCCAAGTACTGTTTTCTTGCGGACTTCCGGGCCTTATACCTTTCAACCTCTCACGTACAACATCTTTTGCATCCACTGAGGCCTTGAACATTCGTTTCTCTAGCATTAAGTTCTCGTCAAGGCCTCGCTTGTAATCCTTAAATACCCAACCAAGTATCTTTTCTTTCATATATCTTTATTCTTTATCTGTTGATTTGTCTAGAAATACCGCTTGTAGCAATCCGTAGTTAGGACAGTCTGGTGCTTCACAGAAAGGAGCCGACCAATTCTCATTCCCGTATTGTTGCAACATAGGCTTATAACACTGCACACATTCTGTTGGTTTTTCTTTCATATATTGTTTAATTATTTAGCCGGTACTGGCATATTCCTTCCACTATCCCCACTAGACTTGACGGGCATAGGAGCTACCGGCTTACCTGTTGCATCTACTTGTCCTCCAGCCATACGTGATTGTTCTAGTTGTTCTTGTGGAATAAAGAACTTTGTAGGGTCTTCCTTGATCTTAATAGCGTACTTCTCTTTAGCATAGCTATCATTAACACTATCTGGCCCGAATATCTCCTTAGCTTCACGTATAAAGCCAACGAACTGCTCACGTTCTAAGTCGTCTGAATCGTCTTGTGTAGCCACAATGTTTACTACCCAACGGTATTTTAATAGATTAACAAAGGCAGGGCCATTAAAATACACCTTTTGTACGGGTTTTCCGTAGTATTCACCTAATTGTTTCTCTTCTACCTGCTGATCTTCTACAGAAGGAAAGGCTTTATCAGTAAACTCAAACTGTTTAATACCTGCTTGACCGTTTGCTATTGTGGTTTCCACAGAGAAAGTACGGTAGATGTTTTCAAGTACCTTCGCCTCTGGGTTAGAATCATTAACCTTGTTATCTGTAGGTTTTGCGTAGTTCATTATGATATTACCAATACGTCCCCATACCAAAGTACGCTCTAAATTCTTAATTGCATCAAAATTAACGCCTAGTTTCATAAGTTGCTGTTGCTTCTCTAGCTGTAACTGCCCTAATGTAACCTGTCCTGACGGTCTTTCTCCTGAGAATGTAGGGCTGATTGATTTACCATCGATCATCTCCTTAATAAGCTGGTACATTGAGAAGTCTGCTGTCCCTAGTCCTGTACTTGGAGGTAAGATAGGGAACAAATCCCCTTCTCTCATATTATTAGTTATCTTTCCCGGAGTATAAATATCAGAACCAAGCACTCTTTTGCCTTTATAACCCATAGGTGGTGCTCCTGCTTGCTCTTCACGAAGTATCATAAGACGTAAGAAAGTGTCATGTACTGCCTGATCTACCTTTGTTTTAGCTGGTTGACCCTTTGAATACGCACAACCATTGATTCTTTCTAAACCTGCGTGTTTAATTGTAGTCCCTCCGTCTGGTGAAATTGCGCTTAGTGGGTAATCACAAGGCAACATCATAACTCCATTAAGCATAATCTGATAATTATTAGCAAAAGGACGCTGTATCTTAAGCACTCCTATTTGGTTGTTTTGTACGGCTTGTAATGACCATGTATTATATGTTTCCCCTGTATTTTCTAAAAGAATAGTATTATCAACCTGTTGAGGTACATTCTCCCACCTGTCCCACTTACCATAAACAGAATAAGCCCTCTCACGCGACATAACCTCGTATGTAAATATAAGTCCTTGCTCACTATAATCATCTAACCAAAAATCCCCCAGATACACATTCTTTCCTTGGTGTAACCTAACTGCACAGCGTTCTGTCTTGCGTTGTACTGGCTTTTCTTCAAACTTAGCGTCCTTGATCTTCATTCCCGGCTTCCAGTCTCCAGTATTAGTTACATCAGGTATGTACTTACACTCCCACATCTCCTCAAGAAAGACATCTCCTTGTGCAATAAGTTCTCTGTACACTAGTGATCGCTTAGTATTCCAGTCCTCTACCTCGCGTGTTTTCTTTACAACATCTTCCATATTGTTCCCTAGCTCCGCAATGATAAGCTCTGTGTTGTTATAAACAGTCACATCAGGCTGAAAATTGTACCCTAGAAGGGCAGAAAGAAGTGTAGTGTCCTTTTCTCTCGTATATCCTGTAACAATGCGCTTATCGGCCTTATTCTTCTTAGGTGGTATGTATGACATATCCGCTCTTTTGTTGCTGTCATAGTACTGTGAGTACGTCATATCATCAAACTCTGGGTGTGGTGCTTCTCTGTTATCACGTGCTAGACACATCAAACGAATAAGCTCTCCGCGGTCTTTAAGTTCCTCTGCTGTATAAATAGCAGGCACTATTTCCTTCTCCTTATTTTCTTCTGAATGGTTATTTTCCATAAAGTTTAATATGTAAAAGCAACCTTGCGAGTAGCTACTACCTATTAAACTTTACGGACGCAAAGTTATATCACAATCATATCATACACATTTTAATAAGTTGTCAAAGTATCTGTGTATAGCTATTTTTATGTAATTCCAAACCTATCAAATATCTTATCCTGTTCGTTTAGTTCCCTTTGCTCTTCTTCTGTTTGTTTTTTCTCATAAACAGCCTCTGTTTTCATTTGCCAAGCAATAGCACAAGAAATAAGCAAGTCAAAGTGACGTGTTGTTAGACGTGGATCATTAGTAGTGCTATCCATAAGGTCGTCTCTTGAGTAAGACATGGCCTCTAATATCAAATCTTCATCAACTAATTCCAGTAAGCCGTCATCCACAGCTTTTTTTAGAGCAAACATCATTTTTGGCTTAGTTGCTGCATTTGTGTGCCAACCATACTCCTTTGCCCTTACTCGTTTACCTTCTACAAGAGTGTCTTTACCCTCTGTGGTATAGATATTCAAGTAGTTTTGCTTAAGTATTGCGATACACGTACCTCCCATATCATTATTCTTCTCAGGAGCAACCAAACACTCGCCATATCTTTCTCCGTGTGATACCAATTCGTGGGCAAATATATCTGGTTTGATAGTATTGTCTCGGTATGTAGCAACTACACGACATGGTATAACGTCAAAATCTATTGTTACGGAGGTTGAGCTGTCTAATCCCACTCCACCTGCCACGTCTGCCCCTACCGCGTACCTATGGGACGGATTATACCTTGTATATTGCTTGTAACTTTCCCCTATCTTACGCAAAACGAAGCCTATTTGCATAGCTCTTAGCTTCTCACGATCAAAGATAACGTCCATACCAGCAGAAGGTAGACATAAATACTCCCCTGCGAAGTCCTCCGCATCTTCTTCTATCTGTGCCACTTGTTCTGGTGTATGAAACCAGTTAGGAATACCATACTCATTTTTGATAGGAACAACAAGCACAATGTTGCGTGCATTCTTCTTGATAAGAAGCTTATGCACGTTTCCACGCTCTGAAATGTAGTTGCATGTATAAATACACGAACCTTCTGGTGATAATCCAGTACGCGCTTCTTCCATATTGTCTCCTATAGCCTTAGTAAGTACCGGAGAACGTAGTGTTAGGCGTGTCTCAAAGTCGTCAAACCATATAAAATCGGGCCGTGCTTCCTCTTGTAGCTGTCCACGCTGATCTGTTCCCACTGTGTCTGCTAGTATTTTAACTCCGTAGCTTGTAGTAAAGGCGCTCATAGTCTCCTCTCTCTTGTACTGGCTCTTTTCAAAGGTAGAAGGGTACAGTTTTTGCATTTTAGGAGACATAAACATGTTATAGATGTCCGTAACTACCTGTCGTGAGTTATCTCCGTCCTTTGTCAGTACTTTAAAGTATTTTCTATAATGTAAGACATCGTTTGCTATGACAAAGCATATAAACAGCTTCGTACGGGTCGTTTTTGCCCCTCCTCGGAAGACAATATCCGTAAAACTCTTAATACTACTCCGATATGCTTGCATATTGTATTTGTCTATATCTGCATGAAACCACGCATCTTCTGTTTTGTAATACTTGGGGAAACAATATCTACCCCATAGATTGTATTTATGTATGATCTCCACGTCACTATCCTCTCCTAATCTGAAATTGAACAAACCAAGTAGCTGTGTAGGTACTTCTCTCTCTAGTATTTGCTCTATTCCATTATTTATTGTTCCCATTCTTAATATACGTAGCTAAGGCCAACTTTGTTAGTAAGCGCGTCTCTTCATCTACCACTAAACTCACACCAAGAGGGCCTGCAAGCTCACTACGAGACGAATAGCCCTCGTCCTTACCTAATCGCTCTGTAATGAACTTAGCTGTGTCTTGCTTGATTTTAACCAATGCTGGCTCTGTTACAACAACCTCCTCGTACACTGGCTCGCTTTTTGTTCCTACATTCTCTATCCTCATAGTCTTAACTGGCATATCAATCATTTCTTCTAGCACTTTCTCTGCTTTTCCAAACAACTGAAGCCTCCTTGTTTTTTCTCTAAACCAATTCAGTGATGTTATTCCTACTGCTGTTCTGTGACTATAACTTGCTAAAATTGCTGATCTATAAGCATTTCCAAAGGTTTTGGACTTTGGGTTAATGAAAGATTCCCAACACATTTTCTGTCTTGGGTCATACATATACTGATTTGCTCCTAATGGGTTAGTTGTGGCCCCCTCACGCCTATCTGTGAGTGATCTCTCCCCTTTCTTCTTCTTAGTAACCTTTTTTGTTTGTTTTGCCATATCTTCTGATTTGTTTTTTTTCATATTTGATAACCATTTTAATAACGCCAACCGCGTATTACTTGTAGTGTACAACACCAAAGATATGTTGTGCTATACACAGGCGTATATTGTGTGGATAGGCTACACTAATTCTTGAATGAAGGTGTTTTACAATATGGATGTTTGTGTGTTGCTGTCTCTCTTAGACAGACCTTGCGCTTTTTTCCTGTACGGTTCTAAGCGCTTGCTCTGGTAAGAATACATAAGCATCCATTTTGTAGGACATCTTTCAATAAACAAAGAAAGGAATGGAGGTTTTATGAAATCATCACCAGCAGGAATCATCAATAGTCGCGAGCCTATGTACCACTGCTTTGGTTGTAAAAAGGAAATCTTCGTACCACCACGCTACACCGTGCCTAAGTTAAACGGACACGCCTATCACCCGCACTGCTACCTAAAGGAACTAGAATGCGTGCAGACCAAGTCAAAAAAGAAGTAGAGAAAGCACCAGTGTATTCTTGTCTGGTGTGTCGTAGCACGACTACGGTTCTATATGGTCGTGTACAAGGTGGCATCGTTTGTTGTCGTAAATGTAGCGATGCTTGGACTTTAACCTACAGATTACGGAAAACACCATGAAAAAGAGGCCCACTTTGAAAGGAAATCAAAATGCGAATCGAGTTAAACAAGGGGGCGATTACTATAGTCTTTTCAGATCAGGAAAAGACCTCGGCGTTGCTCACGTTAAAACAACTGTGCGACACAAGGGTAATCGCATCAAACGTAGGGGAAGTTGAAGAAATCTGTCGCAATCTTTACACACTAATACTCCGTGAGCGTATTGCACAAGATAAGGCGAAGACCTTTCACACCTGCATCAAGTGCTTTACGCAAGTGGACATCAGGAAAGACCGCTACCACCACACATCATTTCCAAGTGGCGACTCAACCTATCAACACATCAACTGCCCAGTTCTAACCTTCAAGGAGCAATCTAAAGAATGAAGCATTACTTAAGGGTCACTTAATAAGTGACCCTTTCCTTTACATACTTATAGCGACTTAATTATGGCTAGACTACACCAAAAATTATATAGTTACTGGATACGATTAAAAAGGATTTTAGTCAAGATTTCTATTTGGATAAACAGCGTGTAAAATACATCAACGCCCTTTAATTTATAAGGTGGCTAATACCAGAGAAATATCAAACGCAAAAATACCCCCGGACGTGGAGGGTATTTTTGTTTTTTAGGATGAATTGTACACTGTTTGAGATTTTATTATTTTCGTTTTTTTTAATTGAAAAAGAGCAAACGTCCTACATTAAGTAAATCATACTTCGCCTACGATATGCTGTGGACAACCTTTCGTTGATCGATCTGCCCTAGCAATCTATCCACTTCTTCCTGATTCAGGCTTCTGTCGCTTAAGATGCCGTTCTTTACGTTATCTAGGTGTTCCACTTCCACTGTTTCTATTGTTTTTTTCCAGTATTCGTAGTCCATATTATTTCTCTTTAAGGGAGGAGTGTTTAATTCTGGTTTGTAGGTAGTTTATAACTGGGTGATTTATCCATTTGTTATATGTAAAGTTACATTTACTTATTCTATTTACGACAACCCTTGACCACTCAGTATCTTTTTCAAGCATCTCAATCGTTTCTTCGTTGGTAAATGGTTGTTTTTCAAATCTCTTTTCAACGCCAAGAAGTGTTTGGTACGGTCTAAATACTTGCTCTAACACAAACTTATCTGCATCAATTATTTCGCTGTTCATATATTATTATTTATCTGTTAATGGTTTGTCTAGGTATCCTTGCATTTCTTTATAAGCCCAAAACTTGCCATTTATAAACATATCAGTTAGACAATCTTTGTGATATTCTTTTACTTTTTCATTAACAATCCCCCTCACCCTCTCCCTGTCTTCTGCTAGAGCTTGGTGGATTGAGGCGGAGAGGAATGCGAGCATTTGTTCTCCTGTATCTTCCCAATCTTTTGTATCCTTATTCAGAGTAAGTGTTTCTTGATACCAAGGACACCCAGTTGTTGAGTAGTCGCACGCTTCTCTTAAGCACGTCTTGCATATTTTTTGTTTAAGAAACTTCTCTCTAAACTCCTTTAATCTTTTTTCTGTGTTGGTCATATCATTATTTTTATATTAGGTTTATTGGTTAGTTGTTACTGTATATCCAAAACCAAGAGAATAAGTATGCCCTTTTATTGTTATGGTGTCTCGTGGTGATTGGAAGCCTTTTCCCGTGCTTTGAATTTTTGTTTTCTTTTTCATTGTTGTTTCGTGGTTCATATCTCTATTGTTAAATTATTATCTACTGCATAAATCATTCCCTTTTCTGTTATAAGCCAAGCCGAACCGTTTAACATATTGTCATCGTCAAATGATGTTACAATCTGTACTAATCCATTGTTTCTCATTTCAATCATTACTTTCTTTAGTTCAGAAATAGATATATTCAATTCTTTAGATAACATTTTATACGTGAAAAGTGGACATTCATCATCTCTTATCCAGTATCCCTTGTATTCTTTACCAATTGCCAAGTATTTAAACTCTGTAAGTTGATTTTCTGCAAGGTATTTAATTATTGTTGTTTCGTGGTTCATAGTGATTAGTTAAGTAATCCTCCATAGGTTATTTTTCTATAAATTTACTTAGTTCTTCTTGTAGTTTTATATTTTCTTTTTCTAATTCTTGATTATTTTTTTGTAGTTCTAAAATTTTATCTTGGTCTTTATGTCTAACAACAAAAACAGTATCTCCTATAATCGTAATTGTTTGTTCTAGCAAAGTCCTTCCCATTCTATCCAAAGCCTCTCTAATTCCAAACCATTCATCGTAGTCAATGTTTTTATTAAACTTTTTTTGGAAAAACTCCTCTAAACACTTTTTTGGTAATCCTTGGATGGTATTATCTAAACTTTCAAAAATAGAATCTTCTTCAAAAGATTTTCCTGATTGAATTATCCTTGTAACTATTTCTCTTATGTTTCCTATTTTCATATCTATTCCTCTTGCGAGTTGTTAGTTAATAATCTATTTCTCTGCGTCAAAAGGACAATCGCCACCATAAAGAACAGGGCAATCTGAACATTGACAATTCTCACCACGCCCTATAAGAAAGGTAACTTTTTTTACTATTTTTGGTGAATGTTTTGTTTTTTTAACTACTATTTTTTTAGTTATGAGTTGCATATATTCCTTAGTTAAGTAATCCTCCGATAAATGCTTTAGTCTCGTCTGACTGGTCGTTGAAGTTGTCTTTGGATAAGTCCCACATATCAATCAATTCCCCACCCCTATTGACAGGTTTCATATTCATCTTTACTGCGATTGCCATTAGGGCTACCCCTATTGTGATAGGTTTGCCGAGGATTTTAAGTTCATTTTTTGCCACATAAGATACATGAGAGACACCGTTACTGTTGTTCTCGCAAACCTCAACAATAGTGTCTATTCCACTTATGTGCCTTTTATCTAATACTTTTAGTATTTTACTATTTTTAGAATACTCCTCTGAGTACAAAACCACCTCACACCCAAACTCTAACTTCATCACATCTGGCACTAATTCCTGTATTCTTTTGATTATTTCGTGGTTCATGGTGATTAGTTAAATTGCACTGCGTGCGTATTTATTGAATAATTTAGTTGCTTCTTTGTCTTTTTTTGAGTTTATTAACTTTCTATAAACTTCAAACTTGTCGTCTGGCATGTAGTAGCTCATCATATAAGCCATTGGATTGCTATCAAATAAAGACATACTGACTACTCCTCCGCAGATTGCTCCCTTTAGTGTTTGTTTGTTCATAGTGATTAGTTGATTAGCTCACAATTCTCACACCTTACCCATTCTATTTCCTCTCCTTCACCTAACCCTATAAGGTATTCTCTAAAATTCACCATTGCGACTTCTCTATTTTCACCCATGTAAGAAACTACCATTCCGTTAGTAAACCTCTGTGCTTTAAATTGTTCTTGTGTCATAGTGATTTATTGTGATGGGCTTTACTGGGACTGCATATACTCAGTGAGTTTAGTTGTTGCAACAACTCTTTCGCTTTTTGTATTTGTATATGTTTATCCCTGATAAAACCCACCACGCCAATTAGTTACTTAATCCCCACTAACGCTTTAACTCCCTTTCTAAATTCTTCTATTTGCTCGGTCGTTTGAAAGTAGTTGCCTGCTTCGTACTTGGCATTGTCAAAACTATTGTAGGCTTCCCACCCTATTGATATTTCAAAGAATAAGTTTAAGTAATAGTACGTTCCATTCCTTTTTGCTCGCCATCGCTTTGGTGTTTCGTCTACCTCCTCAATAAATCCAGCGTGTTCTAGGAGGGCGAGGGTGAAATGGGAGAGAGCAAAATTGTTAATCTTAAGGTAACTGTCTCCGCCATAGTCTTCCTCTGTCTCCCTCACTTCTCCCACATTCCACTCCACGTTCTTGATTGGTTTTAATAGTTTGTATTTGGTCATATTATTTAATAAACGGGTTAAAGCCGAATACCTCTACTAAAGAATTATGTTGTTTCACTTGTCCTGCTAGATTTTTTAAGTCATTGTTGCTATCCCAATTTTTTATTCTATCCCAAGTTTTCTTATCACAATCAGTTTGTCCATAATGACTCCCTGCTACCCCACCACAAGATAGTTTGCCAAATACAGAGTTTAATAATACCTTTAATCCGTCATACTGAGAAAACTTTTCATCCCATAATTGATATATTTCTCCTTTAGAGTAATCATTTTGGTTTTCTTTAATTTCATACTGACAACTATATTTATAATTACTAAAACTGTCTTCTGGGTAAGCACGACAGTCAACAGATAATTCAACACCGTAAAGAAGTTTTGTTATTTTCTTAAATTCTTTTAAGTTTTTTGGCAATTCTATGTCTTTTAGAAATGTCTCATATCCACACCATTCTGTGTGGTCTTTAATAAACTTATCAAAATTTTCTTTTGTTATTTTTTTTATCATGTTATTTCACCGCCCCCAACATCTTATCTGTTAATGCGATTGCTTCTTCTGGAGTGCGACATACGAAGTTGAGAGAGAGGAGAAGGCTGTCATCTTCTTCATTTAACCAAAGTTTGCGACCATATCTATCCCTGACGAATGGGGATGGAATATAGTATTCTTTACCTAGTTCTGGTGTCCAC
>Ga0163144_10018144_pt1 | contig 14275 bp, 8 predicted proteins | sample OliLak19BULKMAT1_FD_123175 | JGI IMG/M metagenome (GOLD analysis project Ga0163144, IMG submission 123175) | Freshwater microbial mat bacterial communities from Lake Vanda, McMurdo Dry Valleys, Antarctica - Oligotrophic Lake LV.19.BULKMAT1 | ecosystem: Environmental > Aquatic > Freshwater > Lake... | reverse complement strand
GCAGCGCTTCGCCGACTTCCTCGCAACCCTCAAGAAGACGACCGACCCGACCGGCGGCAACCTGCTCGACAACACCATGGTCTTCTTCTCCAGCGACTGCTCCGAGGGCTGGTCGCACTCCGTGCAAAAGCAGCCCATGATCGTCGCCGGCCGCGGCGGCGGCTACCTCAAGGCCCAGAGCGCCCATTACGCCGATAACGGCGGCAACCCCACCGACGTCCTCCTCGCCCTGCTCCGCGGCTTCAACCCCGCGGCGGCCTCCGTCGGCAGCGGCAACCCCATGTCCACCACCCCCTTCGACGAATTCTTGACCTGATCAGGTCCATTGGCTCGGATGCCCGGCCGCGAGCAACGGCCGCGGCGCCAGCCAGCGCCGTCTCGGTGCTCCCCGGCGAACCCGCAACACTCTTCCCCGTCAGCACGGCCAGCGGTCCGGTAGCCAGAGGCCGCCGGTCTGCCGAGCCGTCTCGCTGCTATCAGTCGAATCGGCAACCCTCCTCTCGACCAACAAGGTCAGCCGTCCGGTAGCCAGAGGCCGCCGGACTGCTGGGCAAAGCGCCATTGCGTTTCAGCGCTCCTGGTTGCGGCGGCGACGGCGCGTGAGCGCCGCGAGCAAGCCCGCGATGCTCAGCGCCAGCGCCCCGGATCTGGAAGCGTCGCCGCCGGGCACGGTGCAGCCGCAGCCGCCGCCCTCCTCCAGATCGAAGCCGCCGCTGCCACCCTTGCCGCCGGTGCCGGCGTTGCCGCCGGTGCCAGCGTTGCCGCCGGCGCCGCCGCTTCCGCCGTTCCCGCCGCCACCCGAGCCGGTCGTGGCCGGACCCGAGCCGCCCACGGTATAAGAGAAAGCCATGGAGCAGCCTTCATTGCCCTGACGGTCCTTGGCGCACGCTTGAAAGGAGACCTGGGTGCCACCGGCCTCGGCCGGCAATACCGCCCGGAACAGGTCGCCGCCGCTGAACTTGGCCGGTACCTCGGAAGCCGCCGGGGCGGTGACTTTCAGATACGCCTTCTGCAGGCGCGGCCCCTCGTCGGTCGTGGCATTGTCGCTGACCGCAAAGCGGATCACCGGCGAGTCAGCGGGCGTGGTGGCGCCGATGGCCTCGACCGCGCGGATCTTCGGCGCCACGGTGTCGACCGGGAGCGGGTCGATGCCGGCGAACACCTTGTCGAGCGTGCTGCTCTCTCCCTGCGCGCTCACGAAGTCCAGGCGGCCGTCGTTGTCCAGATCTCCGAGCTCGATCCACAAGGTGGCGTCGCTCGAGCTCGGAAAAGCGCCGCTCTTGAAGGCGAACTTTCCCGTGCCGTCATTGACGAGCAACCGCTCGGCATTGCCGAGGTTGAAGATCACCGCATCGAAGTCGCCGTCGCCGTCCGCGTCGATGCAGGCGAGGCCGTTGTCGTCAGCGCCGGGCGAGTTGCCCGAGACGCGCGCCGCCGTCTCGTCGGTGAACTTGCCAGTTCCGTCATTGATCAGGAGCTGCTCCGCGCCGCTCGGCGGAACGGCGTTGTCCTGCCAGAGATCCAGGTCGCCGTCGCCGTCGACGTCACACGCCGCCGGACCATAGCGAAACTTCGACTGACTGTCCTGCGATGGAATGTTGCCGGACAGGTCCGTGAACTTGCCTGTCCCGTCGTTTTGCCAGAGCGAGCCCTTGTCGCCGAAGTGCATGTTGACGAAGAGGTCGAGGTCCAGATCTCCGTCGATGTCGAGAAGATCGAAATCGATGGGCTGGGTGCCGTACATCATCGTCGGCAGCTCCCATTGCGCCTCGCTGAACTTGCCGGTCCCGTCATTGATGTACAGATGGACGGTCTTCCCGCTATTGCCCGAGTATTCGTCCCCGACGAGCAGATCCAGATCGCCGTCGTTGTCGACGTCGCCGAACCTCGTCGCGCCGGCGCGTGACTTCACGTTGGCCAGCCGCGCCGCCGATTCGTCCACGAATTTCCCCGTCCCATCGTTGACGAAGAACTTGTCGTCGCCTCCCCAGGCGCTCGGAGCGTAGATGTCGGCGAACCCGTCACCGCTGATGTCCCCCACCGCCACCTGCCGCAGCCAGCCCGTGAAGCCCCCCACCGCCTCGGCGGAGACATTGGTGAAGGTGAAATTCCCCTCGTTTCGATAGATCACGAACGCTTCCTGGCCGCCCTGCTGCGAGCCAAAGCCGTTCGCGTTCGGGAGCAACACGTCGAGATCGCCGTCGTTATCGATGTCGGTGAGACGGGCGTAGTTGGTCCAGCAGCCCGTTCCCCCACACGCCTGGTTCGGCAAGACGTCCTTTTTCTCGACGAACAGCGGCTGGGCCGAAGCCGCCCCGGCAAGGGCAAGAACGCCAAGGAGCGACAGGAAGAAGCTGGCAGAACGTTGAAGGTATCGCATTGTATCAGTTTACCGGAACCGGGTCGCGTCGCCTAGAGCCACGAACGCCGCTTGCGCGGGTCGCGAGATCCGCCGAAGATGCGGTCGCGAGGGTCACGAGATGAAACGAGACTATCTACAGACCGGTTCCGCATTCGGCGCCTGCATCGTGGCGATCTGGGCGCTTGGAGCCGGGTGTGACCTGGTGGCAGGAATCGGTACCTACTGCCTGGAGGGCTCCGACGGGTGCCCCGGAACGACGGGCTCCGGAGCAGGCGGCGGAACCACGACTGGGTCGCAGGGCAGTGGCGGCAGCAATACCGGTGGCGGGAGCACCGGGGGGAGCCAGCCGGCCACGTGCGGAAATGGCAAGCAAGAGGCGGGCGAGGAGTGTGACGACGAGAACGTCATGGACGCCGACGGCTGCGAGGCGGATTGCACGCTCCCGAAGTGCGGCAATGGAATCGTGGATCCGGGAGAGCTTTGTTTCACCGCTCCGTCGGAGGCGTTCCCGAGCCACGGTGAAGACGCCCTAGGGCTGGTGATCGTGGATTGTGATGCAGACGACAAGCTCGATATCATCGTATTGAACTTCAATGAGTCGGGCATCACGGCACTCCGGAACGATGGAAATGCAACATTCGGCGAGGCCGTTGTCTCTGCCGGCTTCGGGGCGATGGTTAGCCTGGAGCTGTCGCTCCTCGGACCTGGAATTTATGAGGTTGTGGGTCTGTCCGAGGCGTCCGGTAGAACGGTCTGGTTCTCTCCAGAGCCGTCAGGCGGCTGTGAGTTCTCCTTCAATATCTCACCAGGCACCGCGTCGAACGGGACGGACATCGTCGCTTTCGATAGTGAGGGGAATGGCAACCCGGATGTCGCGAAGTCCTTCGCTGGCGTCGGTGGTGACCTGGGAGAGATATTCTTCAATATCGACCACGACAGCGGTTTCATCGAAAAGGTGTCCGCCCAGGACACGACGCCCACGGCCATTGCGGCCGGCAATCTAATCGGCGACGCGGCTCAGGACCTGATCGTGACGGCGACCAGCCAGAACAAGCTTGTCGTTCTCGAAAACGTGGGTGGCGCATTTCCAAATTTTGCCTACTATATACCGCAGGGCAATCTCGGCGACCAACCGGTCGACGTCCAGGTCGGCGACCTCGACAACGACGGCAAGCTCGATATCGTCACCGCCAACTTCGGCTCCGGTACAATTGCCGTTCTCTACAACCTCGGTTCGGGCACCTTTGCCGCCCAGGCACCCGAGCCAGGCGTAGCCGGCTCGAACGGCGTGGCTGCGGCAAAACCACGCTCGGTGGCCCTCGGCGACGTCAACCAGGACGGCTTCCTCGACGCGGTGGTCGCCAATTCCGACGACTCGACCGGCAAGAGCTCGGTCTCGGTGTTCTTGAACAACGGCAAAGGCAAGCTCCTCCTTGCCACCAAGGCGACCTTTCCGCTCGTCGGGGCGGACGCTCCGTTCGAGGTCGGCCGCCAGCCCCGGAGCGTGAAGCTGGGCGACCTCGATGGCGATGGGATGCTCGATATTGTGACAGCCAATGGCTACGCCGAGAACGGCATGAGCACCGTCTCGGTGCTGCTCTCCGACCCGTGACGGGCACCCGAACGAGTAAGCCCGCGACGAGACCTCTCACTTCTAGTCGTGAAGCACGCCGCCCCTTCGGGCTGAGCGTCCGGCACGTCCGCCGGTTGTGACATGACCCGACCTGTGCGCCTGATCCAGGCGTCCGGGGCGGGGCCGCGACAACCGGCGCGCTCGATCTATCCGTCGGGGCGCCGTGGGGGTAAAAAGGCACCATGCGATACCTTCGACGATCCGCTTCCTTGCTAGCTTCCCTCCTTCCTCTGATGACGCTCGCCGGATCCGCTGCGGCGGAGTCGTACTTCACCGAGGTGGTGAGCCCGTTCGGCACCCAGCCCTGTAACGGCGGCGGTTGCTACACCAACTACCTGATCGTGGTCGACATCGACAACGACAACAAGCTCGATGTCCTGGTGCCGAACTCGGGGTCCGGCGATCAGCCCCTCGTCGTCTACCAGAACAAGGGAGACGCCACCTTCACCAACGTCTCGGCGACCGCCGTGGGCGGGTATGCGAGCGCCGTGCGGGTCGTCGCCGTGGCGGACATCACGGGCGACGGCTTCGTCGACTTCTATGCGCCGAACGCCAAGGGGGCAGTCGACAAGTTCTTCATCAATGACGGCACCGGCAAGTTCGTCGACGAGGCGGCGACGAGGCTCCCCGGCGTGAGCTCCCACTCGGGGGCGGCGCGCTTCGTCGACATCGACAACGACGGCGACCTGGACTTGCTGGTGGGAGACAGCGTCGGTGGCGGCGGAGGCACGGTCGCGCATCTGTATTTCAATGACGGGACCGGCAAATTCACCGAGTCCGCGACCCCACTGCCGCTGTCCTCGGGCGGCAGCCAGCCCTACGACTTCGACCTTCTGGACTGCGACGGCGACTTCGATCTCGACCTGTTCGTCGACATGCACTCCGGCAAGGGGCTCTTGTGGAAGAACGACGGCACGGGTGTGTTCACCGACGTCACCGTCAATCTCCCGCCGCAGTCCGGCCTGAAGTACGGCCCCGTCACCTGCGACGTCGACGGCGACGGCGATCTCGACATCTGGCAGGACAACTCGGGACCAGGGTACACCGAGCAGCTCATGATCAACGACGGCACGGGCAAATACACCGACGAGACCGCGGCTCGCGTGACAGGCAATCCCGGCGCCGACGACAACGGCGTCACGTGCGTCGATATCGACGGCGACGGCGACCTCGACGCCGTCGTGACCGCCCTGGGCCAGCCCGAGCGCCTGCTCAAGAACGACGGCACAGGCCACTTCGTGCTCGAGACCGGCGCCTTCCCGTCCCCCGGAGACTCCTCGCTCTGGGCCGACTTCGGCGATCTCAACGGCGACGGCAAGCTGGATCTCGTCACCGGTCAGGGCGAGAGCGGCACCTTCATCGAGCGCGCCTACATCGGCAGCGGCGCCTCCGTGGTCGACATCACCGCCCCCCGGATCCGCGCCGTCGAGACCGTGAGCGCCGGCACCCCCGACGACTCGCCGGTGCTCCGCTTCGCGGTCAGCGACAATGCCACGACCGACACCGGCCCTCGCTTGCAAAAGGCCTATGTCAAGCTCATCTCTCCTGCTGCCCCCGAGGTGAAAGCGTCGTTCATTGGCGGCGACATGTTCCGCGCCGTGCTCCCCGCGCAGGCCGGCGACACCATGGTGACCTTCCAGGCCTGCGCCAAGGACCGCCAGGGGAACGAGGGCTGCTCCGCAATGATCTCGTACGTGGTTGGAGGCGTGGGCCCGGCTACCACCACGGGCGTGGCCAGCGGCGGCACCGGCGGCGCCGGCGGTGGCATGGGCGGCACCGGCGGCGTCAGCCCCGTGGGTCCCGGCGGCACCGGCGGCGCCACGAGCAGCGCAGGCGGCAATGGCACCGGCGGCAATGCCGGCACCGGCGCCACCAATGCCGGCGGCAATGGCACCGGAGGCACCGGCGGCGACTTCACCCTCGACCCCGGCGGCTGCGGCTGCGCCATCCCGGGCTCCGACCCCAGGTCCAGCACGCTGGCCCTGACCCTGTTCGGCGCCCTCACCATGCTCGCGCGCCGCCGCAAGACCAGGCCCCACCGTCAATAAAACCACCGCCCGCAAGAGCGCGAAACGTCCCAGCTCGAACCTTCGAGCACCGCTGGCTGGAGCGGTTGTCGCGGCAGCAGTCCAATGACCTGCATCACCCCTTCTGCCGGTCCGTTACTCCCCTTGCAATGCCGCCAGCGCGCCCTGTTCCCCCAGATTCCCGAAGGCGCGCGTCGCTCCGCACGCCATCAATTCCGCAGCAGGGTAAGGGCCGGTGCCGACGCCGATGGCCTCGGCGCCAATGGCCAGGGCGGCGGCAACGTCCTTGGGGGTGTCGCCAATGACCACCACCCGGCAGGCGGTGCGGGGGGCGCCGAGGATGGCGGCGCCGCGCTCGGCGCCGACGCGGAGGAGCTCGGCGCGGTCCTCGTGGTCGCAGCCGAAGCCGCCGAAGGCGAAGCGGTCGAAGAGGCCGGCGCGGCCGAGCTTCACGCGGGCGCCGTCGCGGATGTTGCCGGTGCCGAGGCCGAGGACATGGCCCGTCCACGAGGCGGCCTCGGTGAGCACGTCCGCGACGCCGTCGTGGACCACGAAGCCGGAGGCGACCGCGACCTCTTCGGACAGCGCGCGGAGGTAGCTCGCGAGCAGCGCGGCGATGGCATCGGAGTCGGGGGCGCGGCCGGCGTTGGAGAGGCCCATCCTCGCGATCGCCGGGTCGGTCATTCCGGCGAACGAGAAGTCGAGCGCGGTGGTGCTGCCGGTGTGCTCGATGAAGGCTCGCTCCATCGATTTGCGGCCGGCCCCGCCGGTGCTCACGAGCGTGCCGTCGATGTCGAACAGGAGAACGGTGGGCTTCATCCGGTGCGGATTATTCACCAACGCAGGCGCGCGACGCGAGGACGAACGCGCGCGACGCCGAACGAGCCCGCCCCGCGGGAGCGAGCGCGGCTGCGAGGACGAACGCGCGCGACGCCGAACGAGCCGACCCCGCCCGCCGATCGTAAAAAAGCCGGCGTGCCGCCCGCGCACCCGTGTCGCGCTTTCGCCACACCGGCTTCGCGCGATCGCGTCGAACCTTACCGAGGGCGTAGCGTAACGGGCCGTCGGATTTCGCACTTGCCGGCGGCAATGGTTGCGCGACCTCCCAGGTGCTCTTCTGAAAATTCTGTTTTTTCAGCACGCACGAAAGCGACAAAAGCCCGCTCCTTTCCGTCGATGGCGTGCGGGGGTTGGGCTCGCGGGCGCGAGCGAGCCGGGAGCGTCGGGTTTTTGCCGTCGACGGAGCGATCGCCGGGGCACGGGAGGTGCTCTGTCCCGGGTGGCGGAGAAATCGTGGGTGCCTTTTCGGCGCCCGGCTCGCGATGCAAAGCGTCGTTCGCTCCGCCGAGGTGCGGCCTTGAAAAAGTGGGCAAAAGTTCTCTTACCGACGGGTGCAGCGCTGATGGCGCTGGCCGTTTTTCCGGCGGCGGCGCGCGCTGACGCGGTGCCGCAGCTCGCGTGGGACAAGCCTGTTCGTTGCCTGACGAACGACGACGGGAAGGTCGTGCGCGTCCAGTGCGAGACACGTGACAAGGAGCTCGTCTGCCTGGTGGCGCCGAACGAGGCGACGCAGGGCGGCGAGATCGGTCACACGAAGGAGTGCGACACCATCGAGCCGTCCGAGGCCTTGAAGAAGCTGGTCAAGGACGGGGCGAAGATGGTGCCTGCCATCGCCGAGACGCCACACGGCTATGCGCGCGCCTCGACGGGGCGCGCTTACCAGGTGAAGTTCGACCTGCTCAATCGCATCTTCCTCGGCGCGAGCTGGGTGCCGACGTTCCAGCTCAGCGAGAAGGCGTTCACCTCGCCCGAGGCGCCCTTCGGCCGCGGACAGGCCGAGATGGGAATCCATATCAGCGTGCTGTCGCACAAGGGTCGCTCCCGTCACGACATTCGCATCCTCGAAGGGACTGCCACCTTCGCCGACCTGGAGCTGCGCGGCCTCCTGTTCGCCTACGACTACCAGCACCTGCACCGCCGTCCGGCGTTCTGGTTGACTTCTTTCTTCGGTCATCCACGCCTGTACGAGGTCGCGCCGCCGCTCGGCTGGGGGTTCCGCATCCTGCGCGTCAACGACCGCCCGCCGGCCTTCAAGAGCACCCTCGACATGGAGTTTGCCGAGGCCCACCTGGCGTGGAATCCGTGGCAGTCGGAAGATCTCTACAACCACCTTCGAATCGAGGCGGGGCTCGACTTCGGCAAGTTCTGGGAGGACCGCACCGAGATCGCCAAGGGGACGGGCTCGGGGGTGTGGTACGCGGGATTCGACGCCGAGGCGAAGCTCCGGGTCTCGCTCGGCGACTCGGGCCTTCACAACGTCAACGTCGATCTGGGCTACGCGCGGCCGACCTACCTCGACGGACCAAAGGCCGGCTCGGGGGCGAACAACATCACGCTCAAGGCCAGCTACGAGGGGATCTTCGCGGCCATCAACGATCAGCCGCTGAGCTTCCGGGTCTCGGCCGAGGGCGCCTCGCGCGAGGATCCGTTCGCCGACGTGCGCAACCTGGAGGTCCGCGCCACGGCCGGAGTCCGCCTCTCGTTCTGGGCACCGCCGCGGGTGTTCGAGCCCCTGCCGGAGTTCGAGGACCCGTGATCCGTCGTGCGCTCTCGCTCCTCGCCGTGGTGGTGCTGCTCCTGATCTCGGGGCGCGCCGCCGCGGAGCCGCCGCCGCCGCCCGCGGACGGGGCCGGCGAGGATCCGCCCGCCGAGGACGAGAGCGCCTATCGGATGAGCGAGAGTGGCCACCGCTACAGAGCTCGCTTCGACCCGGCGAGCAGAGTGTCACTCACGAGCGGCCTGACCGTGGTCCACGACGGCGAGGGGAGCGCCGTGGCGGCGTTCGAGGTGGGGTTCCGCTTCGGCTATCGCAAGCTTTACTCGTTCGGCGCGGGGGAGGGCCGCGTGATCTGGCAGGTCGATCACCAGCTCACGTCGGGGACGGTGCGGCCGTTCGTGCGGCCGGCAGGCGGTGTGCCGTCGCTCGACGCCACGCTGTACCGGACCACGCTGCTGCGACACAGCGAGTCGCCGAGCATCGTCTTGCCGATGTCGCCGCCGATGACCATTGCGTTCCCGTTCGATGTCGGCCTCGACGCCGAGCTCGGCCGCGTGAACGTGCCGATCACGCCGGTGACCCTGCCGGGGTTCGGCAAGAAACAGCCGTGGGTCCATATCGGTGTGGTGCGCACGTCGTTCACGCTCGATCCCTGGCGCACCGGTCAGCCCGGGCGCTCGCTCGCGCTGGGCGTGGGGGTCCGCTACGACGTCGACGTCTACCCGGCGCCGACCCTCGATACACCGCGCTTCGTGCATCGCATCGCGCCGCTGACCTCGGGCTCGGTGCGATTTCGTTACCAGACCGACGACGGGCTGCTCATGCTGGACGCGTTCGGCGAGGCGGCGCCGCACTGGACCAGCGAGAACCAGTGGGCCTTCCTGGCGAACGGCACGGTGCGCCTGGATCGCACGCTGATCGCCATCAACGACCGGCCGATCAGCGCGTTCGCGGAGGTGGGCTACAAGTACCTGCCCGAGGGGGCCGGCGCGCCCGCGCTGCACGACGTGCACGGGACCCTCGGCGTTGCCGCGAGCCTTTCGCTCAAGTAGAGGGAGGCACCCCGGAATCGCGGGGGCCTCCCCATGACCACCGCCGAGCCCAGCGAGCGCGAGATCGAGACCACGACCGAGCCAGTGGAGCTCTCGGTCATCGTCCCCTGTTTCAACGAAGAGCTGAACTTGCGGGAGCTCTGCGAGCGGGTGCTCGCGACGTTCGCGGTGGGGGGCTTTCGCGGGCAGATCGTCCTGGTCGACGACGGCTCCACGGACGGGACGGCCGAGGTCATCCGCTCGCTCGCCCGGAGCCACGGGGGGCCCGGCGAGGGCGTGGTGATTGGCTGTTTCCACGGCGGGAACCGCGGCATTGCCGCGGCTTGGAAGACCGGTGTGCAGGCGGCCGCCGGCAAGCTGTGCGCGACCATCGACGCCGATCTGCAATACCAGCCCGAGGACCTGCTCCGGCTGCGGCGGGCGCTTTACGAGCACTCGGTCGACGTGGTGCAGGGCTGGCGGAGCGTCACGGGCCGGCGCAAGGACCAGCGGTATTATTACAGCCGCGGCCTGAACCACCTGCTCAACACCGTCTTTTCGATGCACCTGAAGGACAACAAGAGCGGCTTCGTGATGGCCTCCCGCGAGGTGCTGGGCGACGTGCTTTCGTACCGGGGGAGCTATTTCTACTGGCAGTCGTTCGTCATGGTGGCCGCCCACGCCAAGGGCTACTCGTACCGCGAGGTCGAGACCATCTTCGAGGAGCGCCGTCAGGGCATCTCGTTCCTGGAGCACACGGCCGTGGCCGCTTCTGCCAAGTCCATGGTGGATATCGCGGTGGCGGCGTGGGAATACCGCCTCGGGCGGGAGCCGCCGGACGTGGCCGCCCAGTTCCTGGAGAAGTTCCCGCTGCCCGACGGGAAGGGCGACCCGCTCTCGTCGCGGACGCCCCGGTTTCAGGCGTACATGGCGGCTTTCAATCGCACGCACTGGATGATCACCCGGGACGTCGAGCACCATTACGAGACGCTGTCGCGCACGCAATGGCTGGGCCAGCACGCGACGCGCGATCTGCAAGACGAGAAGCTGCGGCGTCTGGTCCGCCACGCGTACCGCAACGTGCCGTATTACCGGGCCCGGATGCGGGAGCGCGGCCTGACGCCGGCCGACATCCGCACCCAGGAGGACCTGATCAAGCTGCCTTTCTTGACCAAGGCCGAGATCAAGAAGCACCTTTACTTCGACATCATGTCGGAGAACCACGACAAGAGTCGGGTGCTGCGCATCGCGACGAGCGGCTCGACGGGGGAGCCGTTCGTTTGCTTCGTGGACCGCGCCCAGCTCGAGGTGCGGTGGGCGGCGACGCTGCGGGCGCAGGAGTGGACGGGCTACCGGTTCGGCGACAGGGCGGTGCGGCTGTGGCACCAGACGCTCGGGATGAGCCCGTCGCAGATCCGGAAGGAGCAGCTCGACGCCTGGTTCTCGAACCGGACGTTCGTGCCGGTGTTCGCCCTGTCGGACAGGAACCTGTCGCAGATGGTCCGGAGGATCGCCGACGCCGGGCCGGTGCTCATCGACGGTTATGCCGAGGCGCTTGATTTGCTCGCGCACTTCATTCGCTCGAACGGCGGCCTCTCGGTCCACCCCAAGGCGGTGATGAGCAGCGCGCAGACGCTGCCGCTGCCGAGCCGCCGCACCATCGAGGAGGCCTTTGGTTGCCAGGTGTTCGACAAGTACGGCTCGCGCGAGTTCTCGGGCATCGCCTACGAGTGTGACGCCCACGCGGGGCACCACGTGGTGGCAGAGTCGTACATCGTCGAGATCTTGAAAGACGGCCGGACGGCGCTGCCCGGTGAGATCGGGGAGGTGGTGATCACCGATCTGAACAACTATTGCATGCCGTTCCTGAGATATCGCATCGGCGACCTGGCGGTGGCGATGGATGGCGCTGCCTGCACCTGCGGCCGCGGGGCGCCGCGCATGGGGGCGGTCGAGGGGCGCGTGCAGTCGATCATCGTCGGGGCCGACGGGCAATACCTGCCGGGGACGTTCTTCGCCCATTACCTCAAAGAGTTCGATTACGCGATCCGGCGCTTTCAGGTCATCCAGGAGGAGCGCGGCCGGCTCACGTTCCGCATCGTCAAGGGCGGTCGCTTTTCGGAGGAGATCCTGCAAGAGGTGCTGGCGACCTTCCGCGATCACCTGGGCCGCGACATGCGGATCGACGTGGAGCACGTGGAGGACGTCGCGATGGTCCGCACGGGCAAGATCATGGGGAGCATCTCCAGGCTGGGGATTGACTTCCAGGCCGGGGGGCTGTCGCCGGTGCGGCCGGGAAAGGACACCTGACATGGACGCTCGGACGGTCGCAGTGGTGTCGCGGCCGGGGCTCTCGTACTTCGATGTGGCGCCGTTCGAGGGGCCCAATCCGGTGTACGAAGCGGTCGAGTCGCTGTTTGCTGCGATGGGGCTGGACGAGGCGCGAGCGGGAACGGCGGAGTGGAATCCGCTCGGGGAGCTGATCCGGCCGGGCGACAGGGTGATCGTCAAGCCCAACCTGGTCTCCTCGAAGAACCTGCACGAGAAGATCGCGGGGAAGAAGCTGTGGGCGTCCAGCACGCACGGCTCGCTGCTGAGGCCGGTGCTGGACTATGCCCTGCGCGCGGCGGGGCCGACGGGGCAGGTGCGTGTGGTCGACTCGCCGGTCGAGGGCTGCGAGATCGAGAAGGTGGCCGGCCCGCTGGGCATTTTTGCGGCGATCCGGCACCTCGCGGAGAGAGGGCATCCGGTCGCGTTCGTGGATCTGCGGACGTTCAAGATGCAGCCGTGGCTCTTGCTGGACGACCGCCGGGTGGGAGATCGATCGCTCAATCTGGGCCTGCTGGTGAAGCGGCGACTGGGCGGCGATCCGAACGGCTACCGGGTGGTGGACCTGGGCAGTCTCAGCGGGTTCGGCCGCAGGGATGCGCCTCCGGGGGACAGGCTGCGGTTCCACCGAAGTCACTATAAAACTCCTGTGCCTCACCATACGGGCGGACGACATGAATACAGCATTCCCCAGACAGTGCTGGACGCCGACGTGGTGATCAACCTGCCCAAGCTCAAGACGCACAAGAAAACAGCGGTGACGCTGAGCTTGAAGAGCGTCATCGGGCTGACCAATGCCAAGTACTGGCTGCCTCATTTCACCGAGGGGCACCCGGGCGTGGGCGGCGACGAGCTGGACAGGCCGCGATCTCTGGCCGCCGCCATCGAGGACAAGCTCAGTCGGCTGCCGCTGCCGCTGGGACACTCGCTCATTGCGCGGGCGCCGCGGGCGGGAGGGCCGCCCAAGATCATTGACGGGAGCTGGCAAGGGAACAGGACCTTGTGGCGGACGATCCTGGACCTCAATCGGGTGCTGCTCCACGCGGATCGCGACGGGGTCGTCCGCGAGCAACCGGTGCGCCGGTATCTGACCATCATCGACGGCATCGTGGCGGGCGAGGGCGAAGGGCCGCTCGGGGCAACTCCCGTGGACGCGGGGCTACTCATCGGCGGACTCGATGCTAGACTGGCCGATCTCGTCGCTGTCAGGGCGATGGGGTTGGACCCGGCAAAGATCGTGCTCCTCACGGAGGCGGAGCGCTGCGGCCTGTTTGCTGCCGGCGAGCCACACGTGATCTTCGACGGACCCGTACCTACGCGAAACTTCAGGCCGCCCCGAAGCTGGCCTGACCTGATCAGCGCCGCGCCCTCGACAGAGGAACGAATCTCCTAAAAAATGGTACCGATGGCTGATCTTGCGAGCCGCTTTGGCCGCGCCCTGGCTCCGCGCGTCCGAGCTACGTTGATGATTGCGGTGTTTGCCGCGGGCAGCGCGCTGGCCGGGAACGCGCTCGGGCAGGGGAAAGACCCCACCGACCGGGCCCGCGAGCTGGGGAAAGAGGCCTGGAAAGCGCTGGACGCGAACAACTTCCAGGAGGCGCTGGACAAGGCGACGGAGGCGGAGTCGCTCTACCACGCGGCGACGCACCTCCTGCTCATCGGCAACGCGCAGGTGGGGCTCGGGCGCATCGCGGAGGCGCTCGCGACGTACGAGCGGCTCGCGGCGGAGCCGCTGCCAGCCACCGGTCCGCCGGCCTTCAAGCAGGCCCAGGAGACCGGGCGCAAGCGCATGAAAGAGCTGCTGGCGCGGGTGCCGAGCGTGCTCGTCGTCGTCGAGGGGACCGACGGCGCGGCGGCGGTCGTGACGGTGGACGGGAAGCCGCTGGATCTCAGCGGCGGGGTAGCCCAGCGGATGGATCCGGGGGAGCACACGATCACGGTCACGGCGGCGGGTTTCGAGACGGTGAAGCGACCGATCACGCTGCCCGAAAAGGGCGGGGTGGTTCGCGTGCCGATCGTGATGGCGAAGGTGGGGGCGCCGGCCGTTTCGGGGAGCGCGTCGGCGGCGGCGACGGTGGCGCCGAGCGCGTCGGCCTCGGGCGCGCCTGCCGAGAACCCGCTGCGAGCCCCGGCCTTCGTGGCGTTCGGGGTGGCGGGCGCCGGGATCATCGCGGGCGCAGTGACGGGCGGTTTTTCGCTTGGAATGGCGAGCGATCTGAAGAAGCGGTGCCCCGACGGCGTGTGCTCGCCCGACGACCGCTCGAACCTGGATACGGCCAATCTCCTGGCGCACACGTCGACGGCGACCTTCGTGCTCGGGGCGGTCGCCGCCACGGT
>Ga0163144_10018143_pt1 | contig 14276 bp, 15 predicted proteins | sample OliLak19BULKMAT1_FD_123175 | JGI IMG/M metagenome (GOLD analysis project Ga0163144, IMG submission 123175) | Freshwater microbial mat bacterial communities from Lake Vanda, McMurdo Dry Valleys, Antarctica - Oligotrophic Lake LV.19.BULKMAT1 | ecosystem: Environmental > Aquatic > Freshwater >... | reverse complement strand
TCTCTCTCTCTTCTCGTCACGAGGAAATAATCAAGAAGCTCGAAGGCGTTAAATTTACTCTTGAGCTGAAGGATGATCAGTTCTAATGTCTGTACGTACCGCATTTCTCGAGGTGGAGTATTTGTAGGTACTCCTAATCGAAATATACTGTCCAACTCCTCTTCTGAAGGTCTTTTATTCGGGTCTAGTTTTTGAAGAGCAGAGAAAATCCACTTGTCGATTTCCTTGAACTTTTCTCGATTGAGTTTGTCCATGTACAGCCTCCTGGTGTAGAAAGTTTCTTGATCTTAGGAACAACTAGAACAATTATTACATTATAAATTTTATTTAGTCAAGTTGGGTTATTGTCTGTTCAAATGCTATCATTTCACACATGATTGAGGTTAAAGACATAGAGAAACTCGCATCTCTTTCGCGTATCAAGATTACGCCTGAAGAGGTAGAAAAGTTCCGAACTGAGATTGATTCAATTCTTCTATACGTTGCTCAGGTTCAAAAGGTTCCGCTTCAAAAAGATGTCTTGCCACAGGCTGGGGTAGTTCGAAATGTGCTTCGAGATGATGTGAATCCTCATGAGTCGGGAATTCATACTGAAGCGCTCTTGAATGAGGCTCCAGATCGAGAAGGGAATTATCTTCGTGTTAAGAAAATACTGTAATGAAAATTAATCTTTCTGAACTTACAATCGAAAAAGCACATAATCATCTTGTGAAGGGTGATTGTACTGCCGTAGAACTTGTACAGGCGTATCTTGATGAAATTGCTTCAAAAAACCAAGAGCTCAATGCATACCTAGAGGTGTATGAGGATGTTATTTCTCAGGCGAAACATGCTGATAGTTTATTTGCTCAAAAAAAAGCAACTCTTTTGACGGGAATACCTTTGGCAATTAAGGATAATATTTTGATTAAGGGAAAAATTGCAAGCTCATCATCAAGAATGCTCGAAAATTATCGCGCAACATACGATGCAACGGTAATTTCAAAACTAAAAGAAGTGGGTGTGGTTTTCATAGGACGTACGAATATGGATGAATTTGCGATGGGAAGCTCGACTGAGAATTCTGCCTTTGGGCCGAGTAAAAATCCACATGATGAATCGCGCGTACCGGGTGGATCTTCGGGTGGTTCTGCTGTTGCTGTTGCTGGTAATATCGCACTTGGAGCGCTCGGATCTGACACGGGAGGTTCTATTCGTCAGCCAGCGAGTCTTTGTGGGGTGGTAGGGTTAAAGACGACATACGGAAGAGTTTCGCGTCATGGTCTTATGGCTATGGGTTCATCACTTGATCAAATTGGACCTATTACTAAAACAGTTGCTGATGCAGAAATTATGTATAATGCTCTTTGTGGGAAAGATATCTACGACAGTACGACAATAGATCACGACACCTACAAGGTTCGCGATTCAAAAGAAATAACGATTGGTATCCCTAAAGGACTTTTAGATCAAAAAGGTTTGCATAAGGATGTGGTTTCAAACTTCAAGGAGTCTCTCGAGAAATTAAAATCTCTCGGATGCAAGGTTAAGGAGATTGATATGCCCGACATGTCACAGGCTCTTGCTGTGTACTACATTCTTATGCCGGCAGAGGTGTCTTCAAACCTGGCGAGGTTTGATGGAGTTAAATATGGAATACACAAGGATGGAAAAGATTTGCTTGATGACTATCTCCAAACTCGAAGAGAGGGGTTTGGCAAGGAGGTGCGTCGTCGTATTATGCTTGGTGCGTATGTGCTTTCAACTGGGTATTATGATGCGTATTACAACAAAGCAGTTAGACTGAAGCAAGAAATGACCGAGCGCTTCAATAAACTTTTTCTCGATGTGGATGTAATCCTTACTCCCACAACTCCAACTCCTGCATTTAAAATTGGGGAAAAATCAAACGATCCTTTAGAGATGTATTTGGCAGACATATTTACTGTTACAGCAAATATTGTAGGTATTCCAGCGCTCTCTGTTCCTTCAGGTTTTTCGAATGTAGAAGGAAAGAAGCTTCCGCTCGGGATTCAGTTTATGGCTGGAGCAGGTGCAGAGAGTATTCTTTTTAAAGTCGGAAAGAAATTTTTAGGTGAACAGTAATACTGACAGCTCGAAGTTCCGGGCTTATACTTTAGAATATGGCAGATGATAAAGATAAGGGTGGTGGTGGCGCAGATTGGATTTCGCGTGTGCCACATCCAGCAGAACCTGTAATAGTGCTTCTTATTATCGCAACGATTGGTGGAGCAATTATTAATCGTGTCCAAAACTTTTTCTATAACAATCCATCGCTTACGGGAGCCTCTGAAACTTTTTTAGAAAAATTTCTTGCTTTGGCTCCACTTTTGAAATTAATTTCAATTTTAATCTCGGTTTTTCTAGGAGTTATTTTAGTGTATCTTTCGCGAAAAATTAACCACCTTAAACAAGAAGAGAGGGTTAAGCTCTATCCGGCTGAAGAGACTCTCGATGATGACAATGTTGTTAATCCAATTGTAAATAAAAAATGGCAAAAGGTAGAAGAACATGCAAGCTCTCAAAATCCGAATGAGTGGCGTCTTGCTATTATTGAGGCAGATATAATGCTTGATGAACTTTTGAATGCTCTAGGTTATCGAGGTGATTCGATTGGCGAGAAGCTTAAGACCATTGAAAAAAGTGATTTTCTTACGCTTGATTTTGCATGGGAAGCGCATAAGGTCAGAAATGCAATTGCTCACGAAGGATCAAGTTTTAATTTGAATGATCGAGAAATAAGGCGAGTTATTGATCTATATAGAGCAGTATTTCAGGAGTTTAAGTTTATTTAGGTTTTTTGTACTTGATTTTCTTACTCTTTAACGTATAATGGCAACTTGGCATTATCGCGGGGTAGAGTAACGGTATCTCGCAAGGCTCATAACCTTGAGATTCTCGGTTCAAATCCGAGCCCCGCAACACGTTTAAAACAAAACCCGCTTACCAATCCGAAGGGATATAGGAAGGCGGGTTTTGTTTTAAAAGGGTTATGGTAGTATGCTTTTTGTTATAGATGTCGGCGTAGCTCAGTTGGTTAGAGCGCGGGACTCATAAGCCCGAGGTCGAAGGTTCGATTCCTTCCGCCGACACATTGATTAAAGCTATTATTTTTGCTACATTGACCCTTATGCGGCCGTAGTTGTTTTGGTTAGATAAAAGCTCAAATAACTCGGTCTGCAGGGACATTTTCGAATTCAATAAATATGCGGCCGTAGTTCAGCTGGTTAGAACGCTCGCCTGTCACGCGAGAGGTCGGCGGTTCAAGTCCGCTCGGCCGCGCATAGAACAAACCGCCCGGATGTATAGCATCTGGGCGGTTTTGTTTTACAGTGACGGCGGACTTGAAGACCGGAGGCTGCGAAGCCGATTGCTTAGCAGTCATAGCCGAGGTGGGGTAGCAACCTTCGTTGCGAAGACTTATTGAAACAGAAGAGTTGTGATCAAGTCCGCTCGGCCGCGCACAATAAAACCCCGAAAGGGGTTTTATTGCGGCCGAAACAAGTAAACTGCTTTGATTGTGTGCGGACTTGAAAAGCGGAGCTGTGTTGCTTCTAACAGGCGAGCTCGGGTAGGAGGTTCTTAATGAGCAAGGCGAATTTAGAAACCTGACACCAAGTCCGCTCATTCTATTTCACTCATCAATTTTCATCATTTCTACGGCTTACTTGAGCCGTAGAAATATCTCATTTTTAGGTAAAAAAACAAGTAGGAAGAGGTCTATCAAAGTGCTACTATATACCAGTAGCAAAAAACGTTGTGTTCTAGCTATTGGTCGATGGGTGTTTGCTTATTAGCAATATAGTCATCGTCGAATAAATATTATGGAACCAGTAAAGAAACCAGCTCCAGAAGGAACAGAAGGAACAGAAGGAAAATAGTTTTCATTCTCTGTTTACATTCTTAAAACCACCACACCGAAAGGTGTGGTGGTTTTCGTTTGAAGCATCTTTTTGATCATGAGCCACCCGGGAGGATCGAACTCCCGACCCCCGCTTTACGAAAGCGGTGCTCTACCAACTGAGCTAGGGTGGCCAAGAAGTGTATGGAGCCATTGTCCGGGATCGAACCGGAGACCTCGTCATTACCAATGACGTGCTCTACCAACTGAGCTACAACGGCGTCTTACGAATGTTAGTATACTTCTCTTTAATTTTCAATTTTGTTACAATTTCTTGGTTATGACACACTTGTTTGTGTCCTTTGGCGTCCAGAAAGTCGACTGAATGCTTACGATGTGGGAATTAGATACTCCCAAAAACCTGGCAGTGCCGGGTCTCTCGGTAGGATTAGCGAAACGTGCTGACGACCAATTGTATCGTGACATCTTTCGACTGTTGATCTGGATAAGTCCTGCCCGTAACTATGACGGGTAGGCGAGTCATCTTGCAGAACACAGGCTTCTGGCCGATCTGCTTGATGGCTTTTTTATTTCCACGCATTCAAATATACTAAGCACATGAGTACAGAGCTTGAAGTAAAAATAAAGGAGCTTGAGGAGAGGATGGTCACCCCTGATTTTTGGTCTGACAAACACAAGGCACAAGCGGCTATTAGAGAGCTTCAGGAGCTTAAAGATAAAGTTGAGGGCTTGGGTAAGTACGATCGAGGTAGCGCCATTATGACAATTTTTTCTGGCGCTGGAGGAGATGATGCCGAAGACTTTTCACGAATTCTTTTTGATATGTATGTGAAATATTTCCATTCACAAAATTGGCAGTGGGGTCTTATTCATAAACATGAAAATGACCACGGAGGTTTTCGAAACATCACAATTGAAATTGAAGGCAAGAATGTATACGGTACGCTCAAAAATGAATCAGGTGTACATCGTCTTGTTCGTATCTCTCCGTTTAATGCTAAAAAACTTCGTCATACTTCATTCTCTCTTGTTGAGGTAATTCCCAAATTTGAAAAAGTCGAAGAGATTCCAATTCCAGATGATGATCTTCGGGTTGAGTTTGCACGGTCAAGTGGTCCGGGAGGACAAAATGTAAACAAGCGCGAAACAGCTGTGCGTATTGTTCATATCCCTACAAATCTTTCAGTTCATGTGGACTCAGAGCGTAGTCAGGCACAAAACCGCGAGCAAGCACTAAAGATGCTCAAGGGTAAGCTTTTTAAGCTTCTCGAAAACGAGAGAAAGAGTAAAGAGAAAGGAATGTACATTTCTAAAACGACACAAATCGAGTGGGGAAATCAGATCCGCTCATATGTCATGCATCCATACAAGATGGTTAAAGATCACCGAACTGATGTTGAGGTGAGTAATGTAGACAAGGTTCTGGAAGGCGACATAACGGTATTTCTCGAGGCAGAAAAAAGTTTGTAACTTTTATAAAGTCGTCTTGCGACTCGCGCCTTCCGTTGGTAGAATAGAGAGATATAAGTGCTTTTTTCTTTTGGTGAAAAGTTCCTCTTGTATTTTATTATGATCTATTTCGACAAAGTTACAAAAATCTATGCCGATAAATCAATCGCTCTTCAAGATGTAACATTTTCTGTTGAACCAAAAGAATTTCTGACTGTCGTTGGACATTCTGGCGCAGGAAAAACAACACTTCTCAAAATGCTCCTTGCAGAAGAAAGGCCGAGTGGAGGCAAGGTTTTTTTCGAATCAACCAATATTCACGATTTGCGAAAAAATGAAATCAATACATATCGCAGGCGTGTGGGGATTGTGTTTCAAGACTTTAGACTTCTTCCAAACAAGACTATTTACGAGAATATTGCGTTTGCAATGGAAGCGGCAGGAAAGAGTGATGAAGAGATTGAATCTGATGTTCCTCATGTACTCGACCTTGTTGATCTCGGAAAGAAAATTTGGAATTTCCCAAAAGAGCTTTCAGGAGGTGAGAGACAAAGAGTGGCAATTGCTCGTGCAATTGTAAACCAGCCAGATATTGTAGTTGCTGATGAACCAACCGGAAACCTTGATCCTGTTACCACATACGATATTGTGCAGATTTTGAAGAAGATTAATGATTTGGGAACGGTTGTAATTCTCACTACGCACAACAAAGGAGTTGTTGATGCGGTGGGTGGGCGAGTGATTACTATGGAGGACGGTAAGCTTATCCGTGACGATCCAAAAGGCAGTTACGTTTTATAGTAAAATAATAACAATGATTTTAACAAGTATACGAAGAGTTATAAAATCGGGATTTTGGAATTTTTGGCGTAATGGATTCGTGTCTCTCTCGTCTGTGCTTGTTATGGTTGTGACACTTTCCGTAATCGGTTCAATTATTTTTCTTGCTGCAATCCTCAACTCTTCATTAACTGAAATAAAAAATAAAGTTGGAGTAAATGTGTACTTTGTTACCTCTGCGAGTGAAGATGAAGCGCTCTCTCTCAAATCTGAAGTGGAAAGTTTACCTGAGGTTGCAGCGGTTACTTACACGTCTCGCGAAGAGGCGCTCGCAAACTTTAAGAAGCGTCATGAAAACAACGAGGTGACCCTCCAGGTGCTCTCAGAGCTTGAAGAGAATCCGCTGGGCGCATCTTTGGCGATTAGAGCAGAAGATCCTTCTCAGTATGAGAGGATTGCAACATTTATTCAGGAGAAAAACCTGCTCTCAGTGAGTGGTGTGCCAATTGTAGATAAGGTAAATTATACCGACAAAGAACTCATTATTGAACGTCTGACCAAAATCATTTCTTCTGCCGAGAAGCTCGGGGTAGCTATAACGCTTGTATTAGTGATTCTCTCCGTTCTTATTACTTTAAATACGATTAGGCTCGCAATCTATACTTCAAGAGAAGAAATATCCGTTATGAAGCTTGTGGGGGCAAGCTCCTCATATGTTCAAGGTCCTTTTGTTGTGAGCGGTATTATGTATGGTTTGCTTGCGGCTGTTATAACTCTTGTTATTTTCTATCCTGTAACGTTCTGGCTCGGCGGGGTTACTGAAGACTTTTTTATAGGGCTTAATGTCTTCAGCTATTACCTCGCACATTTTGGGCAGATTATGCTCATTATTGTGGGGTCAGGGGTTGTTATTGGTGGACTTTCGAGTTATATAGGAGCGAAGCGCTATCTCGACCTTTGATCTCCATGATAGAATATTTACGTTATTTGAAAGATGGATTTTAAAAGAGGGTGTGGAATTTTCCACCCTCTCTTTTTTTGTAAATTAAATTAATAATAAACAGGATGAAAAAAGGTCATAAATATATATTCGTAGTTGGGGGAGTGATGTCTGGGGTGGGAAAGGGAATTGCAGCATCTTCGATTGGTAAAATTCTCCAGGCTAAGGGTTACAAAGTAAATCCGGTCAAGGTTGATCCGTATTTGAATGTTGATGCTGGCACCATGAACCCTACAGAGCATGGAGAAGTTTTTGTGCTTGATTCTGGGCTTGAGACAGATCAGGATATGGGTAACTACGAGCGTTTTATGGATCTTGATCTTACGGCAGAGGATTATATAACGAGTGGTATGGTTTATAAGGCCGTGATCGATCGTGAGCGAAACCTTGGTTACAAGGGTAAGTGCGTTGAAGCCATTCCTCATATTACTGATGAAATTACTCGTCGTATTCATAAGGCGGCCGAGACAAATGGCTCACAAATTTCTTTGATTGAGATCGGAGGGACGATTGGTGACTATCAAAATGCAATGTTTATTGAAGCGGCGCGTGTGCTTAAAATCAAGAACCCAAATGATGTAATTTTTATAATGGTGAGCTATCTCCCGGTTCCTTCAAAACTTGGAGAAATGAAGACTCGTCCAACTCAGAATGCTGTGCATCAACTAAACTCATATGGTGTTCAGGCGGATATTATTATTGCTCGAAGTGCGGTTCCGCTCGATAAACGTCGCAAGGAAAAGATTTCTATTTCATGCAGTATTCCAGTTGATAACGTTATTTCTGCTCCTGATATTGAAAGTGTCTACGACGTACCTCTCAATTTTGAAAAGGATAAAATTGGCGACACGATTCTCAAGGCTTTGAAGCTCAAAAATAAAAGTGCAAAAAATGGTCTAACAGAATGGAAAAGCTTTGCCGCTCGAGTAAAAAATGGAAAAGGGGAAGTAAATGTTGCCGTTGTCGGTAAATATTTTGATACAGGAGACTTCGTACTTTCCGATGCGTATATTTCGGTTATTGAAGCAATCAAATTTTCAGCATTTAAAATTGGGGTCAAACCTGTTCTTCACTGGCTTAACTCAAAAGATTTTGAAACTGATCCAAAGAAGGTGAAGGAGCTTTCGGAGTATGACGGAATTATTGTACCAGGTGGCTTTGGAGAAACAGGTATAGAAGGGAAGATCAATGTTATTCAGTATGCTCGAGAAAACAAAATTCCATACTTTGGACTCTGTTATGGTATGCAATTGGCAGTGATCGAATATGCACGTCATGTGGCAGGTCTTACAGGTGCTCACACTGCAGAAATAAATCCGAGCGCACCTTTTGTTGTAATTGACATAATGCCTGAACAAAAGAAACTTTTGGCGGAAAATAAGTATGGAGCAACAATGCGTCTTGGAGGATATCAAGCGCTTTTAAAGCCAAAAACAATAGCAAGAGACGCGTATGGTGCGGCTGAAATTCGTGAACGTCATCGTCATCGCTATGAAGTGAATTCTGAATACATAGAAAAAATAGAAAATGCGGGGCTAGTCTTTTCAGGTACCTCTCCAGATGGAAAACTTATGGAAATTGCTGAACTTCCTCGTGACGTGCATCCATTCTTTTTAGGAACACAATTCCATCCGGAACTTCTTGCGCGACCACTTCACCCACATCCTTTATTTACAGAGTTTGTAAAAGCAGCGATAAAAAAAAGAAGTTAGCCTAGCTCAACAACTACGTAGTGGGTGGCCAAGAAAAAAAGAGGTGTGGGGTGGCTCAATAAAGGCCTGATTTCGTGAAGCGAAATCAGGCCTTTATTTTATATTCCTAGATCGTATTCCTGATTTTTATTTCTTCGCTTTGTAATCTTTTTTTCTTAATCGAGTGTTATGTGGAGTAATTTCGAGATATTCATCTTCTGCCATAATTTCAAGTCCGCGTTCAATCGTAATTTCCCAAGGAGGAGAAAGATAAATTTTATCGTCAGAACCAGATGCGCGCATGTTGGTCAAAGCTTTTCCTTTAATTGGGTTTACTTCCATAGCTTCACCTTTCGAAGTGTTGCCGACAACCATACCTTCGTATACTTCTGTAGTAGGTGGAATATAAAGGACTCCTCGTTCTTGTAAGTTTCCAAGAGAAAAGGCGAGAGCTTTTCCAGCCATCATTGAGATCATTGAGCCAACTGGCTTTCGGCGAATTTCTCCGGCATGAGGTTTAAAGCCTATCACGCGAGTTGCCAGAATGCCTTCTCCTTTAGTGTCGATAATAAATTCACCACGGTAACCCAAGAGTCCGCGAGTTGGTCCTTCAAAAATCATGCGCACGGTTGTGTCATGAGCCTGCATGTCTTTAAGCATTGAGGCGCGCTTGCCGAGCTTTTCGATAATAACTCCTTGAGATTCAGAAGGTGCGTCAATAGTGATTTCTTCAAATGGCTCGTGTAAAACACCATCAACTTCTTTGGTGATAACTTGAGGTTGAGAAACCTGCATTTCAAATCCTTCGCGGCGCATTTGTTCAAGGAGGATAGCGATGTGGAGTTCACCACGGCCTGCAACTTTGAAGGTATCGCCATTTCCAAAATCGATACGAAGACCCACGTTTACTTCAAGTTCGCGTTCAAGTCGGTCTCTAATTTGGCGTGATGTTACAAACTTTCCATCGCGACCTGCGAAAGGGGAGTTGTTAACTAGGAAGTTAAGTTCAATAGTTGGTTCGTCAACAGAAATCATGGTGAGAGCTTCTGTATCAGGACTATCAGAGATTGTTTCTCCAATATAGATGTCAGGAATACCAGCAATGATTGCAATGTCACCCGCGCTTGCTTCCTTTGTTTCTTCGCGCACAAGACCTTTAAAGGTGTAAATTTTTGTGACAGTTCCTGTTCGTGCTGCCTCATTTGGTTTTCGTATAAAAATCTTCTGCCCAACCTTGATGGTTCCTTCGTAAATACGAGAGATAGCAAGGCGACCTACATAGTTGTCGTATCCTAGGTTAAAAGGCTGTGCGCGTAGAGGTTTTGTGGCATCGTTCGGGGAAGGGGGAACTTTTTCCAAAATCATATCAAGAAGCGGAGAAAGATCTTTTGAGTCATCGGTGAGGTTTCGCTTTGCAATACCGTCACGGCCGATTGCGAAGATGACAGGGAATTCAATTTGTGCCTCATTTGCTCCAAGTTCAAGGAAAAGCTCAAGAACTTTTTCTTCAGCCATTTTTGGGTTTGCAGCTGGTTTATCGATTTTATTTAAAACAACAATCGGCTTCATTCCAAGCTCAAGAGACTTTTTTAATACGAAGCGTGTCTGAGGCATTGGACCTTCTTGAGCATCAACGATAAGAATAACGTTATCAATAGAGCGAAGTACGCGTTCAACCTCAGAGCCGAAGTCGGCGTGTCCTGGAGTGTCTACGATGTTTATTTTGGTACCTTTATATAAAATAGCGGAGTTTTTTGCGTATATGGTAATACCGCGCTCGAGTTCGAGTGCGTTTGAGTCCATAGATACTCCTTCTTCAGCGGCACCAGTTTGGCGCATGATAGCATCGGTAAGAGTTGTCTTGCCGTGGTCCACGTGAGCGATAATTGCAATGTTTCTGATTTCCATAAATTTGAAAGGGAAGTATTTAAATAAAAAACTCCCCGCGGGAAGTAGGATTAGAGTACCAAATATAGCGATTAAAGTCAAAAAATAAAATTCTCGTCCTTGAAACGAGAATTTACGTTATCTTTTGAGTATTGGATCAATATTAATCTGGAATTACTCGATTGAATATAATGTTGATAAGGGAAAGGATTAAAGCAAAGAGAAGTGCGTTCCAAAAACCTGCAATTGCTGCTCCGGGCACGATTGCTGCAGCTAGAAGTACAATAAGTGCATTGATCACGAAAGAGAAAAGCCCCAGCGTTAGGATGGTTATAGGAAGAGCAAGGAGATGGAGAACTGGTTTGACGAAAATGTTAAGGATTCCTAAAACGAGTGCAAAAACAATCGCACCAGTAAGTGTCATATCAGCACCTGGAAGAATGTAAGCCGCTATGAGAACGGCAATAGTTCCAATAAGCCAATGTAGAATCATGGTAATTTATTAGCGAATAAACTTCTTTAATAGTATAGCAAATCAATCGTTCGCGTTAGGAAAGATATATATGTGTAGGGTCGAAAAAGGTGATTCTACTGCTCGGTTCATTCCGCGTTCACGGTGAACCTTTATACTGTTCTAGCTTTGCAAGGCGAAAGGTCGTTAGTACCAGACTTAATATAAAATAATATTATGAACAACAACCAAAAGGGGAATAGTGATAATAAAAACGAACATGGCTCTAGTTCAAGTGATCTTGATAAGAAACATCAAGATCTAAACAAGGATGGTGAGACGACACAAAGCAAGGACAATAAAAGTTCACAAGGAAATATGAATCAATAGTTCTAGTAATAAGTACTAGTTCAAAACAGAAAAACTCCCGATATATCGGGAGTTTTTCTGTATATCTTAAAAAGATCCATTGTTGTTCATTCCACATTCACAGTGTGTCTGTATACTGGCACTGCTTTGCAAGGTCTAAAAGGTCGTATTACCAAACTAATAATTACACTACTATATATGGCGCAAAATAATAGAGGTGGAAAGAGCGAGCGAGGTTTTGCTGCAATGGACCCAGAGAAGCAGCGAGAAATCGCAAGTAAGGGAGGTAAAGCGGCTCACGCTAAAGGAACTGCTCACGAGTTTAATTCAAAAGAAGCAGCCGCCGCAGGTAGAAAAGGTGGTCGAAGTAGGTCATCGTAAAGAGAACAAAAAACTCCCCGGAAGGGAGTTTTTTTGTTTGTTGTTTTCAGCTATCGTACTTTTATCCAATTGCCTCCGCTGTTGGTGCTTTTGTAGACGCTGTTTGCATGTGTCAATGCGTAAACGGTACTCATTTCCGATCTACTAAACGAGAGATAAAGTACTGCTTCGCCTCCGAATGTTTCTACTAGCTTTTCCCACGTTACGCCTCCATCAACGCTCTTGCCCATTCCTCCAAGTTTTTCAGCGAATGTCAGAGTGTGGGCTGGTGTGTGTGGGTCAACCACAAAAACACTTACCGCTCCACCTTCAAGTTGAGGGGAGATGCTTTTCCATGTATCACCTTTATCCTCACTCACGTACATGCCGTTTTGAGTTGAGGCATACAGTACACTTTCTTTTGCTGGATCAGAAGAAAGTGAGATTGGCGCAATTGTTCCTTTAGTATATTCCCACGAGCGACCACTATCAGTACTTCTTTGAAGTTTGCCTCCAAAGAAGCCGTACATAATGTCAGGGTTTACGTGGCTCACGGTCATTGAATGGAAATCCACCATGCCACCAAGTCCTGTTGATACTTTCTCCCACGTAAGACCTCCGTCTGTTGTTTTCTGAAAGCCAATATTGCCACCGCGTGCATGGTGTCCGCTACTGTAGAAGATGTTTGCCTGTGTCGGGTGCGGAGAGAAGCCCATCAGGTCGTCTCTTGTTTTACCGATCTGGAACAGGTCTATGTCATCTTGGAGAAGATAGAGACCTTCGTGTGTTGCGATGTAGACTTTTTTTGCGTCAGCAGTATCTACTGCTATTCCATGCGAGTGGCTAAATGAACTTGCGGGAGTAAGATTTGATCCCGTTTCTTTCGGTAGACTACTTCTTGTAAAGAAGAAAGCTCCAAAAATAAGGAGTATCAAAACTCCTCCTATGAGGTAGTTTTTCTGCATGGGATTATTTGTTGAACCAATTTTTACGCCATTGATTCATCATTCCAATCTCTTGTGTTTGAGCAGTGATGATGTCGTTTCCGAGCTTTACAAGTTCTGGACGCTTTGTTCCTTGGAGTAGTAAGGTTGCCATTTCAAGAGCTCCTTCGTGGTGAATAATCATTCCATCAAGAAATGCTAAATCCAGAGCATCTCCAGTCTTGTCCTCCAAGCCAACCATCATTCCACCCATTGCTCCGTGCATAGAAGTTGGGTAGGTGGTTTCCTTGTTGTAGCCCATCATTCCGTACGGACGATTTGTACCGACAAAGTATCCGATGACAAGACCGAGTATAAGGGTAAGTAGACCAATAATAAGTACATTATTTTTTGTTGTTTCCATATAAGTTAATTAATTAGTGAATAATACAAACAAAACTACTCACTACGGCGCACGAGGACTTATCGCACTTCCTAATAAAAGAGAAGTGAACGAAGAGGGGTGTGTAGGTTTTGAATATGAAAAACGAGATTGAGATTGCGAGGCGTTGGGTGGTTCAAAGAGATATCGCAGTACACCAAAAACAAGTAACACAACAAGAAGAAGTAGGGCGAGAATAGAAAGTTGCGGAGGGAGAGTAGTAAACATCACTTGCCAGCTTACGATGTGTTCAAGTACGTTCATTTCACAAAGAGCAGTTTCGCCGAGCATAAATGGGCAATCTCCCATATCCATTCCATCGTGATGGCTCATTGTTGCCATTCCAAATAAGCCAAATACACCTACGACAAAGTACGCAAGAATGAGTGCGGTGAAAAGAAACTGTTTTGTTTTAGGGAAACCTAACATGTATGTATGTTAGCATTTTATCTAGTAGAATAAAAAACCACCCGTTCGGGTGGTTTTTTGTTTGGTATTTTTTAAAAAATTGAAAAGAGTCCGATCAAAATACCTAGGATGCCAACAAGTGCAGAATATGGTCGGAGAAGAACGATCTTCTCGCGAATGAATTGGTTTTTATCAAAAAGATGAGATGCAAGCAAGAGTCCTATTAGTATTGCGATAAGTGCTTGCGGATAGCTTGAGCCGTAATAGTAGAAAGGGACAATTGTAGCGTATGTTACTCGTTCAATAAGAGCAATTACTCCTAAAACAAGCTCGATGATACCGATAGGTCTGCTCCATTTTGAAAGTGTGCTTTCTACGCTACTTATATTTCCAACAACCTGTTTGTTTTTAACAAGGGTTTTAAGTTGCGGGGCTGCAAGCAAAAACCCAGAGATGATATTTGCTATTTGAATAATCATGTTGATCGATTAATTAATACAGATATATTGTAACATCAGGTTTATAGACTTGGCTGCCGGACTTGGACTCGGTGTCAGCTCACTAATTCGCTTCGTTCATAAGTGGCTCCTACCCGGACTCGCCGACAAGTCCTCACTTCGTTCGTCTTGTGTACCGGCTCCGTCTTTCTCGTCC
>Ga0163144_10018141_pt1 | contig 14277 bp, 14 predicted proteins | sample OliLak19BULKMAT1_FD_123175 | JGI IMG/M metagenome (GOLD analysis project Ga0163144, IMG submission 123175) | Freshwater microbial mat bacterial communities from Lake Vanda, McMurdo Dry Valleys, Antarctica - Oligotrophic Lake LV.19.BULKMAT1 | ecosystem: Environmental > Aquatic > Freshwater >... | reverse complement strand
TTGGCTATCTCCTCTTTAAGTTTTACTAGAACCTTAAGAGAGCTTAACCCGGAGATCATCAACTGACCACCATTTTAATTAAAAATGTTGGCTTTACAATTGCACTTCATTTGTGAATTGGCGGGAATTAAAGGGTTTAACCACAACACATTATCCCGTATAACCAGACCGGTGTAGCCACGCTGAATAATATCAACTGTACCTGCCAGAGAACCCAAATGTATACCTTCAGATGTTGTGATTTGCTGGCCTTCTTCAAAATCACTTTTTAGCGATTCATAAAAATATTTCCAGGATTTTTCTCGATCGCAACAAGCAATGACCCATGAATTAACGATCTGGCTGAGACTAGAGCCTAAAGTAGTTTGGGGGTTATAATATTCAATATGCTTCTTAATATCACATTTTGAATAATCATAAGCTAAACGTTTAAAAAGCATCGCTAGCTCTTCATGGGAAAATAAATAAAATAACATTAAAACATCGGGCTGTTTGGTCACTTTGTAACGATTGACTGAATCCCCTTCTGCATCCAGGATGCGATCCATACGTTCAATATTGCCGTATTTTTTTCGATAGAGATCCATATCCAATTTTAATAGACGATCATAGCCATCAAATTGGAGAATGATGCCATTATCAGTCATTGGGATATACATTTTTCGACTAATTTCATTCCAGCGCTTTAATTCATCCTGAGAAATTTCTAATTTCTGTAACAATTCATTTCTGCGATAACTATCGATCAAATGCAGAATTTTATGTGCATAAATCAAAACCCATACAGTCATCAGATTAGTATAAGCATTGTTATTTATTCCCGGCTTGTCACTGTCAGGATATGCTGTATGAAACTCATTATGTAGCTTCAAAATATTGACAGATGTTATAAGCAATTGCAGCGTTCGCGTGCCGTTGCAAAAAAGTGTTGTCGGGAATCCACATATTGGAATTTGGATTTAAATGAAATATCTGACTTTCTTCTCGGCCATCACTGCCGCTTTGCCAGGGGAACATGCTGCCTTTAAACCCGGCCTTGTAAGCAGCATAACGCGCTTGGGGTAACCTTCTATAACGATAAAGCAATAATGAATGAGTTAAATTAGGAATATGCAGATTTAACAAAGGAAAAATAAAAATTTCATCCCAGAAAATATGGCCACGAGATGCCTCACCATGCCAACCTCTGGCGGGTACGCCAACATCTTTATCAATGGTGTGTGCTGTGCATGTTTGCAAGAAGTGAAATAAATGTAAATGACAAAATAATTCACTATAGCCATTAGCGTTGATCGTCATATTAAATCGATCCCAGGTTCTATACCATTTCTCTGCATGTTTTTTTAATAGAATTTCAAATTCTTCAGTATGGACAATGGCATTTTTTGCTTCAATTAATGGTTCAGAGCAGGCATGTTGGTCAAATCATTTAAAAATTTTTCTACTTCATCTGAATTATTTAGTCCAAAATCAGCATAAGTAGGTTGTCCGTGATCTCCTACTAAAATTCCAATGCCTTGTTCAGGTAAGCACCGGAAAGCATTTTCAGCAGTCAGATTGTCACCAAGATAAATTGGACAAATGTTAGGATTTATTAAATCTAACGTTGACAAAATATACTGGAGTATTTGGCCTTTATCCCCCTCCTTTAGGTCATGATCGCCTTGGCAATTTTTACTAGAAGAAACTACCGCCAATCGCATGCCTAGTTCTTTCCATTTTTTTAGCTGATTAACATTTTCTTGATATATTTCAATGTCTTGAGTTTCTAATAATTGCAAAAATATTTGATTTTTTTGAAATGCCAGGCCATGAACAGTATCTTTATTCATGTCATCATCATCTCCCATAGGAATGGTAATTTGTTTTGACTGCAAATAGTCTCTAATTGCTTCCATTCGAGGTTTGCCATCAATGTATAAAGGATAATCATATGCAATATCAAAAGCATGATGCAAAAGCGATTTTTGCTTATAGCGATGAAAAAAATGATCAAATATTTTTTTCCATGCCTGTGCGTGGATTTTTGCAGTCTGGGTGATAACACCATCAAGATCACATAATGCTGCTAGAATTAAACGGTTCATATGTGCTTCAATAACTTAATCTCAATTCGTCTTGCAATACTAGTAATGGGATCTCTGGTTAATTTATTCATAAACTAATTCCTCAAGTTGGTATTATACTCAAAGCAATTATACTTTCGGTTTTTCAGCATCCCATCTACCGATGATCTTTAAACGTTTGTTCTTCGAAAAACGGCGTTTCTCAGTTAGAACGTTTCAATTTCATCAATGCTTTGACTATATATTAATTTTAGGATGATTTTCAGATTCGTCTATAGCTGCAGTTGTTTGCTTTCTTCACCTTGATCTGTACCCATTATAATGGGACAATTATGATCATTCGAGAATGAGTCATGGGATTTAATTTTTTAGAAGAAATGCAAATGAATCGATCAGAAATGGCTTATAGTCAAAGCTGAAGAGCATGAGGTAAATGCAATGAATATCAAATCTTCAATCTGGCAATCGGAAGTGAGGGATTATGAAATTGATTATCAAGGAGTTGTGAATAATGCTCATTATTTTCATTATCTGGATGAGGCCAGAACTCAATACTTAAAGCAATTAGGTCTTAATATTACTCAATGCGCTGCAGAAAATAAAAATCTAGTGCTTTTGAAAACGAGTATCGACTTTAAAAAATCATTGGTTTCCAGAAATGTTTTTTCAGTCTATTCTGAAATCATAAGGATAAGCCGGTTTAAATTTAAATTTGAACAAAAAATTTTTTTAGAGCCTGAAAAGCAATTAGTAGTTTTTTCGGAAAGTATAGTCGCTTGTGTCACCAGAGATGGAAAACCTTGCATTTTAGAAGAATTAAATGAATTAGAATTGAGTCGCCCGCTGGAAATTAAAATTTAAAGGAGGAAATTAGATGCGAACCCGAGATGAGTCGCCAAACATTGTTAAAGAAGGTAAAGATGTGAAGGTTCACAAGAAAATAAGCCTAAAAATGAACTGGATAATAAAGAAATTAAAATTAATTTATTAGCTCGATTAGATTCCCCAAAACAGTCAGTCGAAAGATCAGAGCCCCAACAATCCGCCGAATTGCCTGATCAAATTAGTCTAACAGTTCAACGCGAAGAAAGCATCTCAGCCGCTTTGGCGGAAGCGAAAGTCGAAATACCCAAACAGAAAGAAAATAAATCAAGCATTAACCAAGGCTTATATAGAAAGTCTTTATCAGCCGGTACCAGACGGCATTCGTGAAATTCAAGCAGATTCAAGACAACACATTTTTTCAAAACAGGCGCTTGATCCCATTTTCTGGCCAGTATTACCAAAGGGATACAAATGGTTTATTGAAAATCCAGAAAAAATGCCGGGGGTAAGAAAACATTCAGAGAATCCGGAGCAACCATTTGAAATTATTATTTATGGACCTAATGACCAAAAAAATCCCAAAACGCGAGTAAATTATGTGACCTGGTTTGGCGATTTAAATGTCCAGGCTTATGCTAACACCCGCCTTACAGCGGTGCCTGCTAAATCTCGAAAATATCCTCAGGGGCTAAAAAAGCCTGAATTTTATAAAACATTAGATGGTCGGCAATATGATCGAAGTCATTGTATTGACCATGGGGATACCATTACTCAGGATGGGTTAAGAAGCTCTACTCAAGATATCAGAAATTTCATGCCAGAATTAGAAAAATGGAATAGACACATTAGAAATCATTGGGTCAAAAGAATTAGAAAATCTCACGGCGCCTATATGCAGCGAGCTTATTATCATAACACGAGCCATTATGATTATGATCCACGGTTTGGCAGAACTCAAAATGGAGCAGCTATTCCAGCCGGGGTTTATTTTGCCGAAATTGATGCGGAAAGAAAGGGTATTATTCAAACAGTGGATATCAATTCGGCTTATGATCTTAATTCTATTGTCCAGAATCCGACTTATTTGGACCATGCTTTAGCTGTTTTTTCAATAAACTCTAATTATATGCCTACCGCATTAACTTACCGTGCTGCCACAGCTTGTGAAGAAGTTGACCAATCTCTGCTGATATATGAGCAAAAAATCAATGCCTTGCGGCCAGTAGTGCTGCAAAGTGCTGGGGCGCAAAGATTGATGCTTGAACAACTTTATCAGGCAGCGGAAACAGAATATTTAAGATTTGATTTAAAATTTTCTTATTCATTATGGTGTGCTTATCTGGGTTTAAATCAACAGGCGCTGATATATTTAAAGCGAGCGGAAAATCACGCCAGGCAGTTAAATGGATTAGATGTGGATTGTCGGCTGTCACAGTCTGACTTTAATATATTTAGACAAAACCACCAGGCAGGCATCCCAGGCTTTAGTGAAGAAAGGTTGGATTTTTGGCAAGGATTTGTTAAATCTTAAATAATGACTATTATAAAAATTAAGAATGCTACTTTAACAGAGGAGTGCGGTGATGCCATATTTGACTGTTGCTAAAGAAAATTTAAGGGAGATTAATCTGTATTATAAAGACTGGGGCGTTGGACAGCCAGTGGTCTTCAGTCACGGCTGGCCGCTTTCTTCCGATGCCTGGGAAGATCAAATGTTTTTTTTAGCCAGCCAGGGTTACCGCTGCATTGCCCACGACCGGCGCGGTCATGGACGCTCAAGCCAGCCCTGGAATGGTCACGATATGGATACTTATGCGGACGATCTTGTCAAGCTGATAGAGAGTCTCAATCTAAAAAACGTGGTTGTCGGCCTTTATTAGCTAAAGTGGCGCCGATTAACCCTAATTGGCGGCTGGTAACCATAATGGAGCAAGCTTTAGTGTAACGATCTACAGCTTCTAAATGGTCACCGGTAATCATGCCATAAGAATTCAGCAATTCAGCGATAGCGCGGTTATGTTGATTGGTCGCCATTTCTGATCGATAAACGGCCTCTCCTAAATAAGGCTGGCCTTCACCCTTGCTTAAATCCGAGATAAGATTAAACACCCGCCGCCATTTTTCAGCGCTATTATTGCCTTTGATCATACTGGTGACTTGAATAGCCCCCGCATTAACCAATGGATTCTCTAAATGATTTGGCGATGATTCCAGAGCTGCAACTGAATTAAAAGAATGATTAGTCTGGTTTAAACCTACGGTATTCTTCAGTAAGGACTCGCCATTATCCTGTAAAGCTAAAGCATAAGTAAACGGTTTTGCAATAGATTCTATGGCAAATGGCGTTTTGGCATCGCCAATAGCATAAACTTCGCCTTTGACAGTAACGATGACGATCGCAAATAAATGGGGGTTCACCTGACCTAATTCTGGAATATAATCTGCATTTTTTCCGCCCTGAGTGTGCAGATATTGGTGATAGACTTCGGTTAATGTTTGATTGATTTCAGCAGAAGTCATTTCAGCGCCAAAACCAGAAACTGTGGATAATATACCCATCGGACTTGAAGCTACTGGCTTTAGCATCTGATCTTGCGGCGCATTTTAAATTTTTTTGAAATGAAAAAACCTCAAAATATGAGTATATTTTTTCGATTTTTTCACTTCAAAAAAAGTTTAAACTGCTTGCAATCTCAGCGCTAAACCCAGCATCTTCAAGTCCAATGGGTATAGACCAAAAACCCCTAAAAATAATAACCCTATTTTTTTTATCATATTTTTAACCTGGTTTTTCTGTATTTAAATTAGTTAAACGTATTGTACCATAGCTCGGTCAAATTTCAGACTTGGGGCCCCTGAAAAAGAGGATTTTTATGTTAATTGAAAATTGAATCGTCAATTTGCATAATAATTGAGTATAAGATATATTTCATAGATGAATTTTATTCAAAGAGAACTAGGCCTCGAAATATTAGCTATGGCTAATCAATACCCTGTAGTGACATTGATTGGCCCTCGCCAATCAGGCAAAACTACGTTGATTAAACAAATCTTTCCTGTGAAGCCTTATATCAGTTTGGAAAACCCAGATGAGAGAAGTTTTGCTCTTAGCGATCCACGTGCTTTTTTGGAACGTTATCCGCAAGGCGCTATTTTAGATGAAATTCAACGTGTGCCACAATTACTGTCTTACATTCAAGGCATTGTCGATGAACGTAATATTGCTGGGATGTTTCTATTGACCGGAAGTCATCAATTAGCATTGCATGAGGCCGTGTCTCAATCATTGGCCGGGAGAACGGCTCTTCTCAAATTAATGCCGTTCAGTATAAAAGAATTGCTCAATGCAGGTGTGAATTTATCTTTAGATGATTATCTTTTTCATGGTTTTTATCCACGAGTCCATAAAAATAATTTAAACCCGACTAAATTTTATCGAGATTATGTCCAAACTTATGTAGAGCGAGATGTTCGTCAAATGATTCATGTTCGAGATTTGACTGTATTTCAGCATTTTCTTAAGTTATGTGCTGGTCGAATCGGGCAAATTTTCAATAGCCAAGGATTGGCTAATGAGCTAGGTGTCAGTCACAGTACTATTAAAAATTGGCTATCTGTTTTAGAGGCATCTTTTTTGATTTTCAGACTGGCACCGTATTTTGAAAATTTTGGTAAGCGAGTGATTAAATCACCTAAGCTTTACTTTAACGATGTCGGCTTGGCCTGTTATCTTCTCGATATCACTTCTTCTCAGCAACTGATCAGAGATCCATTGCGTGGCCATTTGGTAGAAAATCTGGTGGTTTCAGAATTGGTTAAGACTCAGTTAAATCAAGGCTTAGAGCCTAGCCTTTATTTCTATCGGGACAGTAACCAGAATGAAGTCGATGTTTTATATAAAACAGGGGCGCAATTAATTCCGATTGAAATCAAATCCGCCAAAACTTTTAATAATGAATTTCTTAAAGGGTTGCGTTATTTTAAAAATATCGCCCAGCAGCGTTGCCCGACCGGTATTGTCATTTATGCGGGTACCCAGGAGCAAGACATTGACATCTTCCGTGTCCTCAATTTTAAAAATTCTGCGGCTGCACTGGCTACGGAATTTAAAGATTAATTTTACAGCAACCCCAGCCTGGAGTTTTATTCACTTTTTCTATTAAGATATAGAAATTTCATAAAAAAGTGGTACAATGTGGGAAATTGTGGGGAGTTTCCTGGATGTTTAGAGGGTTGACAGCGATACAAATTGATACCAAAGGGCGGTTAAGCATCCCTTCGCGTTATCGCACACCTCTTCTTGATGAAACCGGTAATTCGGTAGTCATCACCATTGATACCGAACAACCCTGTTTACTTCTTTACCCCACACCCCGCTGGCTGGAAATTGAGCAAAAATTAGAGCAATTGTCCAGCTTTCATCCCGCCTCACGACGTATTCAGCGATTATTAATGGGGCATGCTACTGACGTAGAGTTAGACAGCCAGGGACGAATACTGTTACCGCCTTTACTTAGGGAATATGCCGGACTAGAAAAATCCGCCATGTTAGTAGGGCAGGGGAAAAAATTTGAGATATGGAATGAAGCCCAATGGCAAGCCGGACGAACGGCTTGGTTGGCGGACGCAGCGAATGGAGCAAGCTCCATGTCTGCTGAATTATTAGCCTTATCTTTATGATTAAGGGTGAGCCCATTGAGTATATTTGCCATGGATGAGCATCAATCGGTTTTAAGCGAAGAAGTGATAGTTGGATTAGCTATAGAACCCAGTGGCTTTTATGTAGACGCCACTTTTGGGCGCGGCGGTCATAGTGGATTAATTTTAAAAAATTTAGGGCCGGAAGGCCGCTTGCTGGCAGTAGATCAAGATCCTGCCGCTAAAGTCGCGGCACAGCGCGAGCCTTTTTCGAATGATTCTCGATTTATCTTTAAATCAGCTTCTTTTGCTGATCTGCAGGGATTGCTTATGGAGCTAGGATGGTTAGGCAAAGTCAGCGGTTTATTACTCGATTTAGGCGTGTCTTCACCCCAATTAGATGACCCTGCGCGGGGCTTTAGCTTTCGACATTCCGGGCCTTTAGATATGCGGATGAATCCTTCGCGCGGCCAGACTGCGGCGCAATGGCTTAATCATGCGCAGGAGAACCAGATCGTTCAGGTATTGCAGGAATATGGTGAAGAACGGTTTGCCAGGCGGATAGCGCGGGAGATTGTCGCAGCCAGGCGTAATAAACCTTTTACCGAAACTTTGGAGCTGGCCGAAGTAATTGCTAATGCAGTGCCTTTTCGAGAGCCGAATAAACATCCGGCGACTCGTAGTTTCCAGGCCATACGCATTTTTATCAACCAGGAATTAACGGCGCTGCAAACCTGCTTATCTCAGTGCTTGAGTATTTTAAAGATTGGGGGCCGGTTAGCGGTAATTAGTTTTCACTCTTTAGAAGACGGCATAGTCAAGCAGTTTATACAGGAACAGGCACGTGGCGATGCGCCGGATAAATTACCCTTGACTGAGGCTCAAATAGTGCGGCGATTACGCATTATCAATCGGTTAATTAAACCATCGGCGGCGGAAATTGATAAGAATCCCAGGGCGCGCAGCGCTCGTCTCAGAATTGCGGAGAAAATGGCATGAATGCAATGACACGGGTTTATAATTCAGGGGCAGTCAGGGCGTCTGCGGCGCATAAACAAAAAGCCGCCTGGGGTAAGAGTACCTCGTGGTTAATTTTGGGTCTGATTTTATCGGCATTTGCCGTGGTATATTTAAAAGATTTAAATCGGCGCACTTTTATAGCGTATCAAGATATGGTCCATGCGAATCAGCAAGCGCAAATTGATTGGGGGAAATTATTATTAGAGCAAAGCACTTGTGTAGCTCAGGCCAATATTCAACAAATAGCGGTGCAACGTTTACAAATGTATAACCCCAGCGCCAAAGAAATTGTTTTATTAAAATCGAGTCTTTATGCCGCCACGAATCTCGCGCAAAAATGAAGCTTCCTATTCCTGGCGGTTTTGGCTGGCGTTAATTGTTCTGGCTTTAGGGTTTTTGGCCTTAATATGCCGCTTGATTGATCTCACCATTTTAAATCGAGCATTTTTAGTCAAGCAGGGTAAATTACGTACCTTACGCACTGTCGAAATTCCGGCCTACCGGGGAATGATTTTAGATCGAAACCAACAACCTTTGGCTATCAGTACGCCTGTGGATTCCGTTTGGATTAACCCTTCTTTATTTCACCCTTCGCCTAATCAGTTAAAACAATTAGCCCAGATTTTACAATCATCTGCTCACGAAATTGAACAACAAGCCGGGATTGAAGGTCACAGTTTTATTTATTTAAAAAGAAGTTTGCCTCCCGCGATTAGTGACCAAATTGCGGTCTTAAAAATCCCGGGTGTTTTTTTTCAGCGGGAATATAAGCGTTATTACCCCGAAGCTGAAGTCACCGCGCATTTAATTGGTTTGACGAATGTGGATGATCAAGGGCAAGAAGGATTGGAGTTGGCCTATAATAAATCACTGGCGGGCCGGCCCGGCAAGGAACGAGTGATTAAAGATCGTTTAGGAAATATTATTTCAGAAGTGGCTTTACTAAAAAAACCAGAGCAAGGACGGCCTTTAGTTTTGAGCATTGATCGGCGTATCCAATATGCGGCTTATCAGGCATTAAAAGCCGCGGTGGATGAATATCAGGCCGAAGGGGGTTCAGTTGTCGTTATGGATGCTAAAACCGGCGAAGTGCTGGCTATGGTTAATCAACCTTCTTACAATCCCAATAATCGGCCTGCAGAACATGATGGCCGTTATCGCAATCGAGCTTTGACTGATTCTTTTGAGCCAGGCTCCACGATTAAAACCTTTACGATTGCACTGGCTTTAGAAAGCGGCAAGTATCGTCCTGACACCCTGATTGATACCGCTCCTGGTTGGATGATGGTGGGGGGTTATAGAATAGGCGATGAGCATAATTATGGAGTAATAGATGTCGGCGATGTTTTGGCCAAATCCAGTAATATTGGGGTGACTAAAATGATGATGTCTTTGCCGCCCAAAACACATTGGGATTTGTTGCACAAAGCGGGTTTTGGTGAGCTAAGCGGCAGTGGTTTTCCGGGGGAATCGCCAGGGCGGTTACCGGAAGAGCGAGGGCGGCCCAGCGAGGTGGCGACTTTGGCTTATGGTTATGGCTTATCTATTACTGTTTTGCAATTAGCCCACGCCTATACGATTTTTGCCAATGAGGGCGTATTGCGGCCTTTATCTTTAATTAGAATTGATAAAAGTCCAGAAGGCGTAAAAGTGATGCCGTCACAGATTGCGCATACTGCTTTGAGCTTGCTTGAAAGAGTGGTGGTGAATGGTGAGCATCATACCGGTACTCGGGCACAAATACCGGGTTATCGAGTCGGGGGGAAAACCGGCACTTCTTACATTGCGGGTCCGCAGGGTTATGATCGTCATAGTTACAATTCTTCTTTTGTCGGCATTGCGCCTTTGAGTGCGCCTCGCTTAGTCATTGCCGTGGTTGTTCGGAAACCGCAGGGTGCTCATATGGGCGCATTGATTTCGGCGCCTGTTTTTGCGCAAGTAATGAGCGATTCTTTGCGAATTTTAAATATTTCGCCGGATCAGGTTGAAAATCCATCAGTTAAATAAATTAAATCTTCATTTAACTAAAAAGTAATCATAATTAATTTTCTCTTAAGAATTTAATAATTGACATCACGAAGCCGCTATGTCATTTATACACACATAAAAAAGGCTCAAAATTAGAGTCAAATTCATACGCAATCATTGAGGATTAATATATATGTCACAGAGAGATCTTAGAGAATCAGCATCTTCTTCATCAAGCTCACAACCCAGTCAACAATTACAACCGCGCGCGAGTTTCAGCGCTTTATCCGGCAGCGCCTCTTCTCGAAGCTTAACCAGAGCTCCCAGGCAACACATACCTCGGCATTTGGTCTTTAGAACAGAGCCTTTATATCAACTGAATAATGCATTTAATCCAGAGTTCAACGGTTACCAAGGTGAGGTTACTACCGCTTATGGAGTAAAACACCCTAAAGAATTTATTCGTTATTTCCAAAAAAAGGTTTTATGGGGCATAAATGATATTAATCTGGTATTGGCTAATTTTTTACAAAATAGTGATATGTATCAAAAATTAAATGAAGGAAAAATAGATAATCAAGCCAATCCACTCTATAAATTGCATTTAAACAAGAAATTGGCAGCCTTGGCCTCTGATCCTCAAATTGAAGAGTTTGGTCAGATTAAATATTTGTTAGATGCACAATTCCCAAAAATTAAAACTGCAGTAAAAGATAAAAGAAAAGTATTTGAAAAAATGAAAAATGATTTCATCATTATCGAGACTGTTTTAGAACATAATGCGGGTAATATTGAACTGTATGATAATAACAGCTTTAAAAAGAGTCACATTGAGCATAGGCATATCATTAATCTGCAGGTTTTATTACAAGATGCTCTAATTCATATTAAACTTTGTGCGAAAAAAAGAAAAATAAATCTTGCTGATAACAAAGAGATTGATGACTCCCTGAATAATATAGAATTAAAGCATATTAAATCTTTTGTTAGCGCAGAATTACCTATAGAGCTGAAAAAAGCTTATAATATCACTTTATCTGAAGGTTTTGATCTTTTAACTTTATATAAAAGAGTTGAAAAATATATTGCTTTTCTTCAGCCAAATGTTGCCAAAATAATTGAGGATTCTGAGGACTTGCAAGTTTTGCATAATCACAGACTAGCTTTATTAGAGGCTTTAAATTCATTAAATATTAATACCTTTGACTTGGTCAATCAGGGCCCTTCGTCAATTATGAGGGATTACTCAAGGGCTTATATAGCGCGTAATCTAAGGAAATGTGGAGCTCTTTTGATTGAAAACCTTAATCCTGATTCAAAATCAGTAGAGGCTGTAATTAAACAGATGCTAGATTTAGCCTCTCCTCAAGAGTTGAAGGCCGCAAGTGTTTCTGCCGTATCAGAAGAATTAAGCGCTGACTCCGTGGGGCCTTCTTTGGTAACAATCTATAAACGATGGTTTGCTTCTATTTATTCTGCTTGTTTAAATTCTACGGCTGATTATGCCAGATTGATGGATTTGGTTAAAACAAGTACCGAATCAGGAAAGGATTTACATCAGGGCAGTTCTAAGAAGGGGACCTCAACCTTATTTACTGCAAAAAGCCGTGTTGATAGCGCCTTAGTGCTTTCACCAGAAATAAAAAAGGATAGTCAGGTTATTCAGGAAGCGAAAAATATTGTAGTTCCATTTAGATTGGATAATCTAAACATAGATCTTCTTCACTATTTATTAGCTGGCTCTGCCCAAATCCTAATTTTTACGGATTGCTTAACGGTTCAAGAGCAATTGCATTATGTCACGCAACTCACAAAATTATTAAGCAATAAATCAGTGGATATTAGTGGACATATTGCTTTCCAGAGAGCTTCTTTGATAGCAAGCACGGTCAAATCAGATGCTTTTATTTTGCGTGTACCTTCTGATTCTAAAAGTTTGTCTGGTTTAACTTGTTTAGCAAATCCCCATGAGTATGCCCGAAGTTTAGTTGCAGAATTAAAATCAGATAAGCGTGCTGGACTGTGGACAGCTATTTTAGATTTTGCGGATCTCTACTTGCAATTGGTCAGTAAAATTCATTTTATTCAGCTCGATATTGGCCGGAGATCAGATCTCAATAAAAGCAGCGATGAGGCTATTAATGCCATCTTGAACGAAAGTGACTCATCATTTAAAGAGGATATCTATTTATTTTTGGAATTAGTTGGAAAAATTCAAACCGCTGCAATTCAGCTGAAAAAGCTTTTGGCGCCACTAGAAGAGGGGGATGAGGCACGGATTTCTGATATTTATTGGCAAACGGCTTCAAAAGCTATAAGAGCCTTTATTTCTGGAGTTTATGATTTCAATGTTATGTTTGAGGCTTCTTGTAATCAACCGACCACTGCGATGTGGGGTACCCTCAAAAGTCCTGAGAACCTCAAAAACCTGTATAGGAATTTATATTTACGATTTAATTATTTTCTTGATGCTAATTCTAGAATTGCTCCTTGGAATGAGGCGTTTGAGCTGAAACCTGCGCCAAAATCTTTGCTGGTAATGCCAGAATTATCTCAAAGTTTATCAATAGCGCCGGCTTCAGTAGCCCCTCGTTTGGATAGAGAGGCTTCTGTTTCAGGTTTAGACGAATCAAAAAGAGAGAGCAAAAAAGGGGTAGATGATCCATTTGAACTGGCAAACGTAGAGGATAATAAAGTAGCTCTTGTTGCCGCTCCTCAGGCTGTGCCAGAGCTGAGGCTGAGCAATCAGGAAGAAGTTAGCGCTAGGTTGGGAGGAAGACTTGAAAGGCGGGTTGAGCCATTAACTAGTTCTAATTCGAGTTCTTCAAGTTCTTCGGCAAGCTCGGGTTCATCTTCATCTCAATCTTCGGATATTCTTGGCATTCCAGCTGCTCCGCCTATTGAGGGAGCTGCAAGCTCTTTGTCTGCGCAATCGTCTAGCTCTAATTCGAGCTCTTCGAGCTCTTCCGCAAGCTCAGTAAGCTTGGGTTCGTCTTCATCAGGATTTTCGGATGCTTTGGCCATTCCAGTTCCTCCACCTATAGATCTACCTATCCCTCTGCCTATTGAAGGAGTTTCAAATTCTTCATCTGCAGAGTTAGCTAGCTCCAGTTCGAGTTTCTCAAGTTCTTCAGAAAGACCTAGAGAGCAAAAAGAAGGGGAGCGCAATGCTTTATTGGCGAGTATTCAAGGATTTGATAAAGCGGCATTTTTTAATAAGGCTAAGGCTGCTAAGGCTGCTAAGGCTGCTAAGGTTGGCGATGATAAGGCTGTTGCAGTGGCTGAGGCCAAGGATAAGCCAGTACAAAATAATCCATCGCAAGCCTCTGTAGGAGGTCTAGCCGGCGCTTTACAGCGATCTTTAACATTATATAGGTCACGTGTTGGTTCTGATGATGATACAACAACAGCCCCAGCAGATGAGTGGAGTGATGATGAGAGTTCTGCCGGTCCAAAAGGGTAAGTAAGGATTCTATAATAGTTCTGGAATCCCGTTAGCCTACAGCTAACGGGGTTTTTTTCTCAAAAATAAATATTGAGGCCCGGAGATCAAGTCGCAGAAGTGATGAGTTTTTCAAACTGAGCCACTACCTTAATATATCGATAACAGCCATTCCCGCTGAATCTAAATTGGATTTAACTGAATGAAATATTTTGATAATTTTTTTGAAAATAATATTATTTATTTTCGTAGAAAATTCTCTGCGCCATGGGGGATTTTAAGGGGGAGCTGCGCGAAGCGCTTCCCCTTGATTCCGAT
>Ga0163144_10018140_pt1 | contig 14277 bp, 21 predicted proteins | sample OliLak19BULKMAT1_FD_123175 | JGI IMG/M metagenome (GOLD analysis project Ga0163144, IMG submission 123175) | Freshwater microbial mat bacterial communities from Lake Vanda, McMurdo Dry Valleys, Antarctica - Oligotrophic Lake LV.19.BULKMAT1 | ecosystem: Environmental > Aquatic > Freshwater >... | reverse complement strand
TGGCCCCCATGGCGCCTTCGTTTTCGCCCGCCATGGTGACGATGAACTGCACCGGCTCGACGACGACGCCGAAGGCGCCCATCCCGGCGAGCTCCCAGGCAAGCGGCAGGCCGAGCGTGTCCACATAAAAGGCGCGCGCCGCATCGTAATCGCTGACGAGGATCTGAATGCCGTAAACCTTCATGACGCGCTCCTTCCTGCCCTGTCCGGCCGCGACGGTAGCACGGCCACGGTCAGGCTTCCCGCGAATCCATCCAGATGGTGAACGGCCCGTCATCGACCAGCGACACCGTCATGGAGGCGGCGAATCTTCCGGTTTCGACGGGCACGCCCTCGTCCGCCAGCAGCGCGGCTTCCGTCACACGTTGCAGCAGCGCCCGCACTGGTTCCTCTGGTCTTGCGCGCTCTTCGGCGCTATGTGTTCGTGAACAATGGATGCGCGCAGGATACCGACATGAAGGTGGCCATCAACCCCGTGACGCCGTTCGCCCAGAACAGCTGTGTGATCTGGTGCGAAAAGACCATGCGCGGCGCGGTCACCGATCCGGGCGGCGACCTGGACAAGATCCTGGCGGTCGCCGCGGAAAACGGCGTCACCATCGAGAAGATCCTGATCACCCACGCGCATCTCGATCACGCCGGCGCCACCGCCGACCTGGCCGAGAAGCTGGGCGTGCCGATCGAGGGCCCGCACCGGCGCGACCAGTTCCTGATCGACGCCCTGCCCAAGTCGGCGGCCCAGTACCGCTTCCCCGAGGCGCGGCCGTTCGTGCCGACCCGCTGGCTGGAGGATGGCGACACCGTCACCGTCGGCGAGGAAGTGCTGGACGTGGTGCATTGCCCCGGCCACACGCCCGGCCACGTGGTGTTCATCAGCCAGAGCGCCCGCATCGCCATCGTCGGCGACGTGCTGTTCCAGGGCTCCATCGGCCGCACCGACCTGCCGCAGGGGAACTACGGCCACCTGATCGACGCCATCACCAACAAGCTGTGGAAGTTCGGCGACGACATCACCTTCGTCCCCGGCCACGGCGGCACCTCGACCTTCGGCAACGAGCGCAAATGGAATCCGTTCGTGTCGGATTTTGCGATCAGCATGAATAGTGGGCAGGGCGTTTGACGCCTAACCTCCCTCCTCGTACCGTACAATTCGATAAGCCCGTAGAAGCTCGGCGCTACGATCACTCGACGCGATATTGATGATAATTGTGCGCGCCAGATCGATAGTTGGGTGAGAGGCACAGTTTTCGGAATACCAGAACACTTCCTCAAGCGGCTCGTCATCGTGCCACGTCGTCATGACGAAATTGTCGTCGGGAATCTCGCAGGGGTTGTGTATTGCGATCATGGCATAGTCAACGCTGTCATCCCAGAACGTGCACTCGTGTCCCCAGGCCATCATGTAGAGGCAGCCGCTGCGGACCAACCAGTCGCTGACGAGGTTCCTCCATTCGACAGTAACCGGCTCGCTCACAACCACTATTGCACGGAACGCGCCAGCTGGTAGGTCGGGTGGCTCATTGCCCGGTAGCAGATGAAGGTAACGGACATCATCCATGGCACTACTCACGTAAACCTCTATTCGAAAAGAATGCGCTCTCCGATAGCGAAGATCGATAGCAGCGACAACAGCAGGTTTCTATACGGTAACACCGACGCTATGCTGGTGGGACAGGGAGGAACCTAATGGCAAAGCTGGCACCCGGTCTGAAGCTGCGTCTCGACCCACAGGACGAGTACACGCATACGCCCGAAGCGGCGAAGAACTACAACGAGAGCATGTATTTCAACATGTACGATCCGGCGCAGCGGATCGGCGGCTGGTTCCGCATCGGCAACCGGCCCAACGAGCACTATGCCGAGATGTCGTGCTGCCTGTACCTGCCCGACGGCAAGGTCGCCTTCATCTTCAAGCGCGCCGAGATCGCGGGCAACGACGCCATGGACGCGGGCGGCATGCGCATCGACGTGATCGAGCCGTTCAAGCGTTTGAAGGTGACGTTCGCGGGCGACGCCTGCCTGCTGTCGGACCCGCACCAGATGGCCAACCCGAAAAAGGCGTTCGCGGAAAATCCCATGGTGAAGGTCGCCATGAGTCTCGACTACACCGGCGTGTCGCCGATGGATGGCGGCGAGATCGTCAACGAGGACGGCTCGCTTCTGGCGCTCGATCCGGAGAAGAGCTTCCTGCGCGGCCACTACGAGCAGCACATGGCGGCGGCCGGGACCATCTCGGTCGATGGCCGGTCATGGACGGTCGACGGCTACGGCGTGCGCGACAAGTCGTGGGGGCCGCGCCACTGGCAGGCGATCAGCTGGTACAAGTGGCTGCCGATGAATTTCGGGCCGGATTTCGGCATGGTGATGACCGTCTCCGGCACGCCGGACGGCCAGCGCGCCAGCGGCATGGTGTTCGAGGATGGCCGCTACTGGCCCATCGAGGACGCGCGCATCGAGGCCGAGTTCGACCAGAACTGGTACCAGAAATCGCTGACCGCCTGGTGCCGCACGGAAAAGGGCGAATACCGCGTCGACGGCAAGGTCCTGTCGCTGATCCCGCTGCGCAACCGCCGCACCGCGCCCGACGGTTCGATGCTCAGCACCCGGATCACCGAAGGCATGACCGAATACCGCTGCAACGGCAAGGTGGGCTACGGCCTGTCCGAATTCCTCGACCAGGTGATCGACGGTGTGCCGGTGAGCGTGAGGGCCACCTAAAAATTCGTCATCCCGGCGAAGGCCGGGACCCAGCCCCTCTTACGACAAAGACCGGCGCGAAGCGCGCCGTACTGTCAAGCCTGGGTCCCGGCCTTCGCCGGGATGACGATGGTATTGTGTGGTGGACAGGGGCGCGAAACCGCACCAACCTTCGGCTAAACACACCCAAGGAGCACTCCCATGCCCTCACCCGTCGAACTGGTCATCGAGCCCCGGCCGCGCGACCTGGGCGGGTTCGAGGTGCGGCGGGTGCTGCCGTATGTGAAGCGGCGGATGGTGGGGCCGTTCGTGTTCCTCGACCATATCGGGCCGGCGGTTTTCGCGCCGGGCACCGGCGTCGATGTGCGGCCGCATCCGCATGTCGGGCTGGCGACCGTCACCTATCTGTTCGAGGGCGAGATGATGCACCGGGACAGCACCGGCGCGGTGCGGAACATCATGCCGGGCGACGTCAACTGGATGACCGCCGGGCGCGGCATCGTCCATTCGGAACGGACGGCGCCGGACGCGCGGGCGCGCGGCTTTGCCATGCACGGCATCCAGGCCTGGGTGGCGCTGCCGGTCGAGGCCGAGGAAACCGAGCCCAGCTTCCACCACCACGGCAAGGACAGCCTGCCGATGATCGACATGGACGGGGTGAGGCTGCGCCTGATCGCCGGCACGGCCTATGGCAAGACATCCCCGGTGGAGACGTTCTCGCCGACATTCTACCTGGACGCGGCGATGCAAGGCGGCAGCGTGCTGCCGCTGACGGGAGAGCATGAGGAGCGCGCCGTCTATATCGCCGAGGGCGCGGTCGAGATCGGCGGCGAGGCCTATGAAAGCGGCAGGATGCTGGTGTTCGCGCCGGGCGCCGCGGCGGCGATCCACGCGGTCGCGGACGCGCGGCTGATGCTGTTGGGCGGCGCCAATATCGGCGAGCGGCACATCTGGTGGAACCTGGTGTCGAGCCGGCCCGAGCGGATCGAGCAGGCCAAGGCCGACTGGAAGGAGCGCCGGTTCCCGCCGGTGCCCGGCGAAACCGAATTCACGCCCCTTCCAGAGTAGCCTTGTGGCGCCTTACTGCGTCGGCTTGCCGAGCTTGGTGACTTCCTCGAAATCGCCCAGCGGGCACGGGCCGTAGACGGCGCCGCCGGTCGATACCGGGGTGATCACGTCCACGTTGCACAGCTTGTTGAGGCCGCGCAGCGTGTAGCTGAACCCATCCTGTATCTTCAGGCCCGAACAGCGGTTCGGCAGGTGGTTCATGTAGTATTTGTTGCCGTTGGTGCGGAACAGGACGTTCTGGTTGTCGATCACGTCCGTTTCGCGGATCTGGTAGGTCTCGACGCAGCTGATTTTCTTGCCGGTCGGCTGGTACCGGGCCAGCTTTTCTTCGGACGACGCGGCGAGCGACGCGCCGGCGAGCGCGAGTGACGCGACCGACGCGGCGGCGGCGGCCATGACGATTTGGTGGAGTTTCATGTCGGTGTTCCCGTTTTTGGCCAATGGAGAAGATTTAGGCGCGTCAGGGACTTTACCAAGGCTTTCCTAAATGGGGGCTGAACGAAACGCCGAACATTCGCCTTAACAAACGCCAGATATCTGTTACATTGCCCCCAACTTACGAATGACTTGCAGTTGCAGAGGCGCCCATGAAGGTTTCGGCCAACACCCGCACCCTCGGATCGCTCCGGCCAGGCCAGACCTGCCGGGTGATCGGCCTTGCCGACCAGGCGGTGAGCCCCGAGCTGGAGGAACGCCTGCTGCGCATGGGCTTCGCCGAGGACGCGGCCATCGAGGTCCGCCACGAAGGCCTGTTCGGGCGCGACCCCATGGCGGTGAAGGTGGACGGCGTGATCCTGGCGCTGCGCCGCCGCGAGGCCGACACCATCCTGGTCGAGGTCGACGCGCCTAAATGACTCCCGGTGCCGCTTATCGCCTGGCGCTTGTCGGCAATCCCAATTGCGGCAAGTCGGCGCTGTTCAATGCCCTGACCGGCGGCCGCCAGAAGGTCGGCAACTATCCCGGCGTGACCGTCGAACGCCGCGTCGGCCGGCTGCGGACGCCGTCCGGCATCGCCATCGACGTCATCGACCTGCCTGGCAGCTACAGCCTGACCCCGCACAGCGCCGACGAAGCGGTGACCCACAACGTCATTCTCGGCCAGCAGGAAGGCGAGCTGCCGCCCGACGCCATCCTGTGCGTGGTCGACGCCACCAGCCTGGCATTCCACCTGCCGCTGGTGCTGGAGCTGAAGCGGCTGGGCAAGCCCATGCTGGTCACGCTGAACATGATGGACCTGGCCGAGCGCGACGGCATCCGCATCGATACGGCGGCGCTAGCGCGCGAGCTGGGCCTGCCGGTCGTCGGCTCGGTCGCCGTGCGCAAGGCCGGCACAAGCGAGCTGGTCGAGACGCTGTCGTCGACCCTGGAGACGCTGAAGAATCAGCCGCCGGCAGATGCCTCGGCGATCCCGACCGACGTGCGCGGCCTGCGCCGCGAGGCCCGGCGCATCGCCCAGGCCGCGACCGTGTCGGAAGGCCGGGAGCACAAGGTGACCCGCGTGCTCGACCGGGTGTTCCTGCACCGCGTGGCCGGCCCGGCGATCCTGTTCGGCCTGCTGTTCCTGATGTTCCAGGCGGTGTTCTCGTGGGCCGAGACGCCGATGACCTGGATCGACCAGAGCGTCGTCGGGCTGCAGGCGCTGGCGTCGTCCGAGATCGCCAATCCGGCGCTGCGCAGCCTGCTGGTCGATGGCATCATCGCCGGCGTCGGCAGCGTGGTGATCTTCCTGCCGCAGATCCTGATCCTGTTCCTGTTCATCCTGGTGCTGGAGGCCTCGGGCTACATGGCCCGCGCCGCGTTCCTGATGGACCGGCTGATGGCGGGCGTGGGCCTCAACGGCCGCGCGTTCATTCCGCTGCTGTCCAGCTTCGCCTGCGCCATTCCGGGCATCATGGCGGCGCGCACCATCGACAGCCAGCGCGACCGGCTGACCACCATCATGGTGGCGCCGCTGATGACCTGCTCGGCGCGCCTGCCGGTCTATGCCCTGATCATCGCCGCGTTCATCCCCGACCGGAAAGTCTGGGGCGCCGTCGGCCTGCAGGGACTGGTGATGTTCTCGCTCTACCTGTTCGGCATCGCCGCCGCGCTGGCGGTGGCCGCCGTGCTGAAGCGCACCATGCTGCGCGGCGCTCCGCAGCCGCTGCTGCTGGAGTTGCCCAAATACCAGATGCCGAACTGGCGCGACGTGGCCATCGGCCTGTGGCAACGCGCCAGGATATTCATGCGCCGCGCCGGCGGCATCATTCTGATCTCGATGATCGTGCTGTGGGCGCTGTCCTCGTTCCCGCCGCCGCCGCCCGGCGCCACCGAGCCGCCGATCTTCTACAGCGCCGCGGCGTGGGTCGGCAAAGGGCTGCAGACCGTGTTCGCGCCGATCGGCTTCAACTGGGAAATCTCGGTGGCGCTGATCCCGGGCCTCGCCGCCCGCGAGGTCGCGGTGGCGGCGCTCGGCACCGTCTATGCCCTGAGCGGCAGCGAGGACGCGGTGGCCACCAGCCTGGCCGAGACCCTGCGCAACGCCTGGACGCTGCCGACGGCGCTGTCGTTCCTGGTGTGGTACGTGTTCGCGCCGCAGTGCCTGTCGACGCTCGCCGTCGCCAAGCGCGAGACCAACTCGTGGCGCTGGACCTTCTTCATGGCCGGCTACCTGTTCGCGCTGGCCTACATCTTCGCCGGCGCGACCTACTGGATCACCAAGGGGATCGTGGGGTGATTCCCTCTCCCTCTGGGTCAGGGTGAGGGGCGTTTTCCCCGCCCGCTCCGGCCCCGTTCCTTCATAGACAACGCCCCTCACCGTCCCACGCGCTTTGCGCGCGGGCCCCTTCCTCTCCCAAGGGGAGAGGTGTGTTACGGGCCGCCCTTTCTATGCGTTGAAATGCACCGCAAGCCAGACGGTGGGCTGGTGCGGATCGGTTTCCTCGACGCGGTGGCGCGCGCCGGCCGGGATATGGCACCAGTCGCCCGGCCCCAGCACCAGCACCCGGTCGTTTTCGGCGAAATGCAGCGTGCCGCTGCCCTGCAGCACCAGCACCCATTCGTCCTCGCCGGGATCCTGCCAGCCGGTGACGTGGCCGGTCGAGACGATGCGGATGATGCGGATGCCGGGCGCGGCGACGAGGTCGAGGAACTGCTCCTCTGCGAGGCGCGCGGGAACATCGGCGAAGATGTTTCCCGAACCGAACGGTTTAGTCACCGTCGACGCTCACCGCGCCGGCCGGGCACATCATGACCCCGGTCTCGGCGGCGCGGTAGGTTTCGCCGTCGTCCTCGGAGAACTCGGGCACCTTCACCTCGCCCCTGCCCGTCTCGCCGCGCTCGAACACGTCGGGCGCGAACGAATAGCAGCGGCCGTGGGACTTGCACTTGGCGTGGTCGATGCGGACCTTCACGGGCCTAGTCCTCGACGATGCTGAGCGCGCCGGTCGGGCAGGCACTGACCGCCCAGGACACGTCGCCCTGCAGTTGCGGATCGTCCGGGATATCGGCGGTCAGCAGTACGGCATGATTGCGCGTATCCTTGCCGAACACTTCCGGGACATTCTCCCAGCACCGCGCGCCGCCACGGCAGATCGCGGTATCGAGCTTGATCTTCATGATGGTTTCCCCTGACGCTCCCGTCACCGCCGATTGTAGGCGATAGGGCGGGCGCTCGCCAACCGGGAACGATGCCTAGGCCTTCAGCAGCTCCCTGAACTTCTGGCGCGCCTTGACGACCTTGGGCGCGACCACTGCCATGCAGTAGGGCTGGCCGGGATTGCTGGCGAAATAGTCCTGGTGATAGGTCTCGGCCGGCCAGAAGGTGACGGCCGGACGAAGCTGGGTGACGATCGGCCGGTCCCAGACCTCGGCGGCGCGGGCGATCGCCGCCTCGGCCGCCTGCTTCTGCGCCTCGGAATTGTAGTAGACCGCCGACCGGTACTGGGTGCCCACGTCGCCGCCCTGGCGGTTGAGCTGGGTCGGATCGTGGGTGGCGAAGAAGATATCGAGGACGGTGCCGTAGGACACCACGTCCGGGTCGAAGCGCACCTCGACCGCCTCGGCGTGTCCGGTCGTTCCGGAACACACGTCGCGGTAGTTGGGGTTGACGGTCAGGCCGTCGGTGTAGCCGGACCGCACGGACTCGACGCCGCGGATCGGCAGAAACACGGCCTCGGTGCACCAGAAGCAGCCGCCGGCCAGCGTCGCGGTTTCCAGTTCAGCCATGGTCGTCTCCCGTTCGCTGTTGCGCAGAACCGATAAGATCGTGCCCGGCCGCCGAAAGGCAAGCCCTGGCCTAGCCCCAGACCGCGCCGACCGCGGCAAGCATGAACAACAGCAGACACAGACCGATCTGGCGCATCGCCTCCCCTTCCCCAAAGACACGCTTCCCGGCGTGCCGGTCGCGATATTACCGAGTGGTACGGATCGCGCCAGTGGGGAATCGCCCGCATTGGGCGTGCCGCTTGCTATTGGCCGCCTTCCGGGCAGAATGCCGCGTTCCGGCAGCGACACGACGAGGCGCGAGAGAATGGCAACCATCGCCAAGCAGCCCTACACCGAATGGCAGCAGACCGCCGTCGCCGATCCGCGCGCGGCGACCGTCCCGCAACTGGTGCACGGCATGGGAAGGATCACGGCCGCCGAGGGCCCGATCCTGGAGGACAGGCTCTACGCGCTCTATTCGCGCGCCGGCGACCTGGGCCGCATCTACGACCACACGCGCCGGCGCTTCACCACGGCGCTCGCCCACGCCAAAAGCGAAGGCATCCTGGCGGTCGAGACCGAGACGTTCGGCGACAACGAGGAAAAGGTGATCCGGCTGCCGAACCAGCCGCGGGTGATCGTCCGCGGCCGGGGATCGCGGACGCTGCACGAGGTGCCGGCGTCGGAACTGGCCGAGGTCATGCTGGAAATCCGCGTCAACCACGACCTGATCTCGCGCGAGGAGCTGTTCCGGGCGGTGCTGGAGGAATATGAGCTGAAGCGCCTGACCCAGGCGACCGAGGCCCGCCTGAACGATATTCTCAGGACCTGGCTGGCGTGACGGGAAAAGCCGGTTGGCGCGCGGGTGCCGCCATGATACGCCGTCGGTGACGGCGCAATGCCGGATCAGGGATCAGCGATCCCGGAAGCGGGTTTTGGGGGGCGACGATGATCTTCGCGGCGACATCACGATTCTTCCGGCGGACCTCGGCCATCGGCCTGGCGGTGCTGTGTCTCGCGTCGGCGTCCGGCGCCCGGGCGGCGGACGAGGTTCGTGTCGACTATGAGAGCTGGCAGCTCTACTGCCCGGCCTCGAAGCCCGGCGAATCCCAGCACTGCGAGATCCACCAGCTCCTTTCCAACAGCAAGAGCAAGCTGGCCGCGGGCATGTACCTGACCCGCCGCGGCGACGCCGCCGTCCTGATCGTGCGTGTCCCGCTGGGCGTGCTGCTCAACAAGAACATGATGCTGCAGGTCGACAACGGCATCGGCACCGACGCGCTGACCTTCCTGCGCTGCGATGCCAATGGCTGCCTGGCGCAGATGCCGATGACCGAGCCGTTCCTCAACTCGCTGCGCAAGAGCAGCGGCGTCACGCTGACCATGTACGCGGACGCGACCACGCCGGTTCCTGTGAAGTTCACGCTGAAGGGCTTCTCGGCCGCCGAGAAGGCCCTTGCCGAGCGGCCGTGATATGTTCCTTGCCGTATTCATCCGGGCGGCGCCGCCGGCGGCCGCCGCCCCAAGCCGAGAGAGCCCGATGATGTCGACCACCGCGATGCAAGCGATCCGTAAAACCCTGCTGGCGGGAGCCGGCCTCGCACTGCTGGCAATCCCCGCCGCCCACGCCCAAGCCCCGGCCACGCCCGCCGCGGCGAACGTGTTCAAACAAGCCTACGGCGCATGGACCCTGCTGTGCGCGCCCCTCAAGACCGGCGGCGAGGCCTGCGATATCCGGCAGGCGCTGCTCAACGACAAGAACCAGCAGGTGGCCGGCGCCACGGTTTTCAAGAAGGGCGCCGAGACGGACTTGCGCATCGACCTGCCGGTCGGCGTCTATCTGCGCAAGAACCCGTCGCTGCAGGTGGACAAGGGCGCGACCACCGACGCCCTCAGCTATCTCCGCTGCTCGCAGCGCGCATGCATGGCGCGCATGACAACCGCCCCCTCGTTCCTCGATGCGATGCGCAAGGGCGCCGACCTGACGGTGACGTTCAACATCACGGGGAAGCGAACCGCGTCGGCCAAGTTCTCGCTGAAGGGCTACGCCGACGCCGAGAAGGCGCTGCTCGCCCGCGTAAAGTCGTAATCCTCAGCGTCCCTGGGCGGCGAGCGCGTCCTTCATCGCCTCGACGCACAGCGTAACCGAGCCGCGCTGGGCGGTCTGGCCCATCAGCCCGATGCGCCAGATCTTGCCGGCCAGCGCGCCCAGCCCGGCGCCGATCTCCAGGCCGTAGCGCCCCAGCACGTGGGCGCGCACGGCGGCTTCGTCTACGCCGTCCGGCACCTTCACCGCGTTGAGCTGCGGCAGGCGGCTCTCGGCCGGCACCAGAAATTCCAGGCCCAGCGCTTCCAATCCCGTCTTCAGCTCCAGGTGCATGGCCGCATGGCGCGCCCAGGAATTCTCGATGCCCTCCTCGGCCAGCATCACCAGCGATTCGTGCAGGCCGTAGAGCGCGTTGACCGGCGCGGTATGGTGATAGGAGCGGCCGCCGCTGCCGTCCCAGTAGGCCATCACCTTGGTGAGGTCGAGGAACCAGCTCTGCACCGGCGTCCTGCGCGCCTTCACCGCCGCCACGGCCCGTTCGGAGAACGACACCGGCGACAGGCCGGGCGGGCAGGACAGGCATTTCTGGGTGCCGGAGTACACCGCGTCGATCTGCCAGCCATCGACCTCGACCGGGATGCCGGCGACGCTGGTGACCGCGTCCATCAGCGTCAGGCAGCCATGCTCGCGGGCGATGGCGCTGATCGCCACGGCGTCGGTCGCCACACCGGTCGAGGTCTCCGCATGGACGAACGCCAGCAATTTCGCGTCGGGATGGGCCTGCAGCGCCTCGTCGATCTTCGCCGGATCGACCGTCGTGCCCCATTCGAACTCGACCGCGACCGGAATGCCGCCGCAATTGACAACGTTCTCGATCATCCGCCGGCCGAACACGCCGTTGACGACGACCACGACCTTGTCGCCCGGCTCCACCAGGTTGACGAAGCAGGTTTCCATGCCCGCCGAGCCGGGCGCCGATACCGGGAAGGTCAGCGCGTTACGGGTGCGCAGCGCCATCCGGAGCAATTCCTTCAGGTCCTCCATGAAGCCCGAGAACCACGGATCCAGGTGGCCGACCGTCGGCCGCGCCATGGCCGCCAGTACGCGCGGATGCACGTTGGACGGGCCCGGGCCCATCAGCACGCGCGGCTCCGGATAAAGCGAACGGAAGCTGTTGGACATCGGCCGTCTCCCCACGATACCTGTCAGGCGCCCTGTTCTAGCCGAGGCCTTGCGCAGGGGCACGGGAGAATCGACACGGCGGCGCCAAAAACCCGCCTGTTTGCCCGATAGGGATCGTTTCGCGGTCGACAAGGGCCGGCCGGGCGCCTACTTCCTCCAAGCCCTGTGAAAACACGGCCATGGACGCCAACTGGCAAGAATGCTACGCATCAGCCGCTCGATCAGCGGCCGGTACGGGTGGCCGCGAGGGGGTCGTCGCAATCGAATGTCTGCTCAATCTTCAGTCCCATGGAGGACAACTTGCTCGGAAAAATTCTTCGGTCGAATGCTGTCGCGGTAGCGTTGGGGGTGCTGGCGCTGGGTTCGGTGCTCGCGCCGCCCGCGGCGCTGGCGCAAACGCCGGCTCCGGCCGCCCAGCCGGCCGCTCCCAAGGCGGAAATGTTCGGCAACTGGGGCCTGGTCTGCCCCCAGCCCAAGGCCTGCCAGATCCAGGTCGTGCTGGTGAACAAGGACAAGAAATTCGTCGCCGCCCTCGCCTACGGCAAGACCGGCGCGAACCAGACCCTGGTCGGCATCGTGCCGCTGGGCTTCCGGCTGCAGAACAATCCGCCGTTCGCCGTCGACGCTGGCACCGCCGTCCCGGGCAACTACGTGCAGTGCCTGTCGAGCGGCTGCCGCGTGGCGATCCCGGTGAACGACGGGGTGCTGCGTTCGCTTCAGAGCGGCAAGCAGGCGACGCTGACCCTGCTGTCGCCGACCAGCAAGCAGGTGGCGCTCAACTTCGACCTGAAGGGCTTTCCTGAAGCCAAGGCCGCGCTGGACAAGAGGGTCCAGTAACCAGCTTCCTTCGCGTCGGTTTCCGGACGGCCATCGCCACCAGCGGTGGCCGTCTTTCGTTTGCCGGGAGGCGATGCCGGCTCAGGCGCGGTGGGCGTGGACGATCAGCGAGTCGATGGTCGCCTCGCCCAGCGCCCTGGCGGCCTCCAGCCGGTGCAGTCCTTCGACCAGCACGTAGCGGCCGGCGTCGGGACGGACATGGATCGGAATCTTCAGGCCGTTCTCGAGGATGTCGCCCGCCAGCTTGTCGACCTTCTTCTGATCGAGGGACTTGCGGTACTTGGTCGGCACGTAGATCTGCTCGATCGTCACCTTGACGGTTTTCAGCATGCGTTCACCCCGTCGTTCCCACCACCGGATGATAGCAGGGTTTGACCGACCGGCCATTGGAATTGCGGAAGCAGACTCTATGTTCTAATGTATCAACATAGACAATATGCCAAGGCTTTCTCATGACCATCACGACCCTGTCGAGCCGCGAGTTCCAGCAGAATGCCAACCAGGCACAGAAGGCCGCGCGCACCGGACCGGTGTTCATCACGAACCGGGGCCGGCCGGCCTATGTGCTGCTCAGCCACGAGGAGTATCGGCGCATCACCGGGGGGCGCCGGAACCTCGTCGAGGCGCTGACCGCGCCGGGCCTCGCGGATATCGAGGTCGAGTTTCCCCGCTCGCGGGAACTGCCCCGCGAGGCCGATCTCTCGTGATGTTCCTGCTCGATACCAACGTCGTTTCCGAACTGCGCAAGGCGGGCGACGGCAAGGCCGATGCCTCTGTGGTGGCGTGGGTGTCCGGCCTGGATGCCTCGGCGTTCTACCTCTCGGTTGTCACTCTCATGGAACTGGACCTGGGAATCCGGTTGATCGAGCGGCGCGACCCGCTTCAGGGGGCGAAGCTGCGCGCCTGGATGGACAACCGCGTCCTGCCCGAGTTCTCGGAGCGGACCATGCCGGTCGACATGGCCGTCGCGCTCCGCTGCGCGCCGCTTCACGTGCCCGATCCCCGTCCCGAGCGCGACGCGTTCATCGCGGCGACCGCGCTCGTGCACGGCATGACGATCGTGACCCGCAACGTGGCGGACTTCGCGCCGCTCGGCGTCGACCTCGTCAACCCCTGGATTCACGGGCGTTGACATCCGAAATGCGCGTCACCGCAATCTTACGGCGTTGGATGTAGCGCTTCGCTGACCGCGGCAGGGTTGCGTCCGATGACGACGAGATAGGCTCTGGCGGCGGCGTCGGGCTCCTTGCGCCCCTGCTCCCAGTCGCGAAGCGTCCCCAATGGAATTCCAAAACGCTCGGAAAACTCTTCCTGCGTCAGCTTGAGCGCGCGCCGGATGACGCTTACCCGGGGCGTGCGCCGCAAATGTTTCACATCCCTTTCGGCGAGAGGCTGGGCGTCCGGATCGTCAAGGGCAGCGACCCGCTTCTCCTGCGCTGTCATGGCGTCGAAGCGGCTCCAGTCGTGCTGGGAACGTCTAGGTGTCTTCATGATAGCATCGTTGCTCATGGGAACTGGCGCCTCGGGCAGAGATAATCCGTTTTCTGTCGCCTCTCATGGTGTAGGCCACAGACAGCAGGCGGCCCGGCGCCGTCTATTAAATGCACTGTCACCGTAACCCGAGTTTAGCAAGGTGTTACCGGAACCCGCATCACACCACTCCCATGCCAGACCGGGTGAGGATGGCAGACGACAATAGTTTAATACACTGTCACCGTAACCCCGCCGTCCACTGGCGGCTGCCAAGCTCCCGGAGCGAGCGCGATCCGTCTCATTGGAGCAACGGGGGTCCAGCACTCATGACCGCCCTCGTTGCGCCGTTGCGCGGGCTCTTCTAACATCCGGCGCTTCCGTAGAAGGGGAGAGAGGATGCTGAACACCCAATTGCGCTTGGCGCGGCGCCCCAGCGGCGAGGCTGTCACCGGAGATTTCCATATTTCCCGTGAAGCCGTGCCGGATCCGGCGCCCGGGCAGGTAGTGGTTCGGGCGGAGTATATCTCCATCGACCCATCGGTGCGCACCCACCTCAACGCGGGGCAATCCTATCGATCCATGGTGGGCATTGGCGAAGTAGTCGACGTGCCGGTGGCCGGTGAAGTAGTCGCCTCGGCGAGTCCGCGCTTCTCGACAGGAGACAAGGTCGTTGGACCGCTGGGCACCCAGGAATATGCGGTCTCGGACGGCGCCAACCTGACGAAGGTCGATCTGGCGCTTGCCCCACTCCCCGTCTGGCTGGGTGGATTGGGGCTGACCGGCCTGAC
>Ga0163144_10018138_pt1 | contig 14278 bp, 13 predicted proteins | sample OliLak19BULKMAT1_FD_123175 | JGI IMG/M metagenome (GOLD analysis project Ga0163144, IMG submission 123175) | Freshwater microbial mat bacterial communities from Lake Vanda, McMurdo Dry Valleys, Antarctica - Oligotrophic Lake LV.19.BULKMAT1 | ecosystem: Environmental > Aquatic > Freshwater >... | reverse complement strand
GTTAACCACGAAACACACGAAAGAAACGAAAGGGGAAAAGAGAAGCGCCAACAGTTGAGAAGAATTGAGAAGAACTGACGCTGACATTTCCTCTCCCTTCGTTGCGTCCCATACCCCACCCCGCCCCCGCTCTCTTCGCGTTTTTCTCTTTCGTCCTTTTCGTGTGTTTCGTGGTTAAAAAAAGAACCCTCGCCAGAGCCAAATGCTCCATCTTGCCAACCAGATCGCCGAAACCGCCGCCTTCGTCCGCAACCAGTGGTCGGCCACGCCCAAAGCCGGCGTCATCCTCGGCTCCGGCCTCGGCGACTTCGTGAATGAGATCGAAGCCGCCGCAACGATCCCCTACGCCGACCTCCCCCACTTCCCGCACACCACCGCCATCGGCCACGCAGGCCGCCTCGTGTGCGGCACGCTCGCCGGCGCCCCGATCATCGCCTTCCAGGGCCGCTTTCATCTCTACGAAGGGCATCGCGCCGAAACCGCCTCGCTCCCCGTCCGCTTGCTCGCCGCGCTCGGCGGCCGCGCGCTGATCGTCTCGAACGCCGCCGGTGGCCTCAATCCGCAGTACGCGACCGGCGACGTGATGTTGATCGACGACCAGATCAACCTGATGTTCAAGAACCCGCTCGTCGGCGTGAATGACGACAACCTCGGCCCGCGCTTCCCCGACATGTGCGCGCCGTACGACAAAGGGCTTCAACGCCGCGCCGTCGAAGTCGCCATGCGGGACGGCTTCATCCTCCACCGCGGCGTCTACGCCTCGGTCCTCGGCCCGAACTACGAAACGCGCGCCGAGTACCGTATGCTCCGCCGCCTCGGCGGCGACGCCGTCGGCATGTCGACCGTCCCCGAAGTGATCGCCGCCGTCCACGCCGGCATGCGCGTCCTCGGCCTCTCCACGATCACCAACGTCGGCTCCCCCGATTCCCTCGGCGAAACCTGCGGCCACGAAGTCTTAACCGTCGCCGCCACCGCCGGCGCCAAACTCAGCGCGATCGTCCGCGGCGTCGTGGAAATTCTTTAACTGATCAGTTGCTCGGAAAGATCTCTCGCAAAGCCGCCAAGGCGCAAAGAAAAACGCAAAAAATACAGAAGCTAAGAAAGCATTTTTTAATCCTAGTTCGACGGGCCCTTTTTCTTAATGTATTTTTTTGTCTTCTTTTCGCGTCCTTTGCGTCTTAGCGCCTTTGCGAGAAAAAAGCAGGCCTGCCATGAATCCAGTCTGGATCATCCAAAAGAAACGCAATCACGAGCAACTCACCGACGCCGAGATCGCCGCGTTCATCGACGGCTACGCCCGCGGCGTGATCCCCGACTACCAGATGTCGGCCCTCGCGATGGCGATCTACCTCAACGGCATGACCGCCGACGAGACCGCGTCGCTCACCGACCACATGCTCGCCTCGGGCGCCCGCTTTGAATGGCCCGACGACGGCGTGCCGCGCGTCGACAAGCACTCCACCGGCGGCATCGGCGACAAGACTTCGCTGCTGCTCGCCCCGATGCTCGCCTGCTGCGGCTTCGAAGTCCCGATGATCTCCGGCCGCGGCCTCGGCGCCACCGGCGGCACGCTCGACAAGCTCGAAGCGATTCCCGGCTTCCGCACCAACCTCACGATGGACGAAGTCCGCGCCGTCGTCGCGAAAACCGGCTGCGTCATCACCGGCGCCACCGCCGACCTCGTCCCCGCCGACCGCAAGCTCTACGCCCTCCGCGACGTGACCGCGACCGTCCCATCGATCCCGCTAATCACCGCGAGCATCATGAGCAAGAAGCTCGCCGAGGGCCTCGACGCTTTGGTCCTCGACGTGAAGTTCGGCACCGGCGCCTTCATGAAGACCGAAGCCGATGCTCGTGCGCTCGCCGAATCGCTTGTCGCCACCGGCAAACGGATGGGCGTTGCGACGACTGCTCTGCTCACTGACATGAACCAACCCCTCGGCCGCATGGCCGGCAATGCGGTCGAGGTCGACGAATCGATCGCCGCGCTCAAGGGCGAAGGCCCCGCCGACCTCATGGAATGCACGCTCGCCTTAGGCGCTGAGGTGCTAGTCTCCAGTAGGGTGGGTGCTCGCACCCACCTTCCGAGCTTCCAACCCGATAGAATTCCAAACCCGCCAAGCGGGCAAACGGAAAAGGTGGGTGAAATACACCCACCCTACGCAGAAGCCCTCCAAACCGCGCGCCAACAACTCCAAAAAACCATCGACTCCGGCGAAGCAATGGAACAATTCGCCGAAATGATCGCCGCCCAAAACGGCGACCTCAACGCCCCGCGCCCGATCGCCCCCGCCAGCGACCTTGCGAGCTCCCGCAGCGGCTACCTCGCCCGCATCGACGCCGAGCTCCTCGGCAAAGCGATCATCGCCATGGGCGGCGGCCGCCAAGTCCTCAGCGACGCGCTCGACCACTCCACCGGCCTCGAAATGCTCACCCGCCTCGGCGACAAGATCGACGCTGGTCAACCGCTCGCTCGGATCTTCGCCAAACCAATGATCGCCGAGCGCGTGCGCCACACGCTGCTCGAAGCGATTCAAGTCGCCGACGAACCGCCGACGGTCGGGCCGCTGATTCTCGACCGCATTTGCTAGTCTGAGACTCGCGGCCGCCAGTACCCTGGTCGCCTGCGTGAATGGGCGACTGCGATCACTGAAACTCCGCGAGGCGAACTGCGGAAGATGATCAAATAGGGATATCGCTTGGTCCGAGCAAACCGACAACCTGCGAACGTCCCCGCAAAGTGGTCGGGAGCTTGCAGGATTGCATCGAGGGTCGCATCCACCGCCGTGGCAAATCCCACGGCCGCATCACGGCTCCGCTTGGCATACCAATCGAACGCCTCGTCAAATTCCTCCCGCGCCGCGGGATCGAAATCAGCGAGCGGTTCCATCATCGAGCCGCGCGAGCGCCGCCTCCCGAATCGTCAACCAATCCGTCAGCGCAGTTTCTCCTGCATCAATGGCGGCCACGCGCCGCTCCAACTCAGGCGCCCAATCTTCATGTAATCCCGCTTCAGCGTCTGCCGGGACGATGTCCCACAGAGCGTTGATCAGACGCAATTGGTCATCGGCCCCTAACTGCTGAGCGGCACTCAATATTGAATTGAAATCGACCAATGGCTTATCCTCCAAATGCAATTCTAGCAGCCCCACAGGTAACCCGAAATTATTCCTCCCTATAATCTTGGCAAGCTGATTCCGCAGCCCAACGGTCCGTTCGTCGCCATCATGGCATAGGCAAATGCACTCCTTCAGTCCAGGAGCTGCGCCCTGGCTACACGATTTCGCTCCTCCGGAGCTACCGTTTCAAACTTTTACCCCGGGCCGAACCGCGCCGCTCGCCAAATCAAGCTTCACCATCTTCTCCAACTGTGGCGAAGGTTGCGAATGATCGGGCTTCACGACAATCCCGCCCACGTTGCGGATGATCTGCAGCGGCGTAAAGAGCAGCCCCCACGGCATGCCCCACCACCCCAACGCCACGGAGGTAAACGTCGCGCCGAGTTTCGACTTCACGCCGCACGACCGGCAGCAAATCTCCGGCCGGCTATTCATCGAGGTGATGACGAGCGCCGACCACACCGTGTGCGACACATGGACGTCGATCGGCCCCGGCCCGCCGCACTTCGGGCAGTCGCCTTGATGCACCTCTCGAATATATCGCTCGAGAAGTTCAGGGGGCACGGCTTCAGATACTTGTTGGACGTGGCCCTGCTGAGCGCAGGTCGCGTTGCAGTACCGGTAGCCGTTGTCGCGAACCCCGCCGAACACAATGAACGTCCCGCAACTGTCGCATTTGGCCATTTGACATTCCTATATCGAGCATCCGTCCGTCTGTTGGCGGAAACTGGGCGGAATTGTACACTGTGGACCCGGCACCAATAAATAGAGGACGTAGGTCGATGAACGAAGCCGCCCGAAATTCGCTGACGACGGCGGCCGCCAACGTCCGCACCCGCGCCCACGCACCCTACTCCAAATTCCAAGTCGGCGCCGCGGTCCTCACCGCCAACGGCGAAATCTTCGCCGGCTGCAACGTCGAAAACGCCTCCTACGGCCTGACGATCTGCGCCGAGCGCGTCGCCGTCGGCACGGCCGTCGCCGCGGGGCACAAAAAGATCGTCGCCGTCGCCGTTGTCTCCAGCGGCGGCCACTCCCCCTGCGGCGCCTGCCGGCAGGTCCTCAGCGAGTTCGGCCCCGCAATGGAGGTGATTCTCATCGACGCCGATGATCCGACGCGGACGCGCGCCACGACGCTCGCCGACTTGCTGCCAGAGCAGTTTTCCTCAAACGCGCTCTAACGGCGGATGCACTTGCTTCGCTAACGTCACCGGTTCATTCGAGTTGTGATAGCACGAATCCTATAAACAAATTTTTCTCCTACCGAACGATGCCAGAAGTCCTCGTCGATCATCCGTTGCTAAAAGAACTTCTTCAGTTCGGCGAAGAAGCGGCCGAACGATTTTCTGGCGAGCATGACGCCGGGCTTCTCCGGCTAAACCTACAACTTGAGCATCGACTCAGGCACGATTCATGGACGCCAATGAATACGCTGACCTTCGCTCGCTCATTAGGGAGTTTCAGCTTCATAGTGGTCGACGGAGTGGTCACTGAAGAGTCTCCAATCTTCTACAGCAATCAAGACGGCGCGTTTCTATCGCACGTCGTGGCAAGAGACCTTCGTAGTTTCTTAAGAACCGGCCTCCAAAACGGCTTTATGCATCACAGGGAGAATTGGGGCTATCGGTTATACGGCAATGACCCATTTGACACCCTGCAATTGACTCCCAGATCCGCTGAGGTGCGTGACTTTCTTGCCAAGCGATTCGAACTGACGCCATATCGATATTCCCCTGAAGAGCTCCAGGCCCTCGGTGAACAATACGACTCTCTCCTAATATTTCCCCCGGCGAATGCCTGACGCTTGCGTCCTTGTGCGACGACGAGGCGATTCTAGACTGCAGGCCTTCGCCCTCCAATTACGTAGGCAATCATGCCAACTATCAACGTAGACCATCCCTTGTTGAATGAACTTCGGGCGTTCGATCTCGAAGCAGCGGGAAGATTCTCGGCGAACTTTGATCCCGGATTAGGGCAGATGGGCTTGCTCCTCCAGAGCCGCCTCGAAGATGGGGGTTATGATTGCACGCCGTTGAATTCGCTCAGTTTCGGCGGTACGGGATGCGACGGGGTGCACTTCAGCTTCCTCATTGAAGAAAACGCCGTTACTGAGGATTCACCAGTGATCGTAACAGCTCCGGCGGACGGGTATTGCAGCAACGTCGTGGCCGAGAACCTGCGCGACTTTCTACGCACGAGTCTTATTGGAGGTTTTTTAGTTCACGAATCGCTCTCTACTTACCTTGGGACCGGAAAGAATCCGAGCGTTTCCTGGAAAATACCCGACCAGGCCGTCCCTATTCGCGACTTCCTGATGGAGCGATTCAATCTGACGCCGCTGACTTACTCGCTAGATGAACTCAAGGCGATGGACGATCGCTATCAACCGAAGATTCTGTATCCGCCATGCGATTGATGAGTGATCAACGACATGCGATTGTTGCAGGTCCGGCTCCGACGGAGAGTCGGCCGCCGTGCCAATCGACATCACACAACGTCCTGCTTCCTCCAGCTGAGACACCGTGCTCCCTTGTAGTCGTGCATTTGGAAAGCATGTCAAGCCGGCCAAAATGGCCAGCTGCGCAGCCGCCCTCTTCTCAGCTAGAACAGATCAGGCCACAAAGTCCGTACCGCTAGGCGACCTCCGCACTGCAGTCCACGACTTCGAAGCTTATTCATTTGCTAGCCAACTCCTCTGGCTCCCTCCCCTTGAGGGGAGGGCTGGGGAGGGGGTAGATGCCTGGTACGCGACTTCCACACCCCTCTCTAACCCTCCCCTTCGAGGGGAAGGGACCAGAAGAATAAGAGAAGTCCGTAGCTTCGCTGCCTAGCAGTTGAATAAGCTTCGGAGCCGGGGGCTGGAAGGGATCCGGCAACTGATCATTCGCCTTGAGAATCAGCGAGCGCGACCGCCAAATGAATTGTGTCGCGACACAATTCAAGTCCGACAGAAACGACTTATGCGCCCGTCATGCCACGCAACTACTGAGCATTCCACGAGTTCGCCGCATGCGCGACCGCGCAACTTGGCCGACGCGCCCATTCTGTCGCCAAATATGCGATTCGCGACAAAAAGAGCTTCGCGACAGAAATGACTCGCTCCAGCCGGCCTCGTTCCCACGCTCCGCGTGGGAACGCCAACCCGCCGCTCCCGCGGCGCGAGACCGTGCGCTGCTTGTAGGCGAGCAAGAAATGACGCAGAGCGTCGGTGCTTGCGTTCCCACGCGGAGCGTGGGAACGAGACGACATTACAGCGAGCGATGCCGTTCCAAGTCGTCCGACTCGAGCGACGCCAGATAGGGCAGATTCCGGTACATGTCCTCGTAGTCGAGCCCATACCCCACGACGAATTCGTCGGGAATGTTGAACGCCGTGAAGTCGGGTTCGTACGTCGATTCCTGTCGCCCCTGCTTCCGCAAGAGTACGGCCGAGCGGACGCTGGCGGGGCCGAAGTCGTGAAGCTTCGCGACCACTTTTTCCAGCGTATGGCCCGTGTCAAAAATGTCGTCGACCAGCAGCACGTCGCGGCCCGTGATGTCGAGCATCAGCTCGCTGTTGATCACCAGATCGCCGCGGGTCGTCGTGGCGCCCCGGTAGCTGCTCGCCTGAATGACGCCGACCCGCATGGGCTGATGGATCAGCCGAATCAGGTCGGCCACCAGCACGACGCTGCCGGTGAGAACGCCGACGATCGTCAGTTGCCGCCCCTCAAACGCCTGCTCAATCTCGGCCGCCATCCGGGCAACGCCGTCGTGAAGTTCCTCTTTGCTGAGCAGCGTTTTCATTGTCGCGTCCTAAAGGCTAACCACCAAGGCACAAAGACACCAAGGAAGCACGAAGAAATACGAGGAAGAGTGAATATACCGTAGGATCTATTGACGGCTAGGGCCGCCAAATTAGCAAGACACCGACGAGCCATTGCTTACTTCGTGAATTCCTTCGTGTCTTCGTGCCTTGGTGGTTAAGCATTCGGATCAGTCGACTCAAAGAAGCATCCCCGCGATGCAAGCCGTCATGAAGTTCGCCAAGGCCCCGCCGAGCATCGCCCGCAGGCCGAGCTTGGCCAGGTCCCGCTGTCGCTCGGGCGCCATGCCGCCGATGCCGCCGATTTGGATGCCGATGGAACTTAAATTCGCGAAGCCGCAGAGGGCGTAGGTGAGGATGGTCACCGTACGGGGATTCAGACTGACCGCTGAGCCAGGCGCAAGCCATTCGCCCAAATGTTTGTAAGCGACGAATTCGTTCGCCACCATTTTTTCTCCCAGCAGTTGCCCCGCATGACGACAGTCTTCAGCAGGAATCCCCATGATCCAAGCAAATGGCCAAAACACATAGCTGAGAAACGCCGTTAAGGACCATGCTTGTCCAAACCAACTTCCAACCCAACCTAGCAAGCCGTCGAACATGGCAATTAGCGCCAGGAATGCAATCAGCATAGCCGCAACGTTGAGCGCAAGCTTTAATCCCTCCAGCGCTCCAATGGTGATCGCCTCTAAGACGTTTCCGCCCGTTTCACCCATATCGAGATCAACGCGACCGGTGCTCACTGATTGCTCTGTCTCGGGAATCATCACCTTGGCGATCAACAGACTTGCCGGCGCCGAAAGCAAACTTGCGGTTAATAAATGCCCTGCATCGACGCCCATGAGCTTGTATGCAATCAACACGCCACCGGCCGTAGAACCAAACCCCGGCACCATAATCGCCATCAATTCCGAAGTGGTCATCGTCTTTACATACGGACGAACGACCAGCGGCGCCTCCGTTTGTCCTAGGAAGATATTAGCTGCAGCAGCCAAACTTTCAGGTCCAGTAGTTCCCAGAGTTCGCTGAACGACGAATCCCAATCCCCGCACAACATGCTGCATAACGCCCATGTAATAGAGCGCCTGCATCAACGCTGCAAAGAAAATGATTGAAGGAAGTACTCGGAAAGCAAAAAAGTGCTCTTTGAAATTGTCCCCGAAAACAAATTGCGATCCTGCATCGACGCAGTCGATCATACTGTTGAATGTGTTGTCGACGAATGCCAATGGGCCGACTTTTTTTGCGGGCTTTGCGTCTCCACCTGGCTCCTCAGAAGAATTATCAGACTCTCCATCGACAGCGACGACGCTCTGGGCGTCCGGAGGTGCAGTCCCTTCGGTACTGCGTGTCCCGAACACCACGGCGGCGAAAACAAACTGCAGGATGACTCCGCCGATAACGACGCGCCACGGGAACTTCCGCTTGTGCGAGCTCATCAGCCACGCGATACCGATCATCACAAACAAACCGAAGAAGCTGATGACGCGTTCCATGAGGCGGCCGTGGGGCAGAAGTCGGGGTTGCGGGTAACAAAGGAAAACTGACGCGCCGCCTCTAGCTCCGTCACCGAGCGAGAGAACGAGGAATTAGTCGTGCGGTTCAAGCGTGTTGAAAATCCGATCGCCCGCATCGCCCAAGCCGGGGACGATGAACTTGTGCGCGTTCAATTCGGGGTCGATCTGGCAAACATAGATCTGCACCTCGGGGAACTGCGTCGCGACCGCGTCGATTCCCTCACGGGCGGCGATCAACGACAGGACCTTCACGTTCGCGACGCCCCATTCGCGCAGGGTCATCAGCGCGGCAGTCACCGAGCCGCCGGTGGCGAGCATCGGGTCGAGCACCATCGCGACGTCGACCGGACGCTTCGCCGGCAGCTTGTCGTAGTAGCTTACCGGTTGCGCCGTCGCTTCGTCGCGATACAGCCCCAGGTGCCACACTTCGGCCATGGGCAGCAAGTCGAGCACCGGGTCGACCATGCCGAGCCCGGCCCGCAAGATCGGCACGATGCCGATGCGGCCTTTGATCTGCACCCCCTCGGCCTCGCAGATCGGCGTCGTCACTTGATACGGCTGCGTCGGCAGGTCTTGCGTCGCCTCGTAGGCCATCAGGGCGGCGAGCCGGCGAACGAGACCACGGAACTCGCTAGGGCGAGTCGACTCCCGCCGCATGCGGGTGACGTGATGCTCGACCAGCGGATGCTTGACGAGGTGAATGCCGCCGCGCGTGTGATTCGCGTTCGGTTGAGCCGCTTCGCCAGTCGATCCGGCCACAGAGGCGCCTGCCATGTGAGTCGATCCTCGCCCTGCCATAAGAGATGGAAACCCGCGCCGCCGCGGGCCCATTCTAATGTGCTAGCAGAGGGAATGAAAGAATCGGCCGCGGCGCCCCGCGTGAAAGAGCGGAAGATTGGGCGTTTCAGTCTGAGCGATTGGCAGAGTTTGACGCCAATTACAGAAGAGGAACCGCCAAGGACGCCAAGAGCGCCAAGGAATACGGAGAAGAACTAACCACGACGGCACGAAGGACACGGCGGAAGACAAGACAGGAATGGAACCGCCGATGGACGCTAATAAACGCAGATGAATTTTATTGGCATTCATCCGCGTCCATCGGCGGTTCCACATTCTTTTGTATTTCCTTGGCGCTCTTGGCGTCCTTGGCGGTTCAAATTTTTTCTCTACTTGACGCCAATCAGGCAATGATCGAGCATGGCGGCAACCGTCGACACGTAGCTGGCATAGAACGGCCCGAACTCGGCATAGCGAGCGCTCGCTTCGTCAAACCGCATGTGGTAGACGATGTCTTTCAGGTACTCGGGATTGGTCGCCCACAGCGTGACGCCCCACTCCCAGTCTTCGAGGCCGAGGCCGACCGTGATCAGCTGCGAGACTTTCCCCGCGTACGCCATGCCGCTCTTGGCATGCTCGCTCATCATCGCGTTGCGCTCTTCCTTCGACAGCAGGAACCAGTTCTCGCCCACTTTGCGCTTCTTGTTCATCGGGTAGAAGCAGGTGTTCGTGTAGGCGGGGTAGTTCGGCGTGAGCCGTTGGTGGTTCATGTGAACCAACCGGTCGGCGTAGGCCTTCAGCTTTGTCTCATAAACGGGGCTGCCGGTGGTTTCTCCCTCGGCGACGAGGCGAGCGCCGTACTGCTCGGCGCTCATGATGTATTCGCTGATCTCGGTCATCGAGACGAACGAGTAGCCAGGCACGATCGCCGGCCCCAGCGGCCCGGCCATCAGCCGTTGATGAACCGAGTCGACCACGAGCGGATCGGGATCCATTACCATCAGGCCGAAGTCGGCCTTGGCGCCGCTGACGGTCGAGGTTTGCAGGCGAATCGGTCCGCCGTCACGGGCAGGATCGAGCGTGGAGATCAACGCCATTCGACCCTCGGCGACTTGCTCCGGGGGCATGTCCGCCAGACGATCGCGATTCCACGTGTAATAGAAGTGGCTGCAATGCCAGCCACCGTCGATCGGCGGGCGCGTAGATTCCGTGGGCTGGGTCGAAGCGGTAGGACGATGCATGGCGAGTGGTGCGGAGGTGGAAAAGCCGTCGGAGGAGGTCAAAGTCAATTCGCATGGTACCAGAATCGCCCTCGGAGGTTTAGGGAATCCGCATCCTGCAAAACGTTATTCTTCCTGCGATGCAATCTGAGCATCGTTCCATTTAGCGGCGTACGCCGCGCGAACGCTGGGGTTCAGACGGTCAGCAAAGTCGAGCGGCAACTTGAGCGACTGGATCAGCCGCTGCACGTCATTCAAATCGCCGCCGCGATGCGACGCCTGTCCCGAAGCCAGTTTCAACTCAATGAGAGGTTCGAGTTTCAGCACCCGCACGCCGTTCACTTCCTCAGAAGCATCTTGCGGCAGGGGGAACGCGATTGGCCCGGGCTTGCCGTCACCCGGAAACTGGCCAGCGATCAAGAAATCAATCTTCACGCGAGTCTCTGCATCACGCAGATTCTTGCTGGCGGCGAAGGGTCTAACATAGCCGCGACCTTCCAATTCTTCATGGAGTAACGCCAAACCTTCCCGCGTTACCAGCACATCGACGTCTTCCGTAAACCGACGAAATCCCTGAAAGAACAGCGCCATACCGCCGGCGATCGCGTAGTCGACGTGAAGCTCCTCCAGGCGCGCTGCGATGCCGCGAAGCGTCTTATGGACCGCGTTATTTCCCTCGAAATGCATGCTTCCCTCGTTCAGCGCCCAATCGAGGTTTTGATCCAACAACGCTTCGTATGTGAGCATCGTTTCCATGGCCTCTTTAAATCCCGTCTACCGTAGCCGCGAAGTCGTCGATTAACCTGCCAATCACTTCATGTGTCAAGGCCGCCGGGACGCGCAGGCGGGGTTGGCCCGGTTGTTTTTCGAACCGGCAGAGCGCAATCGAGCCGCCGCGACGGAGGAGCAATTCGTAGTAGCGGCTGGCGTTGTCGTCTCGTTGCGGCGGATTGCTCCGCATTTGAACGCTGCAGCCTTGCGAGTCGGTTTCGATCGGCGCGATTGCTTCGAGCAGGTAGTTCACGCGGTGAGCCAGCGACTGGCTCGCCGCTTGGAGCTGAGCGACGCTCGCCGCGGCGAGCTCAATCGCTTCAAGCGTCAGTTCGTCGATCGTGGCGGCTAGCAAATCGCACTGCAACGCCCGGCAATGGATCGTCCGCGCCCCGTCGACAATCGCAAACGACTGCGCACCCTGCCCAGCGGCGCTGCGAAGCTCGGTAAGTAGTTGCGAGGAAAGACTCATGCGACTCAATGAAGTATGCGTCTCAGGTGATCGATTCCAAGTCGGGGATATCAACGGGGTCGCCTTTTTCGATCTCGTGGCTCTTACCGTCGAACGAAATGACGGCGCGGGCGTTTTCGAGCACCGTCTCAATGTGGACAGGCCTCGTCCACAGTCGCTCAAGGTTGCGCAGCGTGTCGACCGCGTAGTCGGTTTGGAGTTCCACCCCGCTAAAATCGTGCCGCAGGTAAAGCTCGCCGCGGTTGCGATGGTTGCCGTCGACGACGCTGATGATCGGCCGGCCGCGGTTGGTGAGGCTTTGCAGCAGTTGTTGCTTCACCTTCGGGAATTCGCGGCCCTCAATTTCATACGCTTCGCTGTCTTCGTTGTAGCCGAAGCGGAACAGCTTGTGATCGCGAACAAAGTCGAGCGTGAGGAACTCGTCGATGAACGTGAGGTCGTTGTGAATGCGGCGGACTTCGAAGATTTTTTTGCGACCGAGTCCCGCGCCGGTGTTCCAGCGGCGGCGCAATTGAACGTCGTCGCATTCATTGTACTCGCGGCCGAAGGCGCCGCGGTTCCAACGATCTTCGATGTCGCGAAAGAGTTCGATGCCGACCTTGTAAGGATTGAGCTGCGTCGGCGAGCTTGCCATCGTCCCGCTGTGGTGGTCGGCGTAGTTGATGATGTCGACCGCGGTCACCGCGTCGTTGATCATAATCGTCGAGTGCCAGAAGCTGGCCCACCCTTCGTTCATGATCTTCGTCTGCGCCTGCGGAGCGAAGTAGTAAGACTCGTCGCGGACGATCGACAGGACGTCGGCCTGCCACGGGGCGAGCGGGGCGTGTTCGAGGACGAAGAGGAGCACGTCGCGTTCGGGTCGTTCGGGAATGCGGCGGGCGGCGTTCTTCTCGGCGGCTTCGAGTTGCTTGCTGAGCATCACCTCGCGCGGGTTCACGAAGGAGTCCATGTAGTCCTTCGCTTGGTAACGCGGTGGGCGATTCCGTTCGTCTTCCTTCGGTTTCTCACTACCGAACCGGTCGTCGGCGCGCTTCTCGCGGCGCTGGATGAATGGGGAGTAGATGTCGATGAGATCTTCGACGCTGAGGCAGGCGTCGATGAAATCTTCGACCTCTTCCACGCCGACCTGATCCATGTAGCGCCGAATGCGGTTGCCATGGTTCGCCATGTCATCCATCATCTTGCGATTGGTCTGGGCGAACCAATCGTTGTTCTTGAAGAAGTCGCAGTGGCCGTAGACATGGGCCATCACCAGCTTCTGGTCGATCGCCGCGTTGGAGCGCATCAGGTAGGCGTAGCACGGATTGTTGTTGATCACCATCTCGTAGATCTTCTGCAATCCGTAGTGGTACCCCTTGGCAAGCTGCTCGTACTCCATCCCGAACCGCCAGTGGGGATAGCGCGTCGGGAACCCGCCGCGGGCGGCGATGGCGTTGAGTTCATCGGCGTCTATCAACTCGAAGATCGTCGGATAGAAGTCGAGTCCGTAGCGGAGCGCATGGGCCTCGATCGCGACCTGCATCGCGGCGAGTTCAGGCGTCAGATTTCCGGTGGGGCCCATGGACATCGTCTTCTCAACTTCTCAATCATTTACCACGACGGCAACAAGGACACGACGAAAATACATTCATCTCTTCCTGCGTCGTGTCCGTTGTGCCGTCGTGGTTCAACTCATTTGCCTTTGCCTAAGAATTTTCGAATCGACTCATAAATCGCGTCCTTGTCCGCGATCTCTGACAGGACCAGCTTCTCGTGGTCGCCGAATTGTTTCTCCAGCGCGTCGATGAAGTCGCCGCTGCCGTAGGGGCTTTCGACTTGGCCGTAGCAAAAAAGGTTCGCAGCGGGAATTAACTTCTCGCCGAGCAGTTCGAACGCCTTGCGGTTGTCGTCGCCCCAGTTGTCGCCGTCGGAGAACTGAAAGCAGTAGATGTTCCAATCGGCGACGGGGAACGATGACTCGATGATGTCGGCCGCCGTTTTGTAGGCCGAGCTGATCCGCGTGCCGCCGCTTTCGCGGGTATGGTAGAAGGTCTGCTCGTCGACTTCCTTCGCCACGGCGTCGTGAATGATGTACCGCTTCTCGACTCCCTTGTATTGCTTGCCGAGCCAGGCGTCGATCCAGAACGCCTCGGTGCGGACGATCTCTTTCTGCTCGTCAGTCATCGAGCCGGAGACGTCCATCATGTAAATCACGGCCGCATTCACTTGCGGTTGCGGCACCTCGTTCCAAGAGCGGTACTGCTTGTCGGCCCGCACCGGGACGACGCGCGGATCAGCGGGCTCGTAGCTACCGGTCGAAATCTGACGCTTCAGCGCTCGCAGGTAGGTACGGCGCAAATGGCGAAGGGACTCGGGTCCTGTTTGCCGGATGCTGTTGTACTTCGTTTTCTCTGCTTCGATGCTCGCGGCACCCTTCGGCTTGATGCGCGGCAGTTCAAGTTCGTTGCCCAGCATCTCCGCGAGTTCGTCGAGCGACACCTCCACTTCCAGGTAGTGCCCGCCCCCCGGATCGCTCCCCGCGCCCCCTGCCCCCTCCGGCCCCTGCCCCCGGTTTCCGCGCGCCTCGCCAACTTCGCCCTCCCCTTTCCCCACGCCGCC
>Ga0163144_10018137_pt1 | contig 14279 bp, 7 predicted proteins | sample OliLak19BULKMAT1_FD_123175 | JGI IMG/M metagenome (GOLD analysis project Ga0163144, IMG submission 123175) | Freshwater microbial mat bacterial communities from Lake Vanda, McMurdo Dry Valleys, Antarctica - Oligotrophic Lake LV.19.BULKMAT1 | ecosystem: Environmental > Aquatic > Freshwater > Lake... | reverse complement strand
GGAGGCGCTTCTTGCCGAACTTTTCGCTGCCGAAGTTCGTGGCGTCGGTGATGCCATCGGTGTAGGCGATCAGCACGTCGTTGGGCTTGAGGTCAAAGACCGCCCGCTGGTAGCGCTGCGAAGGATCGACGCCGACGACCATTCCGCCGATGGAAAGCTCATCAATGTCGGCGCTGGTGGGCGCGCGGTGCGGGGGCACGCGCACAATCAGCGGCGGCTCGTGCCCGCCCGAGCAATAGGTAAGGCGCAGTTTTGCGGGGTCGAGCACGCCGTACCAGAGGCTCGCGAACTCGTTGTCGCGCGTGTCCTTGCAGAGCGCGACATTCACCCGCGAGACCACCTCATCAAGGTCATAGACCTCCTGCACGTGCGCCCGCAGGCTCGCGCGCACCGCGCTCATCAGGAGGGCCGCGGCGATGCCTTTGCCCACGACATCGCCGATGACGACGCCCAGGTGGCCCGAGAGGTCGATGAAGTCGTAAAAGTCGCCGCCCAACTCGAACGATGGGATGTACCGCGCGGCCATGTCGAGGGTTTTGATCGAGGGCACACCCCGCGGCAGCATCCGTAACTGAACATCGGTTGCCAGTTGCAACTGCCGTTGAATCCGCTGCTCTTCCTGCTCGAACTTCAAGAGGCGTGCTTGTTCCAGGGCCGCGGCGGCCTGCTGCACGAGGGAGGCGAGGAGGCGGCGGTCGGCATCGTCAAACTTGCGGGGCAGGCGCGAATAGAGGCGGACCACGCCGAGCGGCCGGTTCTTGAAGACAATGCCGGCGTGAATGCCAGCGCCCAGGCCTTCCTCTTTGGCCTTGTCGCCGATGAGAATGCGGCTGTCTTTGGCGATGTCCTCGGAGACCACGATCTGGCCGGACATGGCGATGCGATCAAACTCGCGATTCTTTGAGAGGGGCATGGGGTACTCAAGCCACTCTTTGCTGAGGTTGCGCGAAGCGCGAACGGTGAGGTCGGCCTCGCCCTCGCCGGTGATTCCATCGGCGTCTTCCTTGAGAAGGTAGACGGCGCCGGCATCGAGTCCGAGCACTTCAATAGCGGACTCGAGGGCGACTTCCAGCACTCTCTCGGGGCCGGCTGCGCGAACGAGGAGCGAACTCATGCGAGAAAGGGCGGCCAGCTCTTTCATGCGATGGCGCAGTTCCACTTCGTGCTGGCATATTTCGCCCGCCGTGCCGGCCAAAAGTTCAAGGGCGGATTCCAACCTCGCCCGTGCATCAACGCTGAGGGTCGGCTCGCCAGCGCCTAAGACAAAGCTGCCGATCGGCCGGTCGCCGGAGTTGGGAAGGGTCAGCGGGATCACTGTTCCGGCCCCCCCGTCGGCGCGGTCGCTATCGTCCAGGAGTTCCCAGTTTTTGCCATCGGGGCCCGGCGTTTCGCGCCGGATGATCCGTCTTCCCGCGGCGTCCCGCAACTGGACATCGACTCCCGTGAGGCGAGAAAGCTCAGCACACAATGCGGCGAGGGAGCCATCGGTGAGAAAGTCGGTGATGGAGCGAGCCGTGGGGGGCGAGGGGACCGCACGGGGTGAGGTCGGAAGTGTTGGTGCGGTTGGCGTAGTCAAGAGGATTCGGGCAAGGGCGGTGGGGAGGGAGGGCGTGATGTGGCGCGTGATACGACGTGAGATAAAAGGGTGAGATGCAACACAAGTGGATTACCGCAGCCAGACGGCCTTGAGAAGGGGGGTGAGTGCATCGGTCTTGCTGTCATCCATCTCTTCCAGCGATGCAAATCCCTCGGCGGTCATCGCCTTGTCGCTCAACTGATATCCGACGTAGGCAAGGAGGAGGCCGGCGTCGCGCGCGGCGGCTAGGCCATCTTTTTTCGCCACGGCAAGGCGTTCGCGGAGAACCTGGGAAATCGTCGCCAGCCGTGTCGGATTGGGCATCGTGTTGCCGGTGTAGCGAATGCCGATCACTTCGGGGTGCTTCTCGAAGAGCGTCTGGGCGTTGACGGCGGCGGAGAGGAACAGGGCCGCGCCAAGTTGAGAGTTGATCCTCGCCGCGGAGGCCATCGGGTCGCCCGGAGAAACAGCGAGGCAGCGTGCAAACTGCTCCTCGGCGTCGAAATACATTCCATCCGCGAGCAGGGAGGCTCCTTGGATCATGTACCGCGAGTACAGGTCCTTGTCGGCGGTGGTCACGACATAGGCGTTGACCGGGGCGGCGACATCTTTGATCATCTGGATGGTTTCGGCGTCAAAATCGCTGATGAAAGCGTTCGCAGCGTCTTTGTTTTTTTCTGCGTTCTTTGCGTTCTTGTCTGCGCCGGACCTCGACTTGCCACTGGACTTGCCACCGGCCTTGTCTTTGCTCTTATCTTTTGACATCATCGCATCAGAATTCTTTTCGCCCCGCGAACCCGGCTCCGCATCACGTTTGGTGCGGGCGGCTTCAAGCTGGTCGCGGAGCGTATGAAGGCGAGACTCCCACGCCGGGGCATCGGCGGGTTTGTCCAACACGGGTTTGTCCGTCCCCGGTTTGTCGATGGGCGGGACGGTGAACTTTTCGATGGGCTTCTCGCCGGGTTTGTCGCCCGGCTGGTCCCTTGTTGCCGGGAGCGTTTTACCGCCAGAGGATTTATCCAATCGGTCGAGCAGATCGGTATAGGCGGTGCGGACTTCCTTGTTCAAGTCGCCGGGCTGTCCGGTTTCGTTGGAAGGATTCAAGGGGTCGATGGGCGCGATCCTCCCGGTTTTGGGGTCGACTTTTTGCTGCGTGTTGACCGCGGGGACCGGCGCAACCTGTGACCGGGGCAGGTCGGACTTTCGTGCCTGCACGGAGCGGATGCCCAGCAGGTTCGATGCTGTCAACGATTCCAAGCCGGTGCGGGTTTCGCGTTGTCCGATGATCGATGGATTAAGGCCCTGGGTCGAGTTGAACGCGGCGGTCGACCGCAGTGTTCCCATGCGGGGCGCGAGTTCGTTCCAGCCTTGTCCAAGACCGGAAAACTCGGAAGTGGAGACGCGCGTGGGCACCCGCGGAGTGGGAAGAAACTCGGTCTTGTCCGCGCTGGTTGATGTCCCCAGGCGAGAAAGCCCGCCCGGCGCCTGGCCCGCGCGATTGCCAAACTGGTTTGAGGTCGTGTAGGAGTATTGATATTGCAGTGAACTTGTGCCGCGGAGCCCCAGGCCGGCCGCGCCCGCCCCGAGCGAATCGCGGCGGAAACTGAAGAGGTCATCGGAGCCAAGCGCGCCGCGGAAGTCATCGGGGGATGAATAGCCCACGTTGCCGCGGAAGGACTTTCCGCCGACGGCGTTACCCGTGACCAAATCGTTACGCATGCGCACCTCGGCCATGAAATCCGGGCGGGCAACGTTGCCGATGCCGCGGCCGGAGAGGTCGGCTTCGAGGCCGCGTCCATTTCCGAGGGCGGTTTGGGCGTGGGCAGGGGTGGTTGGGATCCAGAAGGCGAGTACGGCGGCGGCGATCAGGGCAGAAGGGGTCAGCGATGGCATAGGCATGGTTGGTTCTCCGGTTCTACTACTTACTACGGATCGTAGGTGGAGGATGATCGGAATAAGGTGCGTGAATGGGCGAGTGAGGTGGGTCGGGATTGGCGGTCGCCGACATGGGGTGGTCGAAAAAAGCCGCCGCCAAGTGCGCAAGTGATTTGGCGGGCATGGGTAAATAGTGGCACGATAACGCCGAAGGCGGTGAGGGAAAAGAGTGGAGAGAAGCGTGGGATACGCCATTCGCCGCCACGCCGTCAAGAGTGGCAGAGACAAGATGACGGCGAATCGTGGGTGCGATGCTTTGGCGTTGGTGCGTGATTTTCCGGTTTTTGCGAGCATTCTTGGAGTAGTCCCCCGATTCGCCGTCAAACGCGAGTTTGAGCTTGACGGCGAATAGGCGCACCGAGCGGGAGTTGAAAGCGGCTGTTTTTCAGGGATTTTTGAGTGTTTTCGAGCGAGACTCCCCGATTCGCCGTCAACGTTGTGCCAAATTCCGTTGCGGCGGTGCGTTATCGGGACATAGGGGGGCGGAAGAGGGGCTTGCAAGGGGAGGGGGAGCAGTTTGAAGATGGAATGGAGTGTTTGGAATGGGCAAACTGATGTATGACAAACAAAGGGGTTTGAATCAACCGGCTTTGGTTTGTAGGTACGCATACCTAATATGGTACATGTATGGGATAAGGGAGACAAGAGAATTTTTGGAGTTTTCTGTTAGGGCATGGATGCTGGATTTCGAGTTCAGGTGGTTGATTTCACAGGCAGGCCGATCGGATGGTGAGAAACGAAGGCAACTTCGGCGCGTCAAATTGATGGATGCGGCGAATTACAAACTGTTCGCGTAAGGGTAATTGGCGAGGTACACCCCACAATCAGGCTTGATTCAATCAGACACTTCGCTCTCTCGTCGTCGGCAAATGTATGTTGATATCCGATAATAACCAGCTTGCCCGCTGGAACGCTGAGGAGCAACGTATCACCGTGCGAAGGCAATGAACAAGGCGTTCGCGGCGATGTCTTTTAGAACTTGTGGGGGCCGCGGATCGCGGCTCTGCGTCTCGGGGATTGCTCATTTTCCGTATGCTCCGAAGAGTCTTCGTGCTTCTCGGGCAGTTCGAGGGGTCGGCGCGTCATGTGGACGAAGACCGTCAATCGGTCTCGTTCGTTTGGAGATTTTCCATCGAGGAACTGCCGACGCTCGTAGACCTGCTCGGTGATGTCATCTCCGAGATCAAAGAGAACATGGATGCGGTCGTTGTCGATGCTTCGAACAACGCCCTCCACCATCCACTTCCACGCATCAGGCGAGGCTGCAACAGCGTCAATGGCCAGACGGAAGTCGGTGAGGTTGAGTCCCGGCGGAGGTTTTGCTTGCGAGTTTTAATCTGCCACTCTTTGATCTCCACGCCGCGCTCTGCTGTATCACGTATGTGTTCACACCCGTGTGTGTGGGGCACTCACTGAATGTTAGAAAACTTTGAGGTACCGACTTCGTATTCTCGGTTCGGGTTCCGCGCCGAACCGGGCCGAAGCCCGGTGCCACTACGGCCCCGTCCGAACCGGCTCCGTGGGCGGTTGAGACGGCATCGCCGGAACCTCACTATCACCAGCCCCCCCCAGCGTTCTCGTGATGAACTCGTATGTCAACCTGTTGTAGTGCTTGCCGCCGATGCCATGCCGGGCCTCCGGGTAGAGCATCACCTCGAACTGCTTGTCGGCCCGCTGGAGGGCGCGCATGAAGCGCGAGGAGTTCTGCGTGTGGACGTTGTCATCGATCATGCCGTGGACGAGGAGAAGGCGGCCGTGGAGGTCTTTGGCGGCCTTGACAACGCTGGTTTTGTCGTAGCCAACGGGATTCTCGGCGGGCGTGAGCATGTAGCGCTCGGTGTAGATCGAGTCGTAGTCGCGCCAGTCGGTGACGGGGGCGCTGGCGATTCCCGCGGCGAAGAGTTTCGAGTGGGTCATGCAGTAGGCGGTCATGAAACCGCCGTAGGAGTGGCCGGACATTCCGATGCGGGCGGGGTCGATCCAGGGGTTTTTGCAGAGCCACTTGATGGCGTTTTCGATGTCGGCGAGTTCCTGGACGCCCAGTTGTTTGTACACCGTCCACGCGGCGACCGCGCCTTTTCCGCTGGCGGATCGGGGGTCAGCGCGGAAGATGATGAAGCCGGCGTTGCAGAGGTATTCATCCGAAGCGCGTCGCGACCAGGCGTCGCCGACGGTTGGGGCCTGGGGGCCGCCGTAGGTCATGAACCAGACGGGGTATCGGCGCGATTCATCGAAGTTGGCGGGCTTGAGGATCGAGCCTTCGAGGATAAAACCATCGGGCATGGGGATTTGCACGCGCTCGTACTTGCCCATGATGAACTTGTTGAGGTCGCGCACGGGGTTCGTGTCCAGCGTGCGGATGAGGGAGTTGTCCGTTGTCCGATAGATGCCGACCTGCGTGGGAGAGACTTCGTTCGACCATGAGTCAGTGAAATACGTTCCCTTGGGTGAAACGGTGGTGCGGTGGGAGCCGCGGGCGGTTGTCAGTTTGGTAATCTTGGGCACAATGGAGGAGGCGGAAGAAGCGTTGCCATCCTCTTGTTTCCCATCCTGCTTGCCATCAAGCGCGATGATGTACAAAGCATCCCCCGCGCCCACTTCGCTTGTTCCGCTCACATACAGGCGGTGATGCTCTTCATCGAGTTCGACAATCGAGCGGGCTTCCCACTCGCCCGCTGTCACCGGGCCGATGAGTTTGCCATCCTTTGCGTAGTGGTAGAAGTGTTTCCACCCGCTCCGCTCGGATTGGAAGAGGAACGAACCATCTTTCAGGAATCGGGGCGCGGCGGGCGATTCAACCCAGGCCTTGGTCGTCTCCCGGAAGAGTTTGGTCGGCGAACCGCCATCGGCGGGGCACGCAAGAACATCAGCCCACGTCTGGAAGCGGTTTGAGACATAGGTGATGAAGCCGGAACTGTCGCCGCGCCAGCCCACGTTGAGCACGAGCATGTCCTGCGGGTTGTATTCGTTCAGGTCGATCTCGCGCGGTTCCCCTCCCGCGACCTGCACCGAGAAGACCTTCACCGTGGGATTCGGCTGACCCACCTTCGGGTACCGCGTCTCTTCGACGTTCAAGCCTTCGGGGATATCGTTGACGATTGTGTAGACCTTTACCGGCGATGAGTCGATTTCGAGGTAGGCGATGCGGGTGGAGTCGGGGGACCACCAGAACGTGCCGCGGCCGCGGCCGAAGACTTCCTCGTAATACACCCAGTCGGCCTTTCCGTGGCGCAGGATGTCGGTTCCGCCGGTGGTGAGGGCGCGCTCTGTGCGCGTGGCGACATCGACCACCCAGAGGTCGTTCTCTCGGACAAACGCAATGAACTGCCCATCGGGGCTGAAGGCCCAGACCTCTTCGGCTTTCGGGGAGGCGGTCAACCTGCACGCGGAGGAGCCATCCATGCGGCAGTAGTAGAGGTCGCCCTTGTGCTCGAAGGCAAACCCGGTGCGTTCCTTATCCCAGCCCAGGTTCGTGCGATTGGCGATTCCTTCGGCTTCGCTCTTGGTGATCGTCGGCAACCGTGCCAGTGCGGCGGCGATGGGGGCGGGGTCGAAGAATCGCTCAGCGCGTCCCGTCGCGGCGGCGACTTTGTACAACTTGCCGTTCTTTGTCTGCAAAAAGTGGTTATCGTCGATCCATGCGCCGATGCTCACTGGCGACCCGGAGAGGTTGGGGGCACGGTCCCCCCCACCTTCGTTCACCAACTCGAACGTGATGGGTTGTTTGGGTTTCACATCTTCGGGCAGGTCCGCCGCGGCGAGCGTGGTGATCGGGGTGGATTTCTCCAGGCGCAGCACGGTGAACTCATCGCCCTCATGCAGTGACTCGTCGAAGAAATTCCAGGTCGCCAAGCCATCCTTGCTTGTGGGTTCGAGCAGATACGCGGCGAGCGTTCCCAAGGGTTGGCCGGTGCGGATGAGCAATGATCCCGCGTGGACGCGGCGGCTGCTGGGCTTCGATGTCGCTTCCACATTCGCAAGAACGTGGCCTTGGAAGGCTCGCGTAATCTGTTTGACTCTTTCGACCGTGTATGCGGAGAGGTCGAGTTCGATGTCTTCTCGCAGTTCTTCGACTTTGATGCCGTGACGTTGGAGGGTTTCGCGTACCTTCACGATGCCGGGGCTGAGTTCGGCATCCCGGTCGGCGCCATCCTGCTCCGATGCGGTGCTGTTCGCGGTTTCCGGCGCGGCGATCACGTAGCCATACGGGCGGACGACTGAGGCGTCCGCCGCGAATGTGACGTAGAGATCGGCTTCGTAGTTTTTGGACTCGGTGGTTGGATGGGCGCGTCCTTCGCGCTCTTCTTCGACGAAGCCCAGGATCGTTTGTTTCGCTTCCGATGCCACCATCTTGGAGCGGGTGACTACCAGCTCCTCCTTCGCCGCCTTCACGGTCTCCTTCCAGTCTGCCTTCGTCTCACCTTCCGTCGCGGCCGCGTCCCGCGCTGCCGCTCGTCGGTTCCCACCCCCACCCCCACCCCCACCCCCCACACCAACACGCCGCCGCAGCCCGCTGGGAGGTTTTTCCGCCGCGTCCCCATCCGCCGCGGTAGATTTCCGATCCGCCTCCCGGATCAGTTTGCGAATCTCGTCACGATGCTCGACGGCGTCGTCAATGCACGCGCTGACGAACTTGTACTGGGCATCAATCCGATCCTTGTAGGTGGCGTATGAGTACGACTCCGTGAGGATCGCGATGCGATTGCGCATCCCAACGTAGTTAACCCCGAACCGCGGCTCATCGGGGTAGGTCTCCCAGCGGGAGTGATCCTGCTCGAAGTTGCCGTACCAGAAGGTGTCAAGGCCGTGCTTTTTCTTCATCGCTGCTGAAATCCGCGGCAGCATTTTCTCCCGCGAGAAAGTCAAAAGCGCGCTATCCCCCGCCGGGTTCTTGTTCGTGTCGAACGTGAGGATGTACCTGTGATACGAGCCGTTGGTCGTGTGTGTATCAATGAACAACGCGGGGTCGTACTGGTTGAACATCTTTACCAGCCCGCGGGTCTCACTGGCTTCAAGTTTGACAAAGTCGCGATTGAGGTCAAGCCCCGCGGCGTTCTCGCGCTCTCCCATTGTCTCGGGGCCAACCTGGCCGCGGCGATTTGCCGGGGCCATTTTCTCATTGCCATCGGGGTTGTAGATCGGGATGAAGAGCAGGATGGCGTGGTCGAGGTCGGCGGCATTGATCGGGGTGGCCGCGATGCCCTTCTCCCTCGTGTCATTGTCGCTCGTGTCATTGTCGCTCTTGGCCGCTTGACGCTGGGCGGCGATGTCCCGCGCCAACGCGAGAAGGGCCTCCTTCCCATCGCATTCGCCGGAGTGAATCCCGCCGATCATCGCGATGATGATCTTGCCGGAGCGCTTGGCCTCTTCGGCGTTGGCAACCGGGGGATCGGCGAGCAGCGCCATCGGAATGGTGCGGCCTTCGCCAGAGGCGCCGATATCGGTGAGTCGCACAAGGGGTGACGCCGCGGCGAGGTCTTGGAGGAAGGTCTGAACTTCTTCGTAGCGAGCGGTGGCGCGGAAGTCGCTGCGTTCGGCGACGGTTTTGAGCGTCCCGAGGGCGGGGGTGTCTGTTGGTGGCGCGGGGGCTTGCGGCTTGGCCTTTTCAGCATCGAGCGTTTGGGAAAGAGCCGCTTGGCTCCCACAGGCTCCGGCCCATGCACACAAAAGGACAACACCCATCGTCAAGCGAGACATTTTCACGGGGAAACTCCGTTGGAGGCGAGACATGCTTTGTAAATAAGAGCAGCGCGAACTGCGCAGAAGAACCCGGCCTTGGATGAGGGTATTCCCGAGGACAGCGTCTTGATCGCTTTGGATTGCGCGGAAGAAGTCAACGGTGAGACGGCGACGGGTGCTTTGCTTTGCATCCCGCTCATGCTTCGCCAAAGCTCGGAGCATGCCACCTGCCGCTTGGGGAGTTGCGGACATTGAACGCGGCGGTGCATTCTTGGCGAGAGATGGCTTGCTCGGGGGCGATGCGGGTGGGTGATGCATCATCGCGGCCGCGGAGGGTCGCGGCGATGAAGGAGTCTTCGGGGTCGGGACGGACGATGGGGGTATCAGAGCCGAACCAGAGCAGGTCGCCGGGGGTGCAGCCTGAGTCAATGAGGTCGCGGAGGGGGAGTACGCGGCTGAGCTGATCGGGCAGTTCGCGTGTCAAGACTTCGATGTCAGTGAGCAAGTGGCAGGGTTGGATGCTGGCGACGATTTCCTGGCGGGCGAATCGGGGGACATCGGTGGGGGCGATCAGTTCGCAGTGCTCGATGCGCAGGCGGGGGACGCCCCTTCCCCCCTCGTTGATGAAGCCGCCCGTGCGGGTGTGGGCGGCGGCGTCGAGGGCAGCGCGAACGGCGGCATCGCCGATGGCGTGTATGGCCAAGCCGAGGTTTTCATCGATGGCTTGGGTCGTCTCGATGGCGTGTGCGATGGCGCTCGCATCCATCAGGCATGAACCGCGGGGAAGTCCGGGGAGCGGATGGACGTATGGGGAGAGCATCCATGCGGTGGTGCTATTGAGCGTGCCATCGGCGAAGATTTTTGCGCCGGCGAGTCGGAGGGTTGGGCGCCGCCAAGCCTGCGCGGCTTTCGCTTGATGCGAGAGTTCAGCCAGTGGTGCATAGAGCCACACTTCCATCGACAACTCACCCGCGTCGTACAAGTCGGCGAGGACCGGACCCAGCCACGGGGGCGAGAGCATGTCGTGAACGGATGTAAAGCCGTGGCGGGCGAGGTCGTTGAGCGCGGCGAGAATCGTTTCGCGGCGGGCGCGTTCGGGGATCTGCGGCGCGGCGAGGAGGAGGGCGGTCGCCGCGGATTCGAGGAGGAGGCCGGTCGGGGCGCCGGTGGCGGGATCGCGGCAGATGAGGCCTTTGGGGGGATCGGGGGAATCGTGGCGGATGCCCGCGGCGTGCAATGCGGCGGAGTTGGCGGCGACGGCGTGATGGTCGAAGGACATCAGGCAGATTGGACGCGTGAGCGAGATCGCGTCAAGTTCGGCGAGGGTGGGCCAGCGGGAATCGTCGTTCCAGGCGTTGGCGCGGACGCCACCGCCCATGAGCCAGTCGGGTGGCAGCGCGTTGCTGTTTGCGTGTCTCCTCGCGCGGATTGCGTCAAGCGACATCGCCGCGGCGTGATCCAGGACAATGGCGAGAACCTCTGTGCGCGAGGCACACGAGCCAAGTTGGAGCATCGACAGCGCCCGACCGTGCATGGGGATGTGTGCGTGGGCTTCGCGGAGCATGGGGAAGCATAGAAGCGCTGCCTACTCCATCCGATTGATCCGCTGGACCGCATCGTCCACTGATTTCGCGGCGGCACCATCGAACTCGATGCGCACATTCCCGAATGCAGCGCGGACATCGCCGCCCCAGGGGTCGATGCCGACGAGGCGCGGGTTGGGGACATCGACCCCGTGATGGCGACACGCGCGGCGGAGCACGTCGGGGTCGGCGTTGAGGCGTTTGCACGCGCCAGGCTCGGCAGCGCGGAACGGGTTGGGATGCTCAAGGTCGGCGGCGTCGATCATTTCGCCGTTGTGTTTGGCGGTTTCGGTTTCGAGCATGATCCATTTGGGCGCGATGGGGGTGGGGCGCGTGGTCGCGTCGGTCTCGACGATGGGCGGGCCGAAGTAAATCAGGAAGCGGTCGCAGGATTCGTGGCGGGCGGGATCGAGGATCGTGGGCCGCGCGAGAAGGTGGAGGTTTGCATCGCCCTCATCGGGAATGTGGAGGGTGAGTGAGTCTACATCGATGGCATCGGGGTGGACGGCCAGCACGCAGCGGCCGGTGGCGTTGTCGATGACGTATCGAACAGGTTCGATGCGTTCGCCGAAGCGGAGCAAGCCTTGGAGGTGGCGATGCAGGTGCTTGACGGCTTGGAGGGTTGCGATCGATGGTGAGGCCATGGGGGATTGTTGCTCGCATAAACGGCGGCTGGCGACCAAAGACCGAATTGCGTCACAATCGGGGCTGTTTTGCACGAACAAACCTCGAATAGGCGTTGGGCGGCGCGTTAGTATGCGTTGCGCGTCTGCGGTTGGCGTGTATAAGGAGATGTGGTTGCGTGGATCGTGCGATCTGGGGTCGGGTCTTGAAGTGCGATTCCTGGGTCGCTCCCAGGTCTGGCCGCGTCATCGCGAGGGCGCGGATCATGTGAGCGTGGGCAAGTAATCGTGCAATGCAAAAACGAACACGGAGCCGAGGTAACTCGACTCCGTGCCGTTTCGATTGTTGCTTGTCACTGACCGAGTTTGAAGACTGGATCGCCCGTGGTCAAGAAAAACCGGGAGGCAATCAGCGGCCAACGCCGCGACGGTCAGCGTGAGACAAGTCTTACATGCCGGTGGTCTTCTTCTTTGCGGCCTTCTTCTTGCCGACCTTCTTTGCCACTGCCTTTTTCTTCGCCGCCTTCTTCTTAGCCATCTGCGTTCTCCTAAAAAATGTGAGACTGGTTTGAGCACCACCCGGCGCTACGGAACCGGACTCTTAACTGAAAGAGATTATCGGAAAATTTGGGTCTAGTGCTTGAATCTTGAAAAAATTTCTCAAGTTTTTTTCGTCGCGCTGCATCGGTTCGCGCGCCGCGTCGCGCTGCGCGCGGCGTGATGTGCGAAAACTGGCGTTTGGCAAAACATACGTGTGCTGCTTGGCAAACTGATGTTTTCGCTTCTCTCTCGCGGGTCGGCGCGATCGCAAGCATCGCCGCGCGATGGTCGGAGGGCGGCGGCAGCGCGCCGAAAAAATTTTTTCATTTTTTCCGCGCGGATGCGCGGCGAGCGCCCCTTTGCTATGCTCAGCACCGATATGAGCGACATCACCGTGAGGACTTTGAAGTGCGGCGCGACCATGATCGTGGAGCGCATGAGTTCGGTTCGATCCGCCGCGATCTCGTGCGCGTTCCCCGGCGGGAGCGCGCACGACCCCGAGGATGCGCAGGGCCGCGCGACGATGTGGGCCGAGTTGCTGCTCCGCGGCGCGGGCGGACTCTCTTCGCGCGAGCAGGCGGATGCGTTTGATCGGCTTGGGGTCTCGAGGTCCGCTGATCTGGGCGCGTACACGATGCGGGTCGCCGCGGGATTGCTGGGGACGCGGGTTCTCGCGACGCTTCCGTTGCTCATTGACATGATTCTGCGGCCGAGCATGGAGGATGATGCGATCGGGCCGTGCCGCGACCTCGCGCTGCAGGCGATTGCTTCGCTTAACGATGATCCGCAGGAGCGGGCTTCGCATCTGGTGCGGGAGCGGCACTATCAAACACCGCTGAATCGCTCTGGTTTGGGCACAATTGAGGGGTTGAACGGGCTTACGGCCCAGCGGCTGCGCGAGGATTGGGGCAGCGTTGTCAAGCCGGTTGGGAAGGGGAGTGTGGGGAATGTGGGCGGTGCGATCTTCGCTGTTGCCGGCGCGGTCGAACTTGAACCGGTCATTGCGTTGGTGAATCGGCTTACTGAAGGATGGGCGGGCGAGGTTGCGGAGCCGAAGTCGGTTGGGTTTCCGCCGCGGGGGTACGCACATGCGGATGATCCGTCGAATCAGGTGCAGATTCTCTTGCTTCACGATGCGCCACCCGAACCGCACCCCGACAGCATTCTTGAAAAGGTGATTGCGAATGTCCTTTCGGGGGGTATGGCGGGGCGATTGTTCACGGAGGTTCGCGAGAAGCGCGGGCTTTGCTACTCGGTGAGCGCGGGGTATCGGGGCGAGCGCGAGTTCGGATCGGTGAGCGCGTATGTTGGCACGACGCCGGACAAGGCGCAGGAGTCGCTCGATGTGCTCCATGAGCAACTTGTACGCTTGGGCACCGCCGCGGGAGCGGTGACGGCGGAAGAGTTTCAACGCGCGATCGTGAGCATGAAGAGTTCGGTGGTCTTCAGCGGTGAATCGACCGGGGCGCGGGCGGCGTCGCTGGCATCGGACTATCGGCGGCTGGGCAAGGCTCGGAGTCTGGAAGAGATCACGGCGGAGGTGGAGGCGCTGACGCTGGACCGCGTGAACGAGTACCTTTCGCGGCGGTCGATGGGGCGGGTGACGATTCAGACGCTGGGGCCCAAGGCGCTCAAGGCTCCGTAGATGAGCGCGCTGGGGGCGCTGCGAATGTGTGCGCAATGACGGTCGTTCGACCACGGCGATCCCCCTTTTTCCGAAATCCCCTCTCGCAAAATCAAAGCCCCGTCAACACACTTCGCGGCGACATCGGAATCTCGACCTTCGCAACTCCGGCGTTTGTGCTGGAAGGCGTTGAAAGCGGTTCATTCAGGACGCTCGCGATGTCGACGCCGCGGCCCAGGCCGGCCCGGATGTTCGCGTTCAAGTAGGCGAGTGAGGGTGGTGGGGTTGGGACAGGAGGGTTCACGTTGATCCGCGCTGCTTGTTTCGGGAGCGGCTGCGGCAGTTCATCGGGGCGGCTCATCGTTACGAGCATGACGGCGAAGATGCTCATGCACGCGACGGCGAGGGCGGCGACGGTTGCCTGGCGGATACGTCGCTCGCGCCTTCGGCCTTTGAGCGCGATGGCGACCTGGGGCGAGAAGCGGCTGTCGCGAGCCTCGGCAAGCATCTCACCCGCCGCGCCGTCCATCAGTTGGTTGAGTTGGTCATCCATGGTTTACTCCCGCAGGTTGAGAACGCGAATCTGAGCATTGTTCGCATCCGATGGCACGTGTTCCACTGGCGCCACCAAGGCCAACGCGATTTGGCGATGTGTCGGCGAGCGAGAGCATCTTTTCGATTGAAGCGGCGGCGGACCTGTATCTCGCGGCGATGGTGTT
>Ga0163144_10018133_pt1 | contig 14279 bp, 12 predicted proteins | sample OliLak19BULKMAT1_FD_123175 | JGI IMG/M metagenome (GOLD analysis project Ga0163144, IMG submission 123175) | Freshwater microbial mat bacterial communities from Lake Vanda, McMurdo Dry Valleys, Antarctica - Oligotrophic Lake LV.19.BULKMAT1 | ecosystem: Environmental > Aquatic > Freshwater >... | reverse complement strand
GCCCTGTGTCCCTGGCGGCCCTGTGTCCCTGGCGGCCCTGTGTCCCTGGCGGCTGTCCGTACGGCGCGGGGTAAACTCCCCCCAGGGCCCCGGATCGGGCACACCCTTGGGTTGTCCCGAATCGAGCGACCGCTGGTGGAACTCGCCGGCCGATCCTATGAGCGGGGGGGTGTGTCCTCGCTGGACTCGCTCGCTCTGCTCGTGCTGGCGTGTGGGCCCTAGGACTCGCGCGACTGCGCGGGCCGGGACGGTGCGCGCCCCAGCCGCAAGCCCCAGCCGCAACATGGCTGCGATCGAAGAACTGCCAAGACGAGTACGAACATGATGCAGCACACCACGGCGAGACTTGGCCGCTCTGCACTGATCGCGGGCCTCGTGCTCGTGGGCTCGGCCGCGCCGCTGGGCGCCGTCCAAGTGTCCGCGCAGCAGGAACCCGAGGTCGTGCTGCGGCGGCAGCCGATTCGGGGTGGGCTCTACGGACCCGAGCTGCGACAGGCGCTGCTCGACCTCGGCGGCGATCTCAGCGGGCTCGATGGGCTGCCGCTCACGAGCTCGAGCAACTTGGGCGGCAGCGGGTCCCTCGACCTCATGACGCTGTTCATCCCCGCGACGGGGATCACCGAGACCTACCTCTTCTACACGCCGCCCGCGCCGCCGACGCCTGCGCCGTTGCTCGTCCACTTTCACCAGGCCAGCACGTCCGCCTACGACCTCGTCGTGTTGACGACGTTCCTCGACGAGGCCGAAGCGCGCAACTGGTACGTGATCGCGCCGTTCCAGCTCGTCCCGACGTACGGGACGAATCACTTCTCGTCGGTGAATTCGCAGCTCCACGTCGACGCGGTGATAAATTGGGCGCTCGCGAATCACGCCATCGACCTCGATCGGATCTATGGCTATGGCTTCTCCATGGGCGGTGGCGCTGCGCTCAATTACGCGGCGCGCCACCTCGATCGTGAGCGCGGCACCTTCGCGGCGCTCGTCAACCACACTGGCACGCTGAGCCTCGTCGACGAGTACGAGCGCGCCCTCTCGCCGGCCATCCTGCGCCCGATCCTCGTCGGCTTGTTCGGGGGCACGCCGACGCAGCGGCGCTTCGAGTACCTGCGCTCGTCCATCCTCGACCTCCAGGCGAGCGGCACGCTCGCGCTGCGCGGCGAGCACACCGCGGTCAACCTGGCGCACATCCCGATCCAGTCGTGGTTCGCCACGGGCGATCCCCAAGCGCACCTCGTCGCGCAGGCGCGGCAGCTCGATGTCCTTTTCTCGCGGCTCCCGGGCGCCAAACACCAACTGGTGCCCGTCTCCGGGACCCAGCACACCTGGGCCACCTTGGACGAACAAGCGATCTGCGACTGGTTCGACCTCCAGCGCTTGGCGCGGGTCAAGGGTGGCGAGCTGCGCCTCGATCGCAGCGGCAAGTACCACTCACTCAACGTCACTGTAGGGCAGATCGACCGCTTCGCGCACTTGTTCCACGACGCGCGCCCGGAGCGGCTCTCGATCACACGCAGCGTCAACGTGGAGGAGGTGCGCGTCGCGGCGGCCGAGGCCGGCCTGGATCCGGGCCGCGTGCCGTTTGAGGTGCTCGTGAACACCACCGACGGCAGCCCCGATCGAGTGCTGATCACCGGCTTCACGCGCGCGCCGGGCGCTGTGCTGCGCGATGGAGCGCCGGCCGTCAGTGGCTGGACCTACAACGGCGGCAGCCAGACGCTCACGGTCGAGGCCCCCGACGGGCGCACGCACCTTTGGTCCGTGCAATAGATCGCGCAGTGAGCTGCGGCCGAACCGCAGCAGATCACTTCGCCTTCTCGAGCGGCGCGGCCTCGAGCTTCGTAACGCGCACCGTGCGATAACCGCGCGCCTGCAGTAGCGAGAGGGTCCCGCGTAGACGCGCTCGTTCGGTGTCGGCGGCGTCGCCTTCGAGCGGCATGTCCTCCGGCAAGCGCCCGTCGGGCAGGTGCAACGCGCCGATCGCGAAGAAGTGCACCTTGTCGGGCGCATTCTGGATGCGCTCGTCCATGCGCTGCGCGAGGCGCACGTTGCGCTCCCAGATCAGTCGATCCTCGAGCTTACGCGAGAGCTCTTCGTCCTCGCCGAGGCCCTCGTCGAGCAGGTCGAGGAGCCGCGAGTGGTCCCCGGTCAGCCAGGCCTGCACCATCTCCTCGATCCCATCGCGGCCGGCGGCATCATGGCGCTCGAGCTGGTCGAGCGTCGAGCGCAGCATCCCGGTCTGTTCCTCCTGGGTGAGGCCCTCGAAGACGCCGATCTGTTCGGCCACCGTCTCGAGGCCTGCGACCGTCTTGCCGGCCTTTTTCGCCCGCTCGTAGAGCAGCTTGTCGAGCGGCGGGTTCTTCATCATCTGCGGCAAGATCGGCAGCATCGGCAACATCGTGGCTGCCGCCCAGGGTTGGAACCGGTCGAGCGTCCCCGTCGGCAGGCCAGCCGCCTCCAGCCGCGCGCGCACGCGCTGCATGTCGTCGGCGCCGAGCAGCTCGGCGAGGGTGGTGCCGCGCGGCAACATGCTGGCCTTGGCGACCGTCATCTCTGCGGCCAGGGTCGTCTCGATCTCCGTGAGCACCACGTCAGCGGCATCGAACGCTCGTGTGACGACCTCGGGCAGGTCCACGATGCGCTTGTCGGGCAGGTGCACCGTCCCGAACAGGTAGGCCTTCGCGCCGTGGCCCTGCAGCTCGAAGAGGAACGATGAGCGCACGGGCGAGGCGCTCGACTGCGGCTCCGCTTGTTGTTCCGGCTCCTGCGCCGGCGGAGGAGTGGCGGGGGCCGGAGCGGGTTGCTGGGCCAGGACGACCGGCAGGACTGAAAAGACAAGGGCCAGGGCCGCGAGCGGCGACCGGGCACGGATCGAGTGGAGGATGTTCTGCATGGTGATCGCTCGGATCGTAGGCGTGCGCGACCTCGATTGCGACTCTTGGAGCCGTGTGTCCCGTCATCCGGGACCGAGCGACGGGGCCTCTGCGACGGGGCCTCTGCGACGGGATCTCTGCGACGGGGCCTCCGGAGAACGGAGAGGGCCGGCGACCGTGTCGCCACGGCGCCGGCCCAAGGGAGAGACGAACTCGCTGGGCTTCCCGGGTGGGCCAAGGCTCGCAACTCGTCCCACCACCCCGCAAATCCGTTTGGGGGGCCGAAGCCTCCCAACGCCGAGCATGCTACTTACGACACAATGATCAAGCATCTGCCATGACGAGCTTTTTGCGGCGTCTCGCAAATTTCTGCAGCAGTGTGTCCCGCTGCTGTCCACTCAGCCCGCGCCCGGGCCCTGTCTCATGCCGCGAGACCCGCCGGGCCGTCTTCGTCGAGAGCGCCGTCGAGCGCCCAACCGAGGCTGGCCACCAACGCCAGCAGCACCTCGGCCATGTCCTCGCACGACCCACGCAGGTCCGTCCCAGGATGGTCCGCGCTCGCGACCAGCGCCAAATTCGCCCCGCGGACGACGAGGGTCCGACCGGGGTAGCCGGCGGCGCTGCCCGCCGCGGCTTCATAGGCGCGAGGCACCGCGGCGCCGTCAGCGGCGAGTCGCCGCCAGCCGCGCTGCCCGTCGCCGGCCCAGAGCTCCGCGCCCTCGGCGCCGGCTGCGGTCATGGTCGCCACCAAGGCCCGCGCCAGGGGCCGCGCATGGCCCGTCGCGAGCCACTCTTCGAACGCTCGATCGAGGACCTGTCCGAGGCCGAGCTCGAGCCCGAGGGCGCCTGCCAGCGTCGGAGGGCCGAGCGCAGACTCATCGCCTTCAGAGTGGCGCGAGCCTCGCGGAGCGGCCCACCGAGGCCTCACGCTATCCTCGCGCGGAGTGTCGTCTGCCACAGGAGAGGCTTCGACCAAGGTCTCGGTCGAGGTGAAGCCATACTCATGGAGGAGTCCGGCGAGGTGAGGCGCGCGAGGCCTGGGACTCACTCGGGGGCCTCAGAACCCTCCCACGGGCCTAAGATAGGGGGATGAAGATCCCTGGCCTCGCCCTCTCCGCCGGGACGGACGACGTGCCCTGGCGCTCGACCGAGTCGCCTGGTGTGCGCTGGCTGCTGCTCGCGAACGAGGAGCACCAAGGCCCAGAGCCGCCTGCGCGGGGCGAGGGCCGCGGCGCGACCGTCCTCATCCGCATGGAGCCAGGCCACGGCTACCCGCCGCACCGCCACCTCGATGTCGAGGAGGTGCTGGTGCTCGCGGGAGGGTACGCCGACGAGCTGGGCGAACATCGAGCGGGCGACTACGTGCGTTATCCTGCTGGTTCGATCCACACACCGGTGGCGCTCGGGGATCCGGATCTGCCGGCGGGTAGGGAGAACCCTGCGTGTGTCCTCTTCGCCACCGCGCGTGGAGGGATCACCCGCGCCAGCGCAGCGAACAGCCCCGCCCTCGCCGGCGAACCCCCGCACACGGATCGAACCCGCGACCGAGACGTCCCGGAGACCGAACATTGAACGACGACAGCCTGTACTTCGACTGCAACGGCTCGACGCCGGTGCACCCACTCGTGGCCGACGCGGCCGTCGAGTTTCTGCGCAGCACATTCGGCAATCCGGGCGCGTCGCACGCCGCGGGCCTCGCGGCCCAGGCCGCGCTCGCGGATGCGCGCCGCGAGGTCGCCGAGGCCCTCGGCGCGCGGCCCGAGGAGGTCGTGTTCACGAGCGGCGGCACCGAGTCGGACAACCACGCGATCCGCGGCGTGCTCGAGGCCGAGAGCGAAGAGCAGCCCGGCCTCGGCCACATTATCGTCGGACGCCACGAACACGGCGCGGTGCTGCGCCCCGTCGAATGGCTCGAGCGCCGCGGGCACCCGGTGACGTGGCTCAACCCAGACGCCGGCGGACGCATCCGCGTCGACGATGTCGCGACGGCGCTGCGGCCCGACACGCGCCTCGTCTCTTTGATGTTCGCGAACAACGAGACGGGCGTCCTCCAGCCCGTGCACGAGGTCGGACGGCTCCTCGCCGACCACCCCGCGTATTTCTTGGTGGACGCGGTCTGCGGCGTCGGCAAGGCGCGTGTGCACTTCGACGAGCTCGGCTGCGATCTTTTGGCCCTCGGTGGGCACAAGCTGCAGGCGCCCAAGGGCATCGGCGCGTTGCTCGTGCGCGAGCACGTGCGGCTCGCGCCATTGATGCTCGGCTGCGGGCAGCAAGGCGGGCGCCGCAGCGGCACCGAGAACACGCTCGGCGCGGTGGCCCTCGGGCGCGCGTTGCGTTGCATGCGCGAGGGCAGCTTCGGCTCGCTCGACGAAATCACGCGGCTGACGGACCTCCTCTGGCGCGGCATCCAAGAGCGCTGTCCCGCGGCGCGCCGCAACGGCGCAGGGCCGTTCCTCGGCAACACGCTCAACGTCTGGTTCCCGGGCGTTCCCGCGCTCGAATTGCAGGCGCGCCTCTCCGCGTTCGGCGCGTCGATCGCGTCTGGTGCGTCCGCGACGACGGGCGCGCCTTCGCACGTGCTCGTCGCGATGGACCTGCCGCGTGAGCGCGCGCTCGAGAGTGTGCGTTTGAGCCTCGGGCACGAGACGACCGAGGCCGCGGTCTTGCGTTTGCTCGACCTCTTGTCCGAATGTCTGCCCGCGAGCCTGCCCGTTCGGGCCCTCGCCGCCTCGCACCGCGACTGAAGGAGCTCTCATCCATGTCATCGAAGTCCACATCGGCTGTGCCCGCCCTCGACACGCTCTGTCGATGCCTCACCGAGCTGCTCGTCGACAGCAGAGATCTTGAACCGCAACGCGGCGACCCGGCCGCGCATGCCACGGGGCACGGCAAGGAGGTCGCCGACCTCTTGCGCGCCTTCGCCAGCAAGGAAGAAGAATCGTGGCGACCCTGGGCGCACTTCGTGCCGGAGCGTTACGCGCGCAACCTCGTCTACCGCTGCGCGGGATTCGAGCTCTTGCTGCTCTGCTGGGGCGAGGGTCACACGAGCCCGATCCACGACCACAGCGGCCAGGAGTGTTGGATGGCGATCCTGGAGGGCGAATTCGACGAGGTGCACTATTCGGAACCCGAGGGTCCCGAGGGCGTCCCGATGGGAACGGGTCGTGTGCGCCGCTTCCAGGCCGGCAACGTCGCGTACATCCACGACGACATCGCGTTGCACCTGATCCGCCCGACGCCGGGCACCCGCGGCGTGACGTTGCACCTCTACGCGGACGCGATCGACGCGTGTCGTGTGTTCGACCCGGCGACGGGCCGCGCGACGCAGTGCGAGGTCGGGTACCACTCGGTCCGCGGCGTGCCCTGCGCGGACCGGAGCGCCGACGCGATCCGCGCCGAGTGGGCCGCTCGCTGAGCGCTTGCGGGCGCCGTTCGCCCGGGACTGTTGGCGCGGGACCGCGTTTGTCGGGCCCATTGACCTCTCTCCCGCCGGGCGCTACCCTCTCCGCCCCAATGGCGGCGAGGTAGCTCAGTCGGTTAGAGCACTGGCTTCATAAGCCAGGGGTCGCGGGTTCAAGTCCCGCCCTCGCTACCAACTTGGAGGGTAGGTAGTCCCCGGTCGAAACCGGAGGTACCGAACCCGACCCAAAAAATAGGTGAGCGATGAGCGCGCGCGGAGCGCGCTCATCGCTCACCTATTTTTTGGGTCGGGTTCGGTACCTCCGGTTTCGACCGCTCCACGAAAGAGCTGGCTTCGCGGACGCGGTTTACACTCAGCGGGCCCTACGGGCGCGGGGTTTGCGCGGCTTCGGGAGGTTGACGCCCTGGGTGCCGAGGTAGTCGGTGATCGGCGTGCGGGCGTCGAACAGGATCTGGCGCAGCTCGCTGTTCTTTTCTTCCTGGGCCTCCTGCATCGCCTTGTCGATGTTCGTCACGACCGACAGGGTGCGTTTCATCGCCGGGGAGGTCTTCAGCTTCTTGGAATCGGCGCGCTGCTTGAGCTGCGCGATGCGCTCCTTGAGGTCGGCGATAAGCTCGTCGTCGGAGCGGCGGTAACGTTGTTTGCCGGGCGCGGGGGCGCGTTGGCTGGTCTTCTTGGCCATGTGATGGTGTGCGGTGAGATAGAGGTTCAAGTCGGTCCAGGGTGTCCGAGCGGCAGCTCGCGATCGAACGCGACCTGCCGTGGGGGAGGACACACATACAAACCGGTCGAGATTCGTTCAAGACGATAGCCGCTCGAGAAGTGAGCGGCTTCGACGTTCCGAACGCGCCTCGATTGCGCGTAGCATGGTCGGCAACCGAGCGATGATCAAGCCACGATTCCTGTTCGTTACCCGCGAACCGCACTTTGTCGCAGGACCCACCGCCGTGAGAGCGCTCTTCTGCCTAGCGCTCGGCCTCTCGTTCGCAGCTTGCCGCAGCACGACCCGACGGGAGGCTGGCATGGAGCTGCGGCTTCGGCCGCCTGTCGTGGAGGCGCGCGCTGCGCCGCGCGGCGGCGATCGTGGGCGAGCCTTGCCAGCAGGCACGCTTTCGGAGGGCTCCCGTTCGGAGGGCCTGCCTTCGGAGGGGCTGGCCCGCGACGCGGACCTCGTCCACGTCGCCCTCGACCTGACCCTCGATTGGGAGCGACGCGCCGTCTTCGGCGCCGCCACGAGCTGGTGCCGCGCGCTCCGCCCCGACACCACCGAGCTGCGCTTCCAGGCCCGCGGCCTCGACGTGCGCGAGGTCCTCGACGCCAAGGGCCGCGCGCTCCCGTGGCGCATCGAGGGCGGCGCGCTCGCGGTCACGCTCGGCGAGCCCCTCGGCCTCGGCGACGAGGAGCCCGTCCGTATCGTCTTCGCGGCCAGCGCCGGTCCTGGGCTCGCGTTCACCGGCGACACACACGCGGACGCGTCGAGCCGCCCGTTCAGGCCCGGTGTCCGCTCGGTCCACGGCGAGAGCCCGGCTTCCGATGGATCGCCGTCCGAGGGCGGCGGCGCCCGCGATTGGTGGCCCGCGCTCCGCGCCGCCGCCGACCGGAGCACGTTCGAGGCGCGGCTGCGTGTCGGGCACGACATGCAGGTGTGGGCCGCGGGCGAGCTGCTCGAGGTCCAGGACCACGGGCGCGGTGAGAGGACGTTTGTCTGGCGCCTCGCAGAGGCTGTGCCGCCGAGCTCCTTCGGGTTCGTCGCCGGACGCTTCGAGGACGAAACACTGGAGGTCGACGGGGTCGTGCTCGCAGCGCACTCCGAGAGCGCGCCGGGCGAGTCCCTCACCGCGCTCGCGGAGGCGCTGCGCTTCTTCGGCGCGCGTACGCAGCGGCGTTATCCCTTTCCGCGCTTCGACCAGCTCGTGACGTCCGACCTCGCGAACGAATGGGCGCAAGGCGGCGTCTGCGATCGTGCGCCACGCGCGGGCGCGGTGTGGCGCGAGGCAGCACTCGATCCCGCGGGTCCAGGTGCCCCCCTCGACCTCGATGTCGAGATGGGGCGCGCGCGAACGCGCGATCTCAGTGTTGACCTGGAGATCGCGCTAACGCGCGATCTCAGTGTTGACCTGGAGCGCGCGCTAACGCGAGCGCTCGCGCGCCAGTGGTTCGGCGTCTACGTCGCGCCGCTCGAGGATCGTGAGCGCTGGCTCGTCGAGGCCCTCGCGACTTGGCTCGGCCTCGAGTTCGAGCGGCATCGCGGCGCCGCGGGAACAGAGGCCAGCGGAGGCGCAGGGGCCGTCGACGTGCACTACGAAGAGCTGCGCGAAGAGCTGCTCGCGTCAGGTGGACACGCGAGCGCGGTCGACTCCGATCTCCCCGCGCACTACGCGTCGAAGGGCGCGTGGCTCTTCCGCATGCTCGGCGCACGCCTCGGAGAAGCCGGGCTCTGGCGCACGGTGCGCACGCTGGTCGAGCGCCACGGCGGCGACTTCGTCGCGACCGAGGACCTGCGCCGTGCGGCGCTCGACGTCACGGGCAAAGACCTCGCGTCTTTTCTGGACCAGTGGGTCGACGGGGCCGAGATTCCGGACCTCGTCGCGCGTGTCGAAGGGCTCGGATCGCGGGAGGTCGCGCTCCAGCTGACGCAACGCGGCGCGCCGCTGGTGTTCGAGCTCGCGCTCGAATGCACCCTCGCCGACGGCACCCGCCACCGGCGGACGCTCGACGTTCGCGACCCGGCGTTCACGTGGTCGGAGGCCTTCCCGCGACCCGTCCAAAACGTCGTGCTCGATCCCGACGGGCGGCTCTGCGCGCGCTTCGAGATCGAAAAGACCGCTGCGGGTTGGCTGCATCAACTGAGTCCGCCGTCGTCCGCCAGCGCGCGCTGGCGCGCCGTCGCGCCGCTCTCCGTGAGCGCGGATTTCGCGGCGGTCGAGGGACTGCTTCGCGCCCTCGTGCAAGAGCCCGAGGCCGGCATTCGTCGGCGTGTCCTCGAGCGCCTCGACTCACGCGACCCGCGCGTCGCGCCGCTCGTGTTGCGCGTGCTCGAGACGGACCCCTCCGCGCCCGTGCGGCGCGCCGCTGCGCGCGCCCTCCGCCAGCTCTACGCGAAGGGCGCGCTTCCGCGCGACACCGCGACGCTCTCGCGGCTCGTTGCGCGCCGTCAGGCCGAGCCAGCACTCGCCGTGCGTGTGGCCCTCGACGAGCTGCTCTTGGTCTTCGGCTGAGCGCCGCTCACTCGACGAAAGTCCCGCCCTGCGCGCTTTTCCATGGCCGCCACGATCCACCGGCCTTCGCGGCGGGAGCTCGCCCAGCTCGCGGAGCGCGATCCGCGGCTCGGCGAGGCCATGGCGCGCGTGCGGCGCTTTCCGGGTTTCCCCGAGCCCGGCGGCGCGGATTCGCACTTCCACGCGCTCGCGCGCTCGATCGTCTCGCAGCAGCTCGCGCTCGCAGCGGCGCGCACGATCCACGACCGCGTGCGTGCCTTGACCCCCGGCGCGCGTTTTCCGCGCGCGGCGGAGCTGCTCGCGCTCGCGCCCGAGTCGCTGCGTGGCGCGGGCCTCTCGGGCAACAAACTCGCTGCGTTGAGGGACCTCGCCGAGCGCTCGCTCGATGGTCGTTTGCCGTTGCAGCGCGTCGCGCGTCTCGCCGACGAGGCGCTCATCGAGCGCCTCGTCGAAGTGCGCGGCATCGGGCGCTGGACCGCGCAGATGTTCTTGATGTTTCGCCTCGGGCGGCTCGACGTGCTCGCGCCGGACGACCTCGGCTTGCGAGAGGGCCTGAAGCGTCTCGACGGCCTCAGCGAGCGGCCGACGCCCAAGGCGCTCCTCGAGCGCGGCGTTTGCTGGGCGCCGCTGCGTTCGGTGGCGTCTTGGGTGCTCTGGCGCTTGACCGACGAGCCTCGAGCGTAGCGCAGGAGCCCCGAGCGCGAGCGGGGGTACGATGGGCCCCATGCGCATCGTGCTCTCGCTCCTCTGCCTCGCGCCCATTTTGACCTCGTCCACGGTCCAGGACACCGAGCGCGACCTCCGCTCGAAGGACCCCGCCTTGCGCGAGGCCGCCGTGCGCGCGCTCAGCGCCCAGGGCGCCGAGCGTGTCGAGCGCAAGTTGCTCACCGCGCTGAAGGACTCCGATTGGTTGGTGTTGCTCGCCGCGATCGATGGGCTCGCCGCCCACGGCACACGCGACGCGCTCGGGCCGCTGCTCGACCTCGCGACCGAGGGACCGTGCCGGATCGTGCGCGAGCGCGCGGCGACGGCGCTGGCGCAGCGTTTGCCGAACGAGGCCTCCGAGAAGCTGCACGACGACCTGCGCGGCAAGAACGGGCCGGTGGTCCTCGCGGCGTTGACGGCCGTCGCGAGCGCAGGCGCGCGGCCCGCGAGCACCGAGCGCCTCGGGCGCTGGCTCACGGACGACTCGACGGACGTGCGCAGCGCCGCGGCCGCGGCGCGTATCGCGTGCGCGGATCCCGCGCAGCGCGGCGCAGTCCTCGGCGAGCTCTTCGCAGAGCGCGACCTCGCGCAGAAGGCTGCCGCGCTCAACGTGCTCGCTGCGCTCGCAGAGCCGCGGGATCTCCCGTCGCTCCTCGCGGTGTTGCAGCATGCGAAACTCGAGCCCGTGCTGGAGCGACGCGCCGAAGCGGCGGCGGTCGCCGCGGTGCGCGCGGCCGGCGACGGCGCGCAGCGTGCCGCGGCGCTCGAGCAGCACCTCGCGCCGCTCCTCAGGTCTGCTGTTGGGGCTGCGGAGTCCGCAGCGCGGCTCGCGCGCATCGTCACGGGCCTCGGAAGCGCGCTGCCTCCGGCGGACGCACACGTGTGGCTCGCGAAGCTCGTCGCGCACGAAGATGCTGCGCCGCGCGCGGCGGCCGCGAAGGCGCTCGGTGAATTGGGCGGGGACGCCGCCCCAGAGCTCGTCGTCGCGCGACTCAAGGCCGAAAGCAGCGGGCGCGTGCGGACGCAGCTCGTACACGCGGCCCTCGCTCTCGGGCTGACGCGCGGTGACAAGGCGAACGAGCCCGCGGTCACTGAGCTCGTGGGGCTCCTTCTAAGGGACTCCGAGGCGCAGGTGCGCGAGGCCGCAGCCATCGCCCTCGGTCAGGACGGCGCGGGCAACGTCGCATGCGAAGCGCTCGTGAAGGCCACGGAGGATCGGCAATGGGAGGTCGCGGTCAGCGCCACGGTCGCGCTGGGCAAGACCCGCACTGACGCGGCCGTGACGCGGCTCACGGCGCTTTGCAAACACGACGATTGGCGTATGCGCGGCGCCGCCGCCATGGGCCTCTTCCATGTCGCGCGCGCGGATTCTGTCGCGCCGCTCCTCGCGCTGCTCACGGACTCGAACACCGCGGTCGCTGCCACGGCGCACCAGGCCCTCGGTGTGCACGCGGGGCGCGAGGGTGAGGCCGTGAAGCCCAAGGAGTGGACCGCGTGGTGGCAGGACAACCTGCAAAAGGTGCGCTTCGCGACGCCCGATGAGGAGCGCGCGCGGCGTGACAAGTACGGTTATTCGGTGCCGGATCGCGAGATCTTTCGCGGCCTCGACGTGATGGTGATCCCCGGACGTGGGGACCACCTCGAGGGTGTGCTCGGGCGCCTCGAGATCCAATTCCGCACGATCCAGGCGGGACAGCTCGGCGACCAGGGCGTACACCCGTTCGGCATCTTGGTCGCGGGCTGCACGGGCGAGGTCGAGGCGCGCGACCTCGACGTCATCCGTTGGTTCGTGCGTACGGGCGGCGCGCTGATGACGTCGTGCTGGGCGTTGACGCATACGGTCGACGCGAGCTTCCCGGGGCTCGTGACGAAGTTTCCATCGCCAGGGGAGGTGCTCGATCGCGTGCGCGCGTGGCCTGTCGCGCCCGGCAGTCCGTACCTCACCGGAGTGTTCGATGGCGGCGTCGAGCCGATCTACGAGCTGCAAGGGGCGCACCTGATCCAGGTGCTCGACCCCGAGCGTGTGCAGGTGCTCGTCGACAGCCCCGAGGCCGCGCTGCGGCACGGCTCCGGTGACCTGACCGCGTGGTTCCGCGCGGGGCACGGCGTCGTGCTCGACTCGGTCAACCACTTCGATCTGCAGGGACTCGAGCTCGCGACGCATCTGAAAACCCCCGAGGAGCTGCAGGGTTACGCGGTCGACCACATGGGCCTCTCACTGGAGCGCCTGCGCGAGGTCGCCGATGAGAAATGGTGGAAGAGTCGCTCGAAGGCCGCCAAAGAGATCGACGACCTCTCGGCGTTCCGCATCCTGACGAACTTTGTGCGCGAGAAGCGCATCAACGGCACCTGAAAACAAGGCGGCGAGGGGGCCTCCAGAAGCCCCCTCGCCGTCGAATCAAGCCATTCGAGTGTCTCGAGGAGCGCGTCAGCGATCGGCCGCTGCCGTGCGGCCGTTGCCCAAGTTCTCGTAGAGCCAGACCATGCTGCGCCGCTTGGCGCCGCCTTCGAGTTTCTCGAGCTCGCTGTTGACGTTCTGGATGCGCTTGCCGATCGCGCTCAGGTCCTCGCTGAACTCCGCGAGGCGCTCTTTGCGCAGCTTGTCCGCCGCGTCTCTGTCGAGGCCTTCGGTGCCCTCCATGATGCGTTTCGACAGCGCGTTGCGTTGGGTGTTGAGGTCCGCTTGCTGGTCCTTCAGCTCGCGGACCCGCTCCTTCTGCACCGCGTTGAGCGTCGGTTCCGGCATCTTCCACAGCGAGTACCCGCCGACGACCATGTCGAGGTCGCCGTCACCGTCGTGGTCGGCGAAGTCCATGTAGAGGCCCGCGTCGGGGCGGGTCGGCTCGGCCTGGCCCTTGGCGCTCGGCGCGAGCAGCGTCTGGCGCTTGCCGAACGCGGCTGTCTTGCCTTCACCCTCGTTCAGGTACAGGAAGACCCCGCCACCTTCGTCGTCGTTGTACACATCGCCCATCCCGCCGCACGCGAGATCGAGCCGACCGTCCGCGTTCCAGTCGACGAGGCGCAGCGTCGCGACCTTACCGGGCACTTCGATCGGCGCGCCCGCGGCGTGCACGACCTCGTTGATCCGCGAGAACAGCGGCTCGGCCGCCGTGCCCTCGTTCATGCGGCGGAACACAGCGCCGGTATTGTAGTCGCCCAGCAAGAGGTCCAAGTCCCCGTCGCCGTCCCAGTCGAACGCGACCGCGGACGTGCATTGGCCTTCGGCCTTCGTCCCGGGCGCGTCGAAGTCACGAGTCTTCACCCACTGCTTGATGTCGAAGTCCCAGTACTGGTTGAGGACAATGCGCTCGCCTTCGCGGTCGAGGATCTGCTCGGGTTTGCCCCAGCCCTTGTCCGAGCCGCGCACGAGATGGGGCGAGCCGTCGAAGATGCCCGCGACGATGTCCAGTTGGCCGTCACCATCGAAGTCCACGAACTGTGGACTCATGCCGATGCATCACCAGTTGTGCAGGTCGACGATGGCGCCGTCTGCGCCTTGGAGTTTCGATTCCGCGCCGAACGTCGCGCCGTTTGCGTCGCGCAGGGCCACGGTCATGTGCCCGCGAAGGTCCCCGATGACGAGGTCCGCGCGGCCGTCACCGTTCATGTCCTGGTAGACGGGGGAGGGGTAGAGCCGGTCCTGACCGAGCAGCGCGTCGCCTGCTTTCAAGAGGACTGGACTGCCGAACTGCGGCATCGCGACCGTGGCTTGCGCCAGGGCGGCGTCTGCGGCGAGAAGCGCTGCGGGGAGCGCGAGGGAGAGGATTTTGGAGTTTTTCATCGGTTCTCTTTCGCGAGTCGGGCAATCAACTCGTTGGGACGAGTCGGATCGGTTGCCGAATCGTCGTACGGTACCAGGTACGCGGCGCCGATTCGCGCGGGGTGCAGGGCGCGCGCGGAGCGCGCGCCCTGCACCCCGCGCGAATCGGCGCCGCGTACCTGGTACCGTACGACGATTCGCCATTTCGATACGTAAACCGGCACGATCCAAATCCCATGGCAGCCCTGGGCCAAGTGGATACTCTGGATCGAGAATCTTTTCGAGCAAGGTCCGTCGCGAAGCTC
>Ga0163144_10018131_pt1 | contig 14282 bp, 15 predicted proteins | sample OliLak19BULKMAT1_FD_123175 | JGI IMG/M metagenome (GOLD analysis project Ga0163144, IMG submission 123175) | Freshwater microbial mat bacterial communities from Lake Vanda, McMurdo Dry Valleys, Antarctica - Oligotrophic Lake LV.19.BULKMAT1 | ecosystem: Environmental > Aquatic > Freshwater >... | reverse complement strand
CCAGCAATGATCTCTAATATCTTATTAAATCTTCTAGTATAAAAAGTAATTCTTTCTGATGATAAAATAAAAGCAACAGTTAAAAACCATATAGAACCTAAAACAATTATCTCAACCCAGTATGCAATCTTAGTACCCCAAAATTCTTGAGGGCTTATAATTATAGTCATAATACTAATAAAAAATGTAAAAGCTAAAGGGTTTAGAAATTCAACCAGGAAGCCTTCAAAAAAATAGCCCCAGTGTTTTACATTGATAGTATCTGAAAGTATTTCATTAGATTTTAATATTTCAGTCTTTTTTGACCAAAAAATCTTTAATCCCAAGTATATTAAATAAAGTGAGCATAATATTTTTATAATTTTTAGAAAAATAGAATTATTATCTACAAAAATAAGACCTATCAATATAACTCCTGATTGTAGTGCAGTGCCTATTATTGTTCCTAAACAAGCTTGTATACTTGCTGCACGAGAATATAATATTCCATTTTTAATAATTAATGTAACAGAAGGCCCAGGCATCATAGCTGCTAATAAATAAGCCATGCCTAGTTCTATAAAATGAGATGCTATCATATGTATTTAGGTTTTTAGTTGTATATTTTAATTTATGTATTCTAAGTGCTACATAATAAAACAATAAATTGGTTGATTACCAGTATTTATTTATCTTAAAAAAGATATAAAAACAGTTGTGTTAAAAGAGCAACTTTAATTTTTATATTACTTAACTTGTATGGCAATATCCCTCTTTTAAAAATTATTAGAACCTTCTGAACCTGGTATTATCGAAAGGTGGAATTGCAGAATTTGTAACTTATTTGTATAGTTATTACATGCATGTATTAAAGTGATCATAAGAAGCGAAGCTATGCTTTTAAGTAAATATATTTCATACTATGAATAGAAGTAACTCGTTTGCAGCCTACTCTACCGCTAAGTACTATTCTTAAAGGACCTGCTGCTAGCGATGGCAGTGGGTTACTCGACTTATGTATTTCTTTCTAAAAATTGTTAATTGATGATGTATTGACATATATAGGTACTAGTAATACAATATTTTAAGAAAACTTAAAATATTAGGTTGATTTATGTCAAAAATGTATTATGTACCTGAACATGCTAGAGGTAATTATGAAGGATATCATGGAATGTATCCAGAAAATTATGGAAATTCTGAAATATGCAGAGATGAAATTAATGAAAAGCTGGTATCAAAAGCAAAAAAAGCATATTATTACAAAGGCGATTCTTGTAATAAGGCTGGTTTTTACAATGAAGACCATTTTGTTATAGCAGCTATGAACGGTCATTTAGACTTCTGTAAAGCCTTTTTGGAAGGCGGTATAGAATATACATAGTTACAAAACGTGGTACAGTTTTAGAATTAGCTGCAAGGGGATGTTATCCAGAAGTTTGTAAACTTCTGATTGAACATGGTGCTGAAGTTAATTTACGAAATCAAGATAATGAGATACCCTTAATGCTCGCAGCAGAATCAGCAGTAGGTAGAGCAAAGAGATCTTTATAATCGGAAAAATATTCGCTTGAAAATGCAATAGAAACCTGTAAATTATTAATACAACATGGAGCTGACATACAACACGTTGGTAGTCGAACTAACTCATTTGTGTATAATGAAGGAATTGATTTATTAAGAGAGCACGGACTAATAAAACTTAGCATAACGGAATTAAAGAGTGAAGAGAAGAATTTTACAGATCTAATACATAGTGAAACAGTGGATATAACTCATAACGCTGATATGCCTTTAGTTGGCGAAGAACCTAATCAAGACAACAGTGGTAGTATTTGGTATTGGTGTACTATCCTTTAAAAAAGATGCTAATATGAGTGACTGCTACAACTAGCTGTAATTTGAAGGATAGGTTACTTGGTTATCGTATTGTTTTTTTTAAGAAGAAGACTTTTTTAATTAATCACACTAAAAAACTATTGATAAATTTAAAATTAGAGAAATTTTTATGAAAGACTATGAGGACAAATATGGTAGATATGGATACGAATATGGTGGATACAGTTCAGGATCAAGTTGTACTATTGATATAGAATCACAAACAAAAAAACTACAAAAAAGAAAAGAAATAGAAGCTAACATTCCTAAAAGAGCCTTAATGTTAGAAAAAATGTTTGATGATTCTTCGCATATACCAAGATTGCCTTACGATTTATGGTTAATTATTGCTCAATATGAAGGTGGAGTAGAATCTTCCCTATTAGGAGATAACAATGATAGTGTTCAAGATAGTAGTATTTGGTCTTGGTGTACTATTCTATAGTTGCAATTAATCTTAGCCAAATTACCCTTGATTACTGGAATTTAGATTTAATACAGATAACAAACTCAATAGTCCCTCTGTCAGATCGAAAGATAAAGCGAATTAAAAGTAAATTCGTTAACCATTTTGTATTCAACTGAAGTTTTGACAAAAAGATGAAAAGATTTGTAACTTATGGTATAAAGGTGGTCAGAGAAGTAAATTGTTGTTATTAGTTTATGATAAAGGAAACGCTACAGGAGATAAAAAAAATTTCCTTATAGACCACAAGCAGTTGCCTTGGAATTAATACTATCATTAGTTATTAATGATAGTATTAAAGCGCGATCAGTTGTTGAGTTAACAACCAATAAATATTTTCAACGTAACTGGTCGAGTATATATAGGGCTATAGGGAATTTTTACTGTGCACGTCTTGTTCAACTCCATTTTCTAATACTTTAACAGCCTCGCTTAATCTCTTTATTCCTATTTTTATTGTATCAAGTGGACAAAATGCAAAGCTTAGACGTAAACAATTAGTAAGGTTATTTTTATTGTTTGGGCCAAAAGCACTTCCAGGTAAGAAAGAGACGTTTTTTGTCTCAAGGGCTAATTTAAATAATTTATTTGTATCAATGTGCTTAGGTAATCTTCCCCATATAAAAAAGCCACTCTTTGGTATAATAAATTGCATTTCAGGAATATATTGTTTGAGTGCCTTTACCATTATATCTCTTTTTTCTTTATAATGTTTTTTTATCAAGGACAAATGGTCACTTAGAAAGTCCATTTCAATATAAGAAGATATAATATGTTGAGAAAAAGTGGCTGTATTAATATCACTGGCTTCTTTTAAGATCTCTAATTTTTCTATTAAAACTTCAGGAACAATAATCCATCCAACTCTAGTGGATGGAGAAAGTATTTTTGAAAAAGAGCCTATATAAAAAATCCATTCATCTGAGTAAGCCCTAAGAGGAGGTTCTACTTCTTCTTCATAATTTATAAATCCATAAGCATCATCTTCTACAATAGGTATTTTATAAGATTCGGCAAGATTTATAAGTTTAAGGCGTTTCTCTTTGCTTAAGCTCATACCCAATGGATTATGTCCTTCGGGAATAGTATAAATGAATTTTGGTTTTTTTTGGTTTTGTATTTTTAAGTAATTCTCTAATTCCTCAATTAATATACCATTTTGGTAGTCTGAGGAAATAGTTATAAGATTCGCTTGCAAGGACTTAGCAATTTGGATAAAACCTGGATAAGTTGTCTCCTCAATTATAATATCATCTCCTTTATCAACTAATAACTTAGTGATGAGCATCATTGCTTGCTGAGCTCCTGAGGTAAGAAAAATTTGATCTTGATTACAAAAAACTTGTCTTTTTTTCATTAAATCAACGATTTGAGCTTTTAATGCTTTTACATGAGGGGAATATTGTAAACTAGTTGAGGAAAGAATTTTGTCTAGCGCCGTTTTATATTTATCTAAAGGTAAAAGATTTGTGGCTGGCATACCTAAAGCAAAAGATATTGTATCTGAGGTCAAAGGCACTTGTAGAGCTTTTTGTATATGAGATTTTTCTAAAACTTGGCTGGAGTTTGATAACAATTGCTCATCCATTAATGATTCCTATTTCTTGTACTTGTTGATTTTTTTGTACTGCTTCATAAAGAGCTTTGATGTTTCCGCTTCCAAATCCTTTTGCATTTTCTCTTTGTATTATTTCTATGAAGAATGTAGGTCTGTTTTGTAAAGGCTTGCTAAAAACTTGCATAAGGTATCCTTCCTTATCCTCATCTACCAAAATATTTAATTTTTTTATAGAGTCTAATTTATCATTGTCTAATTTTTGGTAAATAGTTCCTTTCAGTCCTTCATAGTAACTTTCTGGGATATTTAAGAAATTAATACCTAAATCTTTTAGGGAATTGACTGTTTGTATTATGTCTTCAGAAAGAAATGCTAAATGTTGGACTCCGGCGCCTTTGTTATAAGAAATATAGGTATCTACTTGAGATTTTTCCAAGCCAGAAACTGGTTCTACTAATGTAAATTTTATATTTTCTTCCCTATTAGCTACTACTACAGACCTCATTCCACTATTGCCTAAATATATATCTTCCGAATAAAACAAATGAAAGCCAAATACATTTTCATAAAATTCTTGCCATTTTTTTATAGTACCGCCTTCAACAGCAATAGCTAAGTGATCTATAGCCTCTAACCCTATATCTATGTTTTGAGTGGCGTAGTGCAGAGGTGCGTAAAATGGTAAAATATCGGAAGGGGTTTGTCGTTCAATAAAAGAGTGCACAGTATTTCCAAAACAAGCTACGGTGGCTTTGATAATTTTTTCCTTTCCATCATTGATTTCTGATGGTTCTAACACTGAGATAGCTCCCATTTTGATACTTTCTTCAAATATAGCACTTGTATTTTTAGTTGAAAAAGCTATATCTTTAATTCCATCATCATGTAAAAAGACGTGTTGTAGTATTGCAGAATTGGTATCAAGTGCAGAACTTATAATTAGTTTTATAGTTCCCTGTTTCAGAATATAAGAAATTTTATCCTTCAAACCTGTTTCAGGTCCGCCGTATGCAATAATATCAAAGCCCAATACTGATTTATAAAAATTAGCGGCTTGAAAAGCATTAAACACGTAAAATTCTATATAATCAATTTTGTTAAGTGACATGTACTACCCATAATTTGTTTTCTTGATCTTTATAAACATACTTCCTTGCCTTACTTCTTTGACTTAATAGCTATTTAGGCAAACCTCCACAAGTAGATAGTATTCCTCCATCTACTTTAATTTCAGAACCTGTAGTATATGATGATTCATCAGATGCTAAATATAATGCAGCATAAGCAACTTCTTCTATACTACCCATTTTCTTTAGTGGTAGTGAAGTAGTATAAGCTTTAAATTTTTCACTATTCTCTCTAAGATGGTCCCACATATGGGTATCTATTGCAGCGGGACTGATCGTATTACATCTTATATTGTAACTTTTTTCTGCACAATAAAGAGCTACTGATTTTGTGTAATTTCTAATTGCAGATTTACTTGATGCATATGCTGCCAAATTGGGTACTCCAACTAAACCTGATCTTGATGCTATATTTACTATTGAACATGGTTCTTGGACCGAGTTCATAATGCTAATACCGTATTTACATCCTAAAAAAACACTGCTTAAATTAACTGAATGAATATAATTCCAGGTATCAAGTGACATATTTTCTGGATCTTGCATCTCATTAAGGCCGTTAATACCCGCATTATTAATTAAGATATTTAATTTTTTATATTTCATCTGAATGTGATGACGTATTTCTAACCAGCTATTTTCAAGACTAACATCCAACTTTAAATAATCAGTGCTATTTTGCAGGCTTTGATTCAGGTTTTTATGATTTTCTTGTTTGTCTATTACATCTACAATCACCACTGTTGCTCCATGCTGAGTAAAAAGCGAGGCTATGCCCTGCCCTATACCTTGTGCACCTCCAGTAATTAAAGCAACTTTATCTTGTAATCGGTTATTCATAGTCATTAAACTTATATTATATTATGAACATACAACGAATTAAGTAACTAATTCAAGAAAAATTTGTCTAATTTGCTTCTTCTGGCAAGAAGCCCCTCACCTGCGTGTCCCATAATGTTTTGTATAAGCCTTCTGCAATCATTAAATCTGCATGTTTTCCATCTTGTACGATTTTTCCTTTATCGAAAACAAGAATACGATCCATATGTAAGAGGGTAGATAGACGGTGGGCTATTACAATAGTAGTCTTTCCTTGCATGAGATTCCCTAAGCTTTCTTGGATTTTGTGCTCTGTTACAGAATCGAGTTGGCTTGTTGCTTCATCCAAAATCAAAATCGGGGCATTTTTTAAAATAGCTCTAGCCATAGCAATACGCTGGCGTTCTCCTCCAGAGAGTTTAAGGCCTCTCTCTCCTACTAAAGTCTTATAACCTTCTGGAAGATCGCAAATGAATTCATGGGCGTTAGCACGTTTTGCAGCTTCAATAACCTCGCTATCAGAAGCATTCATATTGCCATAGCGAATATTTTCCATTAATGTACGATTAAACAGTGATAGGTCTTGAGGAATTATACCAATAGCTTGGCGTAGCGATTCTTGAGAGATATCTCGGATATCTTGATTATCAATCAGGATTTGACCTTGGGTGACATCAAATAATCTCAGGATAAGATTCACAAAAGTTGACTTACCACTACCTGAATACCCAACTAATCCCAGTTTTTGTCCAGAGTGAATTTTGACAGATTTGTTCTCAAATACTGGTTTGGACTTATTATAGTAAAATTGAACCTTTTCAAAAAGAATCTCTCCTTTTGTAATAACAATATCTTTAGCACATTCTTTATCTTGGATATCTAGCATTGAGTTAATAATATGAAGACCTTGAGTTACTTTTCCAAAAGATTCAGCAAATTCTCTTATATTTCTTGATAGGTTATGTAGACAATTAACAATAGAGATATTCAAAATCAGTATAAGTGCAAAATCACCAGGAGTAATAGTGTGGTTTTTAATACCTGTAATCAACCACCAAAAACATATAGCTTGGAAAATAATGAAGGAACTCTCTTGAAATGTGTGCATTTTCATCAAGAACCAATCTCGTACTTGTTCTGCTTTAACTGAGTGCTGGTAGGCTTCATTCAAATAATTTGTCTCAAGTCTTTTACCTCCAAAAAGACGAACGCTTCCTATATTGCCAATAATATCTACAATATTACCAATAACCGTTGAATGAACTTCTGCAGCTTCATGGGCTAATGTCTTGACTTTTCTAGATAGCTTTATTGAGATAATTAAAAATATCGTAATCCAGAGAATAAGACCAACAGCAAACTTTAAATCAACTAGCCAAACCGTATAGATAGCGATTGAGAGTGCTAAAGCATGACTAAAAAATTGGTCAATAAGGGTATTCAAGATATTGGGAATACCATTTGTTACATCATTAATTTTATTAGCAACGCTTCCTGAGAAATGATTTTGATAAAAGTTCTGCGAATGATTCATTATACAACCCATGAGTATAACCCCAATATGTTTTTTTAAATTGGGGTGAAAACATAAAAGAATCCACTCATAAAAACGAAATGTGATAACAACAATCACTCCCATAACAATATAAAGAGTTGTTGGTAATAAAAGAGCGTCAAATGCCTGTGATGGTAAAATCATAGTGATTTTGTTGAGGATCACCTTAATCAAATATGGGCTCAACGACATGTTAATTGCCCAAATGACAGTTACGATAAACTGACCAGCTATAAGCCACCTAAAGGGCTTGATTGCACCTATGATAAAAAACACAATGGAGGCTTTGGTATTTTGTTGTGGAAACATAACTTTAAGCTAGTAGATGAAGTTGCGAAAAAAATCTTACACTAAAATCAATGTGCGGTAATAGTAATTACCTATTAGGGTAAAATCAAGACAATCTACAATACTCAGATACCTAAAGCACATGACTAAAAGCTTCCAGAGATAATCCAAAGATCATAGAGGGTATTTTTGCCACGGTTTGCATTGACTATTATTTTTGAGATTATGCTTCAGTACCTCATCTAAAGTTATTTTCTTTTTTTGATTCTGGGAACAGCATGTCCAAAACTGATATATGTAAAATTATCTATTGCAATGAAAAAAATATTTATATAAAGTTTAGGTGCTTAAATAAGCTTCAATAAAAATCATTTTAATATCAAAGCAAGGAGAATGAAAATGGCAGAAACATCTGATTATCAAGAAATATTCCGAGTTGTTATTAACATGGAAGACCAATATTTTATTTGGTCTATGAGGAAGAAAATCCCTTATGGTATGGAGTGAGGAAGGTAAATCTGGAACTAAGAGCAAGAGTATCTCTCATATATTAAAGAAGTAGGGACTGATATGAAACCACTGTGCTAGTTCAGATAGATATTAGATTTTACATAAGTTTAGGTAAGTACTAGATTTTGGTGTAACATCATAAGTTATGAAGGTGAAGGCTTAAAGTTTAATAGGAGAAATTTATGTATTATAGCTGTCATCCTGATCTCTATAGGAAATTAGTTAAAGCTAGGATAAGTGATGTTTCTGAGGTAGGGCTACAAAGATTAGATTTGCTTAAGTTAAGTATACTGATTTACGAAAGCATAATTATACAGAAAAAAAGGCTTTAAACTTTTTAGGGGTAAAACGTTCTACTTTTTACTTATGGCAGAAGAAGTTTGAAGACAAAGGCCCTAATGGGTTAGAGTCACTATCAAAGAAACCTAAAACTTTCAGCAAGACAAAAATCTCACTACCTGTTCGTGAGTTAGTTTATAAATTACGCATTAAATATCCTATGTGGGGGAAAGAAAAGCTAGCAGTATTAATAAATTAATGAGGGCTATTGTATTTCTGCAAGTTCAGTTGGGCGAATATTAAAAAATTTAACCCAACGTAATCTAATTTCTTCAATCCTTATTCTAAAAGCTCAACACATAAGAAGGCGAAAAAGAGCTTTCCATGCACATGCTAAACGTTGGCAGTTTGGTATGAAAGATAATAAGGAAGGAGAGTTATTACAGATTGATTATATCTCTATCAGAACTGACTCTAAATATAACGGCTAAACATTTCCAAGCTACCTGGCTCCTATTACTAAGATATCAATCGTTGCTGCTTATTGCAATGCTCTAGCCGCACTGCTAAAACTTTCCTACAGAAAGTCATCAAAGAGTTGCCTTTTCCTATCTTGTCTATCCAAGTAGATGGAGGAGTAGAATTTATGAAAGAATTTGAAAGAGCTTGTTTGGACCTAAATATTCCTTTATTTGTATTGCCTCCTCATTCTCCAAAATATAATGCTAATGTTGAAAGAACCAATGGCACTTTCAGGTATGAGTTCTATCAAATCAATAGTTTTGGTCATCCTGTAGGAGAAATTCATAATCAACTGCAGCAGTTTCAACAAACATATTAATATATAAGGCCTCATCAATCTCTGGATTATTGTCCTCCTTTATTATATTATCATTCAACTTACCTTAAACTTCATAAAGTTGTCTAATATCTCTTGAACTAGTACACCACGTAGTTTATAAAGAAACGACGATGGAAACTAGAGTTATGATGGAATTTTGTGTATGAAGAAGAGATGAGAGAACAAGGTGGCGTATTCACAGATATAATATTATTATTGTATTTGCACAAATTTTATTAACAATAAAATCAAGAAATACACCATGAAAAAGGGTAGTATAATTAACTACAAAATCCATCACAAAATTTAGTAACCGATGTTTTAAGTAATTTTTTAAGAATCTCGGCTCAAAAAATGTTGCAACTAGCTATCGAGGAAGAAGTGCAGGATTTTATAACATCCTACCAAGATAAGTTACTCACTAACGGCAATAAGCAAATTGTTCGCAATGGTTACTTGCCTGAGCGTAATATACAAACTGGTATAGGAGAGATGGCAGTAAAAGTACCAAGAGTACGAGATAGAGGAAAAGAGAATATTAGGTTTACTTCTAATTTAATTCCTCAATATATGAGGCGGACAGTAACTATAGATGTATTGTTACCACTGCTCTATTTGAAGGAAATATCGACTACAGATTTTGCCGATAGCTTTGAAACCTATATTAGGTAGTAGGCCAAAGAATTTATCACCTAATGTAATATCAGGGCTGAAAGCCCAATGGCATGAACAATATTTATCGTGGCAGAAGCGAGATTTATCAAAGATAAAAATATGTCTATTTTTGGGTTGATGGTATTTATTTACAGGCAAGAATGGAATCAGAGAAAATTGTATTTTGGTAGTAATTTGGAGTTGATGAATACGGAGAAAAAGAAGTAGTAGCTATAGATGATGGCTTTAGAGAAAGCAAAGAAAGTTGCTAAGGTTTATACTTGACTTGAAAAACAGAGGGCTTAAGCAGGCACCCAATTAGCTATTGGAGATGGTGCTCTTGGTTTTTGGCACTAACAGAAGAGTATCCTGATACCATACAGTAGCGTTGTTGGGTTCATAAGACATCTAATATTTTGAATAAGTTACCAAAATCACAGCAAACTAAAGCTAAGCAAATGATCCATAATATTTATTTGGCAGCTTTTAGAGAAGAAGCTGAATCTGCGTGGGAAAAATTTATCTCAGTCTATTCTGCTAAATATCCAAAGGCTAAGGAATGCTTATTAAAAAATGAAAAAGAATTATTAGCCTTTTACGATTTTTCAGGAGAGCATTGGATACATTTGCGTACAACTAATCCTATTGAATCTACCTTTGCTATAGTTAAGCACAGAACTAGAAAATCTAGGAATTGTTTTTCACGAAATACAATTATTGCTGCTACCTATAAATTACTTATAGAAGCGGAGAAAAGGTGGAATCCTTTACGAGGCAAAAACCGAATTGCTCAGGTTATTAATATGGAGAAATTTATAGATGGAATTCATGTAAATGAAACCAGTAATGACAACTTAATGGAGAAAAAATATGTCGCCTAATTTTTTCCGTACACAACATTTGACAATAACTCTGAAAACTATTCATTAGCTTCCTACCTAGTATGAGTTTTCTGAGTAACAATGATACCAGCAAAAAAGAAGCTAAGGAAATATAAGGAAACAATATACATGACTATACTCTACACTACCTTAAGCCTACAATCAAAGCCGAACCTCTGATTTGGCAATGGTATGCATGGCCTAATTTAATTCCACCTAATTAATACTGGATGCAATATTGTTGAGCATCATTTGAGAATCATGTAATCTTATATTTAAAACCCTCAAATTCATTCCCAGGCCGTTAAAACGCCAGTTTAGGATAAAAGAATTGCTTAAATCATCAAGTTTTAAGGTAGATTTTTTAATGGCATAACCAGTAAGACAAGCTAAGACATGCACAAGAAAATTAACAGGCGACCTATGCCTTGAATGTTCTAAGCTCATATGGTTTTTTAGTACATTAAATACCGATTCAATTAGCGAGCGTTTACGTAACAGCTTTTTATCTTCCAGTTCCAATAGATGATTCTTCATATCTTTGCTAATACCAGTGAATAATCGCAGATCCTTAGAGTAAAGCTCATTAAATAAATCCTTGGATAACATAACCTTTATCGCCATATAACCCTTTTGTTATACCAGAAATAGCAGATAAATCACTGGCATTTCCCTTAGTAATTTTAATAGCCATAATCTCTCCTTTATTGTTAATAATTAAATGTAATTTAAATCCCATGAACCATCCATAACTACTCATGCCTACTTTAGCAATTCTCTTAAAAACCCTATTGCCATTGGTACGTTTTCTATGGCATATAGATAATTTGGTAGAATCAATAAAATATATACCAAAGCTATTCCCTTTTAATAATTGTAATATTATTTAATGGTAGTATCAGTCTAGACCACAGCTGGATTATTCGGCTATAACTTGGTAGAGCAAAATAACCTTTATATTTGTTTGATAGGTAATATAAGTAATAATTTTTAAAATCCCGACAAGGCGATAAATAAAAATACAATACTATTGTCATTAGCTCACAAAGGCCTAAATTACCATCTCTTTGACGTTTTTTGTTACTCGGTAATAACTTGTTTTGTTTCCATTCTAGATAAACTTTGCAAAAATTGTTTATTAAATAATACACAGTTGTGATACATTTTTTCATGTTGAGTTATCGATCTTTTGTTAAAAAAATACATCATAACTCAACACTTGGTATCCTGCAAAATCAATATATCTAACCTTTTCTATTGTCTCTTATCCTAAACTAGCGTTAAAAAAACCTGATAAAAGTAAAGATTACCCTTGGCGATAAAAATGAATTTATTACTAAATTGGGTGCGTTGGAAGAAATTTGTGCAGCTAAAATTACATAGTTATAGATCAGGAAAATAAGCTAGTTACTCTCATGCTTTTATGCTAGATGCGCTATAACTCAAATACATATGGGAATTAGTAAACTGGTCAATAAAATCATTGAAATGCATAATCGCACAAAATCTCTAGGATGATAAATGAACACTATAAAATATGAGGTATTTTAAATGGCGAACAGTTTGAATAAGGTGGTATTGATTGGTAATTTAGGTAGAGACCCGGAATTTAGGTCTACAAATGACGGTAAAGAAATAGCCACATTTACTATGGCAACTTCAGATAGCTGGAAAGATAGGTTAACCGGAGAAAAAAAGGAAAGGACCGAATGGCATAGGGTAATAGTGTTCAATGATGGGTTAGTTAAAGTAATTAAAAATTATCTTAAAAAAGGCAATAAGATTTATTTAGAAGGAAGTTTACAAGCAAGAAAATGGATCGATAACTCTGGTCAAGAAAAATACTCAACAGAAATTGTTCTACAGAATTTTAATACTAATTTAATATGGCTAGATAATAAAAGTTCCGGTAAGAATGTAGCAGAATCTAGACAAGTAACAAGTGTTAACGATGACTTTGATCATAGTGAATTAGATAATGAAATACCGTTTTAAGTTTCATAGATAAAAGATCTTTTAATTAAGGGTAATAAGCTTCGTAATTTCTTTATATAAAGCTTTATTTACTATACTAATAACTTCTTGATAAGAGGACTTAATAAAAAAGTGATCGCCTGGTAGTAATTTGTACTCAAATGAAGAACTAGTTTGCTCTTGCCATTTTAGTAAATCCTGAGAATCAAATGTATCATCATTCAGACCTCCTAAGGCCGTTATAGGGCAAGCGAGCGGTGGTTCGCTATAATAGCTATAAGTTTCAGATATACAGAAATCTGCGCGTATTATTGGTAAAAATATGTCCATAAGTTCTTTATCTTCAAGTATATAGCTTGGAATCCCATTATATTCACGAATTTTTTCTATAAGTTCTGAATCCAGTAAGCAATGAATAGGCGGTCTTTTTAGAGGCACTTGTGGCGCCTTAGTTCCTGATATGATTAAGTGTTTAGGTTGCGGCATTCCTTTTTTTCGCAATATGCGCGTACATTCAAACGATATTAATGCTCCAATACTGTGGCCAAACAAAATATAAGGTTTATCTAGGTAGTCATAAAAATTTAAGGATAATTTATTAACTATATCTAAGATATTATCTAATAAAGGTTCGCTAAATCTACTCTCACGTCCCGGTAGTTGAATAGCAATTAAGTCGACATAATCAACCAGATCTTTAGCCCATTCTCTGTAAGCTGAAGCACTACCACCGCCATAGTGAAAACAAAATAGCCTAATATAAGAATTTTTGTTATACTTAAATGGTACAAACCAATCTGACATAGTACTCTATAAATTATGTTTTTATGCTTTAAAAATCTTGCTAAAGATGTTATTTCTATTGTCAACTTAGTGCAAGTATAAATATATTAATAAGGTATTTGCGCAGTTCTAATAGGATTATTACTATTGTTATTTTATCAATTCAAAGGCTTAATAGCATATTATACTGCTTAATGATATTGACCGCTAATTATTAGTTTGTATTAGTACCTTGACCCAGGGCTAGGGAAGCCTTAAGAGAGTTATTATATGCTGCCTACAGCTTGAGCTATAGAGCGTTTAAGAAAAAAAGTAGCAGTTGCTATTATGGTTTAAGAATAATTTCTCTTCTTTAGCCAGTTTAATAATTTAATAGCCTAAGAATATTTAAATTTTGAATTTAGCTTTAGCTATTATATAAATACATAAAGAAATATTTTAGGAATAATTATGATTCAAGAGAAAAAACTTTCAGTACTGAAGTTGATAAAATCCTGCATATAATGATTCACTCTCTATAATACTAATAAAACCCCAACTATGTTTAAGAAAAGAGCTGAATAGGTCAAGGTATTAGGGTATTCTAGAGTTTTCAACAAAAAGATTACCCTAATGAATATAGATTATGATAGTTTGTTCTGCTTTGTCGATGATTTTTATAAAGGATTTGAGCCATGGTATAAAAAATCT
>Ga0163144_10018130_pt1 | contig 14283 bp, 12 predicted proteins | sample OliLak19BULKMAT1_FD_123175 | JGI IMG/M metagenome (GOLD analysis project Ga0163144, IMG submission 123175) | Freshwater microbial mat bacterial communities from Lake Vanda, McMurdo Dry Valleys, Antarctica - Oligotrophic Lake LV.19.BULKMAT1 | ecosystem: Environmental > Aquatic > Freshwater >... | reverse complement strand
TTCTAAAAATACAACCCCCCCCCTGAGAGGTCACCAATATTCTTAAAATGGATATTTAATTTTATTTTCTGATTCTACAACGGAATATTTGTACTTTTTGCAACAATATTTACATTTTCAATATTAAAAAATGATCAAATGTCTGAGATTGTAGATAGTTTCTCTGACCTAAATTATTTTCAATCATTTGAACTAGCGGTACTACTTACGGCTCCATTGCTTACGATATTATTTACAGTTAATAATAAACGGTATAAAAGTACAAAAAAACTTGCAAAAATATTTTTCTTTTTCGAAATACCTGTTGTAGTAACGTGTCTATTGATGTTTGCATCCTTCGGACAGACCATACCTGCCGTTTCGCTAATCGTAACAACAATTATCTTGACACCCTTTGTTTGGCTAGCCCACACTTTAAACATTCACTCAGAAAACAAAAAAATACAGTTAGCTGAAATGGTCTTTAAAACAATTGTTTTCACAGCTACAACCTATATCGGTCTGATCGTCGCTTTTTATATCCCATTATTACTCGCATACTTAGGAAATTTAATACTCGAAGTCGTTTCAAAAATATTTGACTCAATATTATCTCTAAGCGGAATAATACAGTTCATACCATATAGCATTGAATTATTGCTCGGAGCGATTCTAGTAATTTCTGTTGCAGCTTTTGTAATGTTGCCCTACGTAGTTGCGGCTTTAACCTGGCGCTCAATAAAAAATACATCAAAAATATTAAGTAATACTTACAAAAAGAGAACATTGCTAATAATTAACGCAGCGACTTCAATCATTTTTTACTTATTCTATTTTTTGGAATTACTCACAAAGAAAATAATCTTTTAGTTGAATATATTAGAGACATAAAAGATAAAACAATTTTTGATGATCGAGCAGCCATCGCTAAAATCCTCATTCCTCAAAAAGAGTCCGTAGCACAGAATATAAAAGAGGCCCAATCTATTCAGTCTCGCTATATCTACACCAAACAAGATCACAGTTTAAAGTCACAATATCAAAGCACGTTCAATAACGAAAGTTTTGTATTTGACCTAATTCAAGAAACTTTTGATTTCGTAGCGTTCCCAATAACTTATCAAGGGCCAAAAATAAACTATTTCGATTTATCAGATCTAAATTTTAAATATGTTTTTGGAACTGATATTAATCAGTATAAATATCCAGAACCAAAAAACGTAACTCTCAACAGCCGTAAAGTTACAATCGAACCTTTTGCAAATAAACTTTTTGCAACAGTATCAGTTGAAGAAGAGTATCAGAATACCGGTTTTTCCAATCAGGAAATAATATATGAATTTTCCCTATCAGACGATTCAGTAATAACAGATCTAAAACTAGGTCCTCTGCTAGAGTTTGATGGCATAGTAGCCCCAAGAGGTGCTGCCCTCAAACATACCAAAGGGAGTTACAACAGAGACGTGATCCAGCGCTACTTGAAGAAACAGGCCCGAGACAATATCGGCTTAGAGTTTTCCCGATTCCTTCAAAAAACGATTTCACTACGCTTAAAGGTCGAAATCAAAAAGTCCAGTTCTCATATATCACTGCTATCTCCCCATCTGGATATAGTCTGCCAGTCTATACCAAAGAACAAAACATCAACATAACAAGCCTAACTCGATTTGAAGGTACTATAGATCAAAACATATTTAAGCTCGACGATACCACCACAACAGCTCAATTTGATGGTGCCCCGCAAACAATATGCGGGTCTTCTGATGATTTAACTATAAATTCAGCTTCTGTTTCAGCAAAACTAGTTAAATCCAGCTCAGTTTGCGATTCTATTGCACAAAACAAAACTAAAACAGCAATACTCTATGATGTTTCAGCAAGTCGAAAAGGTACATCACAATACAAGGAGCTTCAGACCAGATTAGATCAATATTTTCAAAATGTAGATATTTATTATTTTAACGATCTGCTAAGCCAACCATTAGTTTATTCGCCGCAGACCAAACTTCCAGATCCAATATATTTTGGTACAACCCCAACTCTAGCTCTAGTCAACAATCTTCAAAATCGATACGAAAATATAATTATTATGACCAGTAAGGATTTTAATCTCGATACATCAACAAACATCGACATTAAAACAGGAGTAGGAAATATATATATTGTTTATGATCAGGGCAAAATCCCTTCACTTCAGCAAGAAGTGGCAAGAAAATTAATGCAATCAAACATCGCGCTAAGTAGTTCACTATTGGAAACAGTACAGCTAATAGGCAACAAAAATAGCGCAACTCAGCTCAGTCAAAACATATATTCTGTATCTCCAACTTGGAGACTAGTAGTGCTTCCAAAAAGCAATCAAACTTTGCAATCTGATTCAAAGCTCAATTCATTCTTGGCCAAGAAATTCATAGATTACTCAATCGCAAGATCAAGCGGTTCGGTAGAATCAAATCTAACAATAGCTCAACCTCTCCACGAGATTGCTCAACAATACAAAGTAGTAACTCTGCTATCCTCAATCATAGCTTTGGTAAACGACCAACAAAAACAGAATCTAGCTTACGATTCTTTACGCTACGATAAATTTAACCAAGGGGCAACTGTCCAAAATAATCCTCAAATTACTCTCCCGCAAAATTCACGTTTCGGATTCAACTCAGCCCCAACCATAAGTAGTATGAACATGTCAGGCAGCACTCAGTCGGGCTCATACGGGTTTCCTAGCATGGGTTCATCAATTTCCAATTTTATCAATCTATTTATCTTCGCCAACCTAGCGATGATAGTATTCTCTGGCATCACAGCAGCTCTATATTTCTATAGACAAAAAAAGAAGCAGCTTAAGAAAAATCAGTAAGCAATCGATATAGGTATCAAAAAAGATTCTATTCGGGTAGAATACTACTATTGTGTTAAAGTCAAAGCTCAGTACTATTCTCAAAAACCCTTTCTTTCAAGGCTCAGCAGTCATGTTTGCCGGCGCTTTTGTAGTCAACGTACTCAGCTACGCCTTCAACGTTTTGATAGGTCGTCAGCTCGGTAGAGTAGCTTTTGGCGAATTTTCAGCGCTCGTTTCAATAGTCTATCTCGTTTCAGTCGTATCATCAGTTTTTGCTACAATCGTCGTCAAATATAGTGCAATTCTATCGGCCAGAAATGACTACTCCAGAATCCGTGATTTGGTCATTATGATGACTAGATATGCATCATTCGTCATTATCACTTTCTTTGCAATCTCTCTAGCTTTCCACAACCAAATACTTTCGGCATTAAAGCTCGACGATTTCCTTTTAATTATCCTTTTAAACGGCGTATTTGCGATAATGCTTCCGCAAGCAATATTAAATGCAGCCCTACAAGGTTTAGAAAAATTCTCAATATTAAATATTTATGGTTCCTCATTAATTTTAATCAGAATTTTAATTGCATCGATTTTAATATCTCTCGGTCTTGGGATCGCAGGAGTTTTCTGGGGGATGATCCTCTCGGGAATAATCATATATATATTCTGCTGGATATCAATTCAAAACTCGATAAACAAAGCCGATATTAAATCAAAAAGTTTCCCGCATCAAGTCATAACTTTCTTCAAAAAAATATTTTCAAGAACCGACAAAGATCTCCATTCAATGCGAAACGACATAATTCACTTTTCGCCGTTTTCAACACTAACAGCTCTTGGTTTAGCGTTACTAGTTCAAAACGATATTATCCTCGCAAAAGTATTTTTCTCACCGGAAGATGCAGGGACTTACGCTTCACTTGCTCTAATCTGTAAAGTAATTCCATTTTTCACACTTCCCCTAGTTGCTGTGATGTTCCCACAACTAACAAAACTAGTAGAGCAGAAAAAGAATTTCATTCCACTCTTTAGTATTGTCATTGTAATCGTCACAGCTTGCTCAACAGCAATCGCCGCAGTATATATGATTTTCCCAGATTTAATCGTCAAAGCGTTCTCACTAGGAAGCAATACATTCGCGCCTTCTATTCCCTACATTGGAATATTCAGCATATTTCAACTATCATATGCAGTTCTCAACACTTTCGTAACTTTCTTCCTATCAATCGGCAAAAACATCCAAGCCGCTGGAATTGTTTTCGCAGGAATTCTGCAAGCTGTCGGTATGATATTTTTCCACAAATCATTAACACAATTCATAACAGTTTCAATCACAATCTGTTTAGCTTTCATAATTTGGTATATCATCACAACAGCACAACTCTATTTGAAATTAAAAAACAAAAACTAATAATTGCAGTATGAAGCTTTCAATAATTATTCCTGCATACAAACAAGCCAAAACAATTGTTGAAGATTTAACCAGTATTCAAGCAGTTCTAAATCAAATCCGATACGAATATGAAATGATTGTCGTCAACGACGGCTCACCAGACAAAACTTTCGAAAAAATGCAGGAATTTCACGAAAACCACGCCTCACCAAAAAACCGAGTCAAACTTTTGACATACGACAAAAATCAAGGGAAAGGCTACGCAGTTAAATACGGAATGTTCAAGTCAGTAGGGGACTACATTGCATTTATTGACTCAGGAATGGATCTAAATCCCAATGGACTATCACTTCTCCTTGAACACATGGAATGGTACAAAGCAGATATTGTCGTAGGTTCAAAGCGCCATCCGGCATCAAAAGTCGAATACCCACTGATCCGCAGAATCTACAGCACAGGCTATCAATATTTTTGCAAAATATTATTCGGTCTCAGCGTAAAAGACACCCAAACAGGTTTAAAAATATTCAAAAAAGAAGTACTCCAAGACGTCATGCCAAGATTATTAATCAAAGCTTGGGCGTTTGATATCGAAATGCTTTCAGTTGCACACTATTTAGGCTACAAAAGAATCTTTGAGGCACCAATAGAACTTCGTCACACAAAATTCAATACAAGTGTAAATAGAAAAGTAGTTTTCAATATGCTTTGGGACACCAGCGCAGTTTTCTACCGTATGCATATCTTGCACTACTACGACGACTCAAATCGTTCCAAATGGGCCGTGGGATGTCTATAAATCTAGCATAGATACTAATTGTGGAGAAAACACAAGATTGATAGCATGGGTTTACTAATATGGTAGATACAACTTCAGAATTGGCTAGCACAATTGAACATGATGGTACCACGACGTTAGAGATCGAGAGAGCGATGCCTTCTATACCCCTTAAACTCAGGTTTGCAACTTCAAGCGGGTAGAGTCTGAAAACTATCGGTTAGGAGCGTTGAAAGTTCTTTTTGGTAATAGTTGAGATCTTTGAAGAAATTAAGAGATGTTTTCTTAAACTCTTCAAAGCTTTCAAAATATCTATTGTAAGTAATCTTTTTATGGAAGAATAGCCACAATCTCTCAATGGTGTTGAGATTGGGTGAATACGGTGGTAGGAAAATTGTTTTGAATCGCTTGTGTCTTTTGAGCCACTCGGTGACTATTTTTGAGTGATGGTAGGATGCATTGTCCAAGATTATGTAGACTTTACCATCTCGTTGCTTTTCTTTAATCGCCGTGAGTAGATTTATGGTTGCATTAGCAACGATTGTTTTCTCTTCTAATACAAGTGCTGTTTTGTCTTTCAGGCGCAGTGCTCCATTGAGATTTAATCGTTTTCTACCGGTATTTGTTTTAATATACTTGTCGTTCCTTTTTCCTTTGAGTATCCAGCCGTAAGCAAGTGTTGTATTGTGTTGCGGATGCGTTGCATCCGCAAAGTATATGTGATCATTCTTCCCTAAGTTTTCTTTTAAATTTTGATATTGTGCAATGAATTCAGATTGTTTTATTTGGTCAACTTTTCCTGGTATTACTTTTGGTTTTTTGTAGACAAATCCAAGTCTGTGTAGTAGTTTTGTTGCTCCAACAATTGTATAGATAATACAGTATCGATCTTTGATGTGTGCTACTACGGCTTTGGCTGTTTGTGGTGTCTGGTAAGTGAGATAATTTCGTAACCCTGCTTCTTGTGTTAGAGTGAGTTTACCAATTCCACCAACGTACCTACATTCAAGTAGTCCATCTACTCCTTTTTCTTGGTATTTTTCAACATACCGTCTGGTGGTTACTTCATCGATCATGAGTACTTGTGCGATCTGTTCGTAGGTATATCCGTTATGCAAACACATGATCGCTTTTATGCGATCAGCTACTTTTTTGTCTCTTGTTGTCTTGTGAGCTAATCGTAATTCAATTACTTGACGCTCTGTTAAAAATGCAGGCATTAATCACTATATGACTATATTTTTAACTGAATGTCAATTCCTTAAAGTTGCAGTCTGGAGGAGGATGGGTATATCATCCTATTAGATGTTAACTTATTCAATTATCACCCCCACCCTCAATGCCGACCGCGTACTCGACCAATGCCTCGACCACCTCATACGCCAGAACTTTCCTCGTGATCAATATGAAATAATCATTGCAGACGGAGGCTCTACAGACAAAACATTAGAAATCGCAGCAAAGTATAATGCAATAATTATTCCCAATCCATTAAAAACCGGCGAAGCCGGCAAAATGGCTGGACTACGCGCAGCAACTGGTCAGTTCGTCGTCTTCCTCGACTCTGACAATATTCTAATCGATCCAGAATGGCTCAACAAAATGCTCAAGCCCTTCACCGATTTTCAAATCATTGCTACAGAGCCAATCAAATTTGTCTGTCGCCGCACAGACCATCCTTTCACTAGATATTTTGCCTATCTCGGCATGGGCGATCCCATCAATCTATTCTTGGGCAACTACGACCGCCTCTCTGCCATCACCAATCGTTGGACAGGTATGAATATTAAAACAGAAAAAAAAGACGGATATCTCAAAGTTCATTTAGTAAAAGGCAACGTCCCAACAATAGGCGCCAACGGCTTCGTCGTTCGCCGCGTCGCACTCACCCCAATCCTATCAAATGACTATTTCTTTGATATAGATGTATTAAATATATTAATGAGATCTAATTCACAAAAAGAAGGTTTGCACGGTCACTCTAGTCCTTCCTGCTACATTGCTAAAGTCGATACTGGCTTGGTTCATCTTTTCTCCGGAACGCTCTCCACCATGATCCGCAAATATCAACGCAAAGTCCGCGACTATGTCTACTACAACTCAATCAACATTCGCTCTCACGCCGAAAACTCTGAAAAAATTAATCCAATTTTAAAACTTCTCTATCCAGGTGGCATCAATCTAGTTGGATTAATTCTTTACCTCTCCAGTTGCATTACCATCATCCCGCTCCTCGTTCAGGCCCTGATCGGTTTCATTCGCAAACCAGACTGGGTCTGGATTCTACACCCCATCATCACCGAGATCACATGCACAGTTTATGTCACAGAAAGAATCAAAAGTTTTTTCAAAAAATCAATATACAACCGTACTAACTGGAGCCAGTAAAATTAGTCTAGGTTTTTATTTAACAGAAGTTTTAAGATAGCTAGTTACTAGATCTTGTATGTATCTCTTAACTTCCAAGAAGTCAGTCACAGGCGTTGAGTCATCAATTTGGATAATCTCATAGTTTTGCAAATCTTCAAAATACACCAGCTGCTGCAAAAACGATTTAAGGTTGAAACTACTTCCATAGATTCGAGCAGTAATTTCAACTAGTTCATTAAAAGAAATATATTTTCCACTAAGAATAGTAAAAATATCAAAATAGTCACGGTAAACTGCTCGACGCCCAATAGTATAGGCTTTTTGAATTGCTATATCACGAATAGTGAATAAGTTAAACCCAAGTTCCGACTTGAAAGGAGCGTCTACATGGTCAAAAGGGTAATAGAGAAAAGTCACTTTAATATTATTTTTATCAAAAAAAGTCAATTCGTCTTCTGTATCCACAGACACTATTCCAACAGGAATTTTGCGTTGAATCCGCTCGCGCAATCGATTTTCAATAGGATGTTTAGTAAAAAAATCAAAATCAAATGATTTGCGGTGATTAATCTGCAAAGCAAGAGCAGTTCCACCACCCATCACCATATCTTCTACATATGGAGTCAGTTCAGTTAGAATCTGTTGTCGATTCTTATCCAAGAGTTCGAGGTGCAGTTTTAAGGTATTTGGATTCATCTAGCTCAATATCACTTTTAATAATATAATGCTTAATAAAATAGTAGGCTGGTTTTGAATAAATTTTCTTTGGGTGATTGATAAAAGCATCATCGACAGTAGCTGCTCCCAGATCTTTTCTAAGCTTAATAATATCCTCAAGTGACCCATACATCAAAATATTATGAATTACTTCTGGATTCGCCAATTCCAAGTTTTGAGCATACCAAGTATATGTATTCACATGTTAATTATATACTCACCTAACTCACCTTTGCAACTCTAACCAAGTGCAAATCATTTAAATAACGTATATATCACAATCACTCCTCTTCTAAGGGCAGTTTTAGTATAAAATATATCAATATGAAAATCCTCTGGATATCATGGAAAGACCCCACTCACCCCGACGCAGGCGGAGCCGAAATAGTAGGCGAGCACCACGCTCTATCATGGATCGCGGCCGGTCACTCTGTCCACTGGGTTAGTACCGGTTTCACCAATTCACCCAGTTCAGCAGAGTATAAAGGGATATCCATCCAACACATTGGAAAAAAGTGGTACGCATACTCTGGTTTATTCCATTTAATAATATTTTTTAAATATATAACCGCTTGGAAAAATCAATTCGACTTTATAGTCGACGAATACCACGGCGTCGCAACTGGAATGCCGCTCTATGTCAAAAAGCCAATCCTTGCAGTCATACACGAAGTCGCTGGAAATATTTGGCAAAAAATGTTCCCATTTCCCATTAGTTACTTTGGTCAATATAGCCTAGAACCATTAATGCTCAACCTGTATAAAAAAACGCCAATTTTAGTTGGCTCACTCTCAACCAAAAACGATTTAGTCAAAGAAGGAATTCCAGAAAAAAATATTACACACATTCCCTACGGAACAGATTTCCCAGTTATCGATATAAACAAAATTGAAAAAGAATCCACGCCAACACTCGTCTATTTGAGCGAGCTACGTCCGGTCAAAGGATTCGATAGAATTTACGAGGCATTCAAAAAAATAAAACAAACAATCCCCAATATTCAACTTTGGGTTCTAGGCAACGACAAAACAGAATTTGGTCAATCAATCAAACAAAAGATTATCGAAGAAAAATACAACGATGTAATTACATTTTTTGGAAAAGTCAGCGTCCAAGAAAAATTCGCTCGCCTTCAAAAAGCCCATTTGCTCGTTCACGGTTCATACAAAGAAGGATGGGGAATTGTAGTGATCGAAGCCAATGCAGTCGGAACACCAGCAGTAGCATTCGACGCGCCAGGACTTCGCGATTGCATAAAAGATCAACAAACAGGCTTCCTTGCAAAAGATCAAAATCAATTTGTAGAATATATAAACATTCTATTGACCAATCAAGTAAAATACAAACAGTTTCAGCAAAATGCTTACCACTGGAGCCAGCAATTTACTTGGCAAAACTCTACCAAACACTCATTACAATTAATAGAAAATATTTCAAAGCAGTCAAAAATATAATCATGGAAGTCCTAATCCTTACACCATTCTTTTCACCAAATATCGGAGGAGTTGAGACTCATCTGGATGATCTCGTGCAAGTTTTAAAAGATCAATCGTTCAAATCTTATGTACTAACATATCAACCACTAATGAGCGACAAAATCGCAGACAAAAAGGAAATTATTGGCAATACAGAAATCCATAGAGTAGAGTGGTTTCGTAATCTTTTCTACAAATTAGAACCATACCCAATTCTCGATTTTCTCTATCTCACCCCAAGACTTTTTATCGCAACACTATTTTTCTTGATCAGTCGCCCAAACGTAAAAACTATCCACGCGCAAGGCATCAACGCAGCCTTTATTGCAATTCTCCTTAAACCTTTATTTAATTTAAAAGTCATAGTCAGTACCCACGCAGTTTACGAATTTCAAGGCGAATCGATCTTTGCAAAAGTCACTCGTTGGACATTTAATCGATCAGACAAAATCCTTTCGCTACTCGAACACTCCAAAAAAGAATTAATCAAACTCGGTGTCAAACAGTCAAAAATCGAAAGCTACACATATTGGATCGATCAAGAAACTTTCAACATTAAAGACAAAAACCAAGCAAAAAAAATATTAAATTGGGATTCAAGCAAAAAACACATATTGTTCGTGGCAAGACTATTTGAAAAAAAAGGCGTTACACCTTTACTTCAAGCCGCAATTCAAATGCAAAGCTCACAATATATTTTCCATATCATAGGAGCTGGCCCAATGGAACAGCAAGTCATAGATGCCTCCAGTAAATATTCAAATATCATATTTCATGGAAAAATTCCAAACACCCAGCTCCCTCAATACTTTCAAGCCGCTGATGTTTTCATAATTCCTTCAACTCACGAAGAAGGCGCAGGTCGTGTGATTATGGAAGCACTTTCCTGCGGCACACCGGTCATCGGAGCAAATAGAGGAGGCATCCCCGAAATACTAGACGCTACAGTTGGAGAATTAATAGACATAACTCCAGAAAATATTTCACGAGCTATAGGAACAATCACAAATCGAATTAATCAAAACGACTTAACCCCAGAGATTTGCAGAGAATACGCCAAGCAAAAATTCAGCATCAAAAACGCCCAAAAAATTATTTCAGCATATTACTAAATACTGTAGACATGTTTTAAAGACGACCTTCTTCGCCATACAATAGGCGAAGCAGAGTTTCTATGCGCATGAATTGCGCAAAACGTGTCGTCGTAAAACATGTCTACAGTATTATAGAGATAATTCTTGACAATCTACTCCTCGACCATTACGGTTATAGTAGATGCCATTTACAACAAAACCAAAAACACCAAACATAAAACTCCAGCCGATACTTCTTGTAGTAATATTACTAATCACTTTAGGATTATTAACATATAAATATTATGAATGGAATACAGTCAAAGATCTTCAAAATATTTTCTCGCAAACACAATTTGAAGAAATGACGCGAAACGAAGATTATCATAAACAAGACAAAGAGATCAGCGAATTAATAAAAAGTTTTGGAGCAACTCAAAGCGCAACAGCAAAAAAACCATCAGAAATCATTGACCAAATCATATCAAAAGCTGATGTATATAATGGATTCATAAAAACGGACATAGATCTTACAAAAGAATCTCAAAAGAAATTCGTATCACAATCGCAAAATGCAAAATATATTTTTGGACAAAGGGGACAATACCTTAAAGATATTACCTTTAATCTAAATCTCGCTTACGATAAATCGCTAGAAATTTCAAACGATTCATACATTCAAAGCAACGCGTTCCAAAACGTATTTGCGCTTTGGAAAGACAATGCGACAGTAACAGCTTTCAATCTCAAGATCGGCAAAGATTTCAAAGGTAATGTCCCAAAGTTCGTCAATGAACTCTCCTCGCTCAGTAAATACGCATCATCAAATTACAAATTGCGCGAAGAAGACCAAATCAAAGACAACTATCCAGGACTATACGAATACATCTCAAATTATAAAAAATATTTAGGAAGTTTTTACGGAATCATGAATGATTATGCCTCAGGTGATCTTCAATCAGCAGCCTACAAATCCGCAATTTACGATCAAACATCCAAAAAAATCAACCAAGATATTGCCAGTTTAATTGATGAAAACAAAGATAAAAGAGTCCAGAGAGTTCAAGATTTCTTAAAGTATCAATTCAAAGTCGTCGAATCTATTAAACAGTTAAATACGGACAAATTAAATCGATATCCATTTACAGCAACGCTAAATAAATGGAACGAAGATCTCGCACTGTGTCATCTATACGATTCAAAAATCGGCCTCTACAAGACATTGACAAAAGAACTTCCAAAAAGCCAAAACAAAGAAGATTTATTCAAAGATCTTGCAACAATCACACCAAAGTCAGACGCGCTCGATAAACAAATCGATCAAAGTCAAATCGCATACAGTACAACAGAAAAAGAAATAATCCTAACCTGCACAGACCCAATCCACAAAAAAGAGTTTATATTCGAAACATTAAAAGACTAGAGTTAAAATATAAAATATTTCAGAATCAGTAGCTATCTCCAAGCACTATAGATATGTTTTAAAAGTAATCTTTAAGAATCACAGTCAACAAGTTACCAAGCTACAATTATTAAAACTCACTCAACAAATCCTTCTCTTCCAGTTCTCGTCCGCCAATTTTTAGCATTATATTATTCGCAAACTTCAATGCGTCCTTCGATGAAACATAAGACATTGCTGTAAAATAAAATTCACTATCGTTATAAAAATTCTTGCCATATGCTGCGTCAAGTAAACTTACCAAGCGGTCAGAATCTTTTGTAAAATAAACTTCTTCAAGATCCTTTGCATCAACCTTAGTCGCCATTTGCTCGATTATCTTTACGACTAAAGGATATCCAATATTAGTATCGTGATGCAGCTCTTTTGATACAACTCGGCGAGCATAATATTCAGTCAACCCTTCTTCAAAAAACTGTGGCAATCTTCTTTCTTTCGAAACATAGCTCGTATAGTGCAAATATTCATGAGTCAAAGTGACAATATATGTGGCTAATGTTTTGCTATCAGTAGAATCGAGAGCAAGTTTTATCTCTTTCTCAGGCAAAAATATTCCGAGCTCTTGAGGTGTTGAATCTTTTTGCGAAGATATAAACAATTTAATTGTATCGAGTGTTTTCTTTGCTTCAGTATATTGCGTCACTTGAGTTTGATAATTTTGGACTTGCCCCTGAAGTGAGCCAATCAATTTATTTAACTCTGCCTTAACATTATCATAATAAGCTTTAATTTCAGCACAATATGCATCGCTGTAATACCTCACCAAATTCCCATTAATATCATAATCCATCGCTGTCTTACAAATTTTGTCATCGCTCGCACTATCAGAATTCGCTCTACCTAAACCAGCTTGAGCATTTGCAAGTCGGCTACGAGCGCCCGAAAGATTAGAAGTCGCAGCAGCAATATTTTTTTGCACTTGATCGATTAAAACTTGAATTTTGCCAACCTGTTCATTAATCTGATCCTCTCGGTATTTCAAATATTCTTGACGCCCGAGGACCGCAACAGTAGGCTCATCTTTGATATACCGAGAACCAAAATAGTCCTTGACCATTAGTTTTCCTAAAGTCGGACTAATCGTTTCAACATCCGTTTTTTCAATCGACTGAATCAATAAAGTATTATCAATTAAGACTAAAGAGTTTGAAATCGGCTTTGAGGCATATTTCAAAGACTTTGGTAAACTAGTCAAAACTTTTTTTGTATAGAAATTATTTTCATTCTTCCCCGCGCGTAATAAATATTCAATCAAAACTTGCGCTACAGGTTTATCGGTAATCACCATTTCAGGCGGTTTTGACATCGCCTTAATCTTTGTTCCGACAGACTCACTTGAAGTAAACAGTCTATCTGCATATTTAACTTGATCAAGTTTTTTCCCGACTGTCGAATAATCCCAAACCCCATAGCCGTAAGTGATTAAAAATGCTATTGATAAAGCTAATATTGGCAATAATAAAGTTTGGATAAGTGCGATAAGAAATTTCTTGATAAACTTTTGGCTATGACTAAAAAAAACAGATAGACCAAGTAAAAGGGAAAAAACAAATATCGGCAAAACAAAACTAACAAGTAAATATTTGGAAGCGTAATCTTTAAAAGCCAACAGGTAGCTCATCCAGATAATACTATTTGAATTATCAGGCAGCAAAAATATCGATATATATGATAAAAACCCAATCAACCCCAAAAGTATTAATACATAAACAACAATCGGCAAATACCAAAATTTTTGAAATTTATTACTTAAATTATTTGTACTCCTATTACTTTTCTTTGAACCTGCACTTTTTGATGGAAATTGAAGTTTTAGTAAATCTAGTTTTTCAGCAAAAATCACAAGCAAACTAGTGACCAAAGTTAAAAAAGCAATTCCAAAATAAAAATAGTCAAAAGTACTTACTCCAAGATAAATAAACAAAATAGGAAAAATTATCAGCAAGTATTGAATCTTTTTATATAGCATTACATTAAGTAAACATCGTCTAAATAAAAATAGCAATATTCCCACAATTTAGATAGTGGGTCAATTTGAAGTGGCATATTCATAAAAGTGAGATTGGCGAGCCGACTCAGCTCAGAATGGAACACCTTTGAATCCTATTTCAACAGAGTTTATCAGACACTTCAGCAATATCAGGTACAAATACCCATGTATGCAACTGTATAGACGTTGAAAGTCCTTTG
>Ga0163144_10018127_pt1 | contig 14284 bp, 12 predicted proteins | sample OliLak19BULKMAT1_FD_123175 | JGI IMG/M metagenome (GOLD analysis project Ga0163144, IMG submission 123175) | Freshwater microbial mat bacterial communities from Lake Vanda, McMurdo Dry Valleys, Antarctica - Oligotrophic Lake LV.19.BULKMAT1 | ecosystem: Environmental > Aquatic > Freshwater >... | reverse complement strand
TGCACCCGAACGCCATCACCCAGTCTCGTGTCGACGCACGGTTGGGCTTCGTCGATGTGCCGACCGCCGAGGGCGACCAATCGAACCGCGAGCTCCCTAGCGCTCTGCTCGGTGAGCTCATTGCCGGACTCCCGCACCAGCCCACCACCGCGATCAACCCACAGCGAGTGCGAGCCGTTGACGAAGATGTCGGTCACTGTTGGGTCGCTCACGAGCTCAGCGAGCGCACCGAACGCTGCGGTGCGAGTCCGCAGCGGCGGCCTCACGTGCGACAACGCGCTGGTAGCGCCGTGTGTGTACGAGGCAACAAACCTGCCCGCCTGCTCACCGAGCCACGGATGATCTCGACCGCCTTGCTCGGCGTGCGCCCGGTCATCCAGCATCATGCTTGCAGGCTAGATCGAGTTGGCATGATCGAATCGGCCAAGGCCTAGACCGGCCATATTCAACGCGGCTCTCGACACTGTGGTGGAGCAGTGCCGGGCATTAACGAGAGGGGCGGCGCCAGTTGGGGGGAACGGGCGCCGCCACAGCAACGCCTGATTGGGGGGAATCGTTGGCGCTGCCTGTAGGACTCTCGTCCGACGGCTCAAGTGTACTAAAAGCTAGCCACCGCGCAACGTGCAATTGCTGAGAGGTTTATGATTGCCGCACACACCCTTGGGTGTATTGACCAAACCACTGCGAGAACCTGGCGGCTCGCGATACCGGTTGCACGATGACGGCTGCCAACAGTCGTCCATCGAACATCGACAATCCGACCTTTGCGAGGATCATGTGCCGAAGAACTCGATCGACAGCCTGCTGCACGAAAACCGCCGCTTTCCACCAACGCCAGAGTTCGCCGCCGAGGCAATCGCCTCCGGTGAGGTCTATGCCACCGCGAAGGCCGACCGAGTCGCGTTCTGGGCAGACATTGCGAGGGAGTCTCTGCACTGGCACACGCCCTTTACGCGAACACTCGACTGGGATGACGCGCCCTTCGCCAAGTGGTTTGCCGACGGCGAACTCAACGTGGCATACAACTGTCTCGACCGGAACGTGCTCGCCGGCAACGGTGACCGGGTGGCCATCCACTGGGAGGGCGAACCAGGCGACAGTCGCAGCATCACCTATGCCGAGCTGACCGCCGAGGTCAAGCGTGCAGCCAATACCCTCAGTGATCTCGGAATCGGACAGGGCGACCGCGTGGCGATCTACCTGCCATTGATTCCCGAGGCGATCGTTGCGATGCTCGCGGTCGTGCGGCTCGGGGCAATGCACTCGGTGATCTTCGGTGGCTTCAGTGCCGAGAGCATTCGCTCGCGAGTGGCGGATGCCGACGCCAAGCTCGTCATCACCGCTGACGGCGGCTGGCGCAAGGGCAAGGTGCTGCCGCTCAAGCCCGCTGTCGACGAGGCGCTCGCCAGCGCCGATTCCAACGTTGAGCACGTGCTCGTTGTGCGCCGCGGCGGCAATGAGGTTGCCTGGGTTGAGGGCCGTGACCACTGGTGGCACGAGACCGTCGCCAGCGCGAGCTCGGAGCACGAGGCGCAGGCCTTCCCCGCCGAAAACCCGCTGTTCATTCTCTACACCTCCGGTACGACCGGCAAACCGAAGGGAATCCTGCACACGAGCGGTGGCTACCTGACGCAAGTGGCGTTCACCCACCGCAACGTGTTCGACCTGCATCCAGAGACGGATGTCTACTGGTGCACAGCAGACGTCGGCTGGATCACCGGGCACAGCTACGTGGTCTACGGACCGCTGGCTAACGGCGCGACGCAAGTGATCTACGAGGGAACACCAGACACTCCGCACCCCGGGCGCTGGTGGGAGATCGTTCAGAAGTACGGCGTCTCGATTCTGTACACCGCGCCAACGGCCATCCGTTCGTTCATGAAGATCGGGCGTCAGGTTCCAGCGGAGTTCGACTTGAGCTCGCTTCGGCTACTCGGATCGGTGGGCGAGCCGATCAACCCGGAGGCATGGGTCTGGTACCGCGACATCATCGGCGGTGGCACAACCCCGGTCGTCGACACCTGGTGGCAGACCGAAACTGGCGCCATCATGATCTCTGCGTTGCCTGGCATCACAACCCTCAAGCCCGGATCAGCGCAAGTGCCGATCCCGGGCATCCTGATCGATATCCTCGGCGAGGACGGCACTCGAGTCGACCCGCCGAGCGGGGGCCTGCTCGTTGTTTCTGAGCCGTGGCCTTCGATGCTGCGAGGCATCTGGGGCGACCCGGAACGGTTCGTCGAGACATACTGGTCGCGCTTTTCTCGCGACGGCAGGTTCACCTACTTCGCCGGTGACGGCGCCCACGTCGACGAGGATGGCGACATCTGGCTGCTCGGCCGCGTCGACGACGTCATGAACGTCTCCGGCCACCGACTCTCCACCGCCGAGATCGAGTCAGCGCTGGTCTCGAACCCAATTGTCGCTGAGGCCGCGGTCGTCGGTGCCTCCGATGAGCTGACCGGCCAAGCGGTCGTCGCCTTTGTCATCCTCAAACACAATCAAGAGGATGCTCAGACCGCCGAAGAAGCAAGCACCATGCTGCGCGCCCATGTCGCACAAGAGATCGGCGCGATTGCGCGACCGCGCGAGGTGTTCATCGTCGCCGAGCTGCCGAAGACGCGCTCTGGAAAGATCATGCGAAGGCTGCTTCAGGATGTTGCCGAGGGGCGCGAGCTCGGTGACACCACCACCCTGACCGATAGTGCCGTGATGACGGTGATCACCGACCGATTGCGGTAGCGCGGCGAGCCTAGCGCGTGCGCTCCTTCAAGCTGCGCTCCTTCAAGCTGCGATCGTTCAAGACGTGCTCTGCGATGTCAAGATCGCTGAATGGCACTCGCTCGTCGCCGATGATCTGGTAGGGCTCGTGCCCCTTGCCCTGCAGGAGCACAACGTCGTCCGGCCCGGCGGCATCGATCGCATAGCTGATCGCCGTCGCACGATCACGAATTTCGACGACCAACTCTGGGTGCACAAAACCGTGTCTGATGTCGTTGAGAATCTGATCCCCATCCTCGAAGTGCACGTCGTCGTCTGTAACGATGACGAGGTCGGAACCGCGTTCGACGATGCGAGCCATCTCCGGCCGCTTGCCAGGGTCGCGATCTCCCGTTGCACCGAACACGGTAATGATGCGATGGTGGCCTGACTCGCGCAACGCTGTGACGGACTGCTCGACAGCATCCGGGGTGTGTCCAGCATCAACAACAACGAGCGGCAGGTTTGGATCAGGCTGAACCCTGGTCATGCGCCCGACCACCGGTGTCAGCGGGCTCAGTACCGCAGCAATCTTGTCCGCAGGGCGGTTCTGGGCGTGCAGCACGGTCGCGCACGCGAGCAGGTTGTCGACGTTGAACCGGCCGATGAGCGAGCTGCTGACCGGATGCCGCGACTCGCCGATCACAAGCTCGAACTCGAGGCCCCGTCTTGTCAAGAGCACGCCATCGGCTCGAACGGTCGCCCGCGAGTCGCCTCGCGAACTCATGCCGATGATGCGGAGGTGCGAAAAACGATCATCCGAACGCAGCCGATCGAAATGCTCAGCTCCGTGCTCGTCGTCCAGATTGATGATCACCGTACGCACACCTGGCAGCGAGAAGATCTTCGCCTTCTGTGCGGCGTACTCCTCCATCGTGCCGTGGTAGTCGAGGTGATCGCGGGTGAGGTTCGTGAACACGACCGTGTGGAACTCAACCCCGGCGATGCGGTTCTGCGCGAGCGCGTGGGAGCTGACTTCCATCGCAACTGTCGTAACGCCAGCGGCCACAAAGTCGGCGAGGTACTGATGCAGGGTCGTCACTTGCGGTGTCGTCATACCCATGTTGATGCGGGGTTGCCCGGTGATACCTGCGCCGAGGGTGCCAATTGTCGCGGAAGGCACAGCAAGCAGATCCCAGGCTTGGGTGAGCAGGTGCGCTGTCGAGGTCTTTCCGTTCGTGCCGGTGATCCCGACGATGTCCAGTGAGCGCGACGGGTTTCCCGTGAAGTCCGCCGCAATGCGGCCGAGCGATGCGGCGAGGCCTGCGATGCGGTGCATGCGAGCTGGCCCGTCGAGCGCTGGCCCGTCGAGCGCTGGCAGAGCCGCGGCATCCACGAGCACTGCTGAGGCGCCGCGACGAAAGGCATCATCGATGTACGGCAACGCCGCGGCGCCCGGCCGGCCGAGCGCGACGAAGATGTCGCCAGCGTCCAGTTCGCGAGTGTCCTGAACGAGACGACGACCGCGAATCACGACCCCGTCGAGCGAGTGATCGTATGGCGAGAGCAGGAAGTCGTGTTCCGCCGCGGCGGCGCCTGCCTTGCCGTCGGACCAGACCTCGATCACGCGAACTCGAACACGAACTCGACTTCCACCGCAGAATCAAGCGGCAACACAGCGACACCGACGGCGCTACGGGCGTGGGTTCCTGCTTCGCCGAAGATCTCACCGAGCAATTCTGATGCCCCGTTGATGACTCCGGGCTGGCCGGTGAAATCAGGCGCGGATGCCACGAAGCCGACGACCTTGACGACGCGAGTGATGCGGTCGAGCGAGCCGATCACGGACTGGGCGGCCGCGAGCCCGTTGAGCACGCAGATCGCCGCGAGGCTTTTCGCTGTCTCCGGATCCACAGCGGCACCGACCTTGCCAGTGACGGCGAGTGCGCCGCCGACGAATGGCAGCTGACCGGAGGTGAATACAAGGTTTCCTGAGATCACCGCTGGCACATAGGCGGCGACCGGCTTGGCCAGTTCTGGCACGGCAAGGCCAAGCTCGATCAGTCGTTCTTCGATGTGAGACATCAGGCTTCAGCACTCTTTTCACGCTTGAGGTAGGCAACGAGGCCGCCCTCCGGTCCGGGCACAACCTGCACGAGTTCCCAGCCTTCAGCGCCCCAGTTGTTGAGGATCGCGGAGGTGTTGTGAATGATCAATGGGGTAGTTAGATATTCCCAAGTCGGCATTTCAGGCATCCGTTCAGCTTGATACAGGGGTTGGTCGCGTAACCTGATTCTATGTCTGCCCAAAAAAGCCCGCGTCGTGGCGCCTTCCCAGCTGCCGTTGGCATCATTGGATTCAGTGCCATTGCTGGCCTTCTGGTGACCGTCATGGTCGCGCCTGCACTGGCCGTCACCGGTGTGACCGCATCCAGCACGATCGGCATCTTCGATAGCCTGCCCGAGTACGTCACGATTGATCAGCAGCCGGAACGCAACGAGATCTACGCCACGTTCACTGGTTCAGGCAACGACGGCGGGTACTACAAGATCGCCACGATCTACGATCAAAACCGGCAGGAAGTGCCGTACGACCAGATCTCGCAATTCGCGCTCGACGCGGCCGTTGCCGGTGAAGACCGACGCTTCTTCGAGCACGGCGGTGTCGACGTCGCATCAGTCGTGCGCGCAGCGATCGGCAACGTGGTTTCCAGTGACATTGAGAGCGGTGCGTCCACGTTGTCGATGCAACTCGTCAAGCAGATCAACGTGCAGCAGGCGCTCGAGGAGCCAACAGAGGAAGCCCGCAAGGCAGCATATGCGGAGGCGACCGCGACGAGCTTCGATCGCAAGCTTCGTGAGATGAAGCTCGCGATCGGACTCGAGAAGCGCTACACGAAGAAGGAGATCCTGACGGCGTATCTCAACATCGCCTTCTTCGGATCCAACACCTACGGCATTCAAGCAGCAGCTCAGCGCTATTACAGCGTCGATGCCAAGGACCTCACCCTGCCTCAGGCCGCGAGCCTCATTGCGATCGTGCAGTACCCTGCGCTGCGCTCTCTCGATGACCCCGAGAACTTCCCGGCCAACGAAGACCGGCGAGACGTGATTCTGTTCAGCATGCTTGATGTCGGTGACATCACGCAGCGAGAGTACGACGATGCGTACAACACGCCAGTTGACGAAACGACCCTTGTGCCTTCGAGCCCCACGAGCGGCTGCACCTCGGCCTTCTCGCATGCGAAGTGGTTCTGCGACTATGTAGTCAAGAGCGTCAAGGACTTCGAGTTCTTGGGTACCAGCGTTGAGGAACGTGAGAAGAATTGGAAGCGCGGTGGGTACAAGGTCTACACGACCCTCGACCTGGATGCCCAGATTCCGGCACAAGACGCCACCTGGACGTATGCCCCAAACACCGAGACCGCGTTCGCTCTCGGTAGCGCAACGGCCTCGGTGCAGGGCGGCACCGGTCGCGTGCTCGTCATGACCGAGAACAAGGAGTTCAACGACACCCTCGAGGGCGGCGGGCCGACCGCCTCGGCGGTCAACTACAACACAAGTTTCGACTACGGCGGGTCAACCGGCTTCCAGCCCGGCTCGACCTACAAGGTCTTCACCCTGCTCGAATGGCTCAACCAAAACAAGGGAATTAGCGAGCGCGTTCTGGGTGACGGCCGCACCGTTCCCGGCGCACAGTTCAGAGACTCGTGCAACGGCCCATGGGGCGGCGACGTGAAATTCAAGAACAACTCGGCAGAGAAGGGCATCTTCGACATCCGGACCGGTACAGTCCAGTCGATCAACGGCGTGTTCTTCTCGATGGCCCTGCAGCTCGATTTGTGCAACATCAAAAACGTGGCTGAAAACCTCGGGGTCGAGCGAGCTGATTACGGCCCGCTCCAGACCAACCCGGCATCGATCATCGGTACGAACGAAGTCACACCGCTGAGCATGGCTGGAGCGTATGCAACCATTGGTGCTGGCGGCGTGTTCTGTAAGCCGATCATCATCGACCGAGCAATTGCACCGGATGGCACCGACTTGCCTGGCCAAGCGAAACAGTGCCGTCAGGCGATCTCGCCAGAGGTCGCTGCCACCGCTGCGTACGTTCTTGAGGGCGTTCCACGCACCGGTAACGCGACGTTCTCGAATCCGAACGACGGAATCCCACTGCTCGGCAAGACCGGAACGACGGACGGCGCGACGCAGACCTGGATGGCTGCAGCGACAACAAGTGTCGGCACGGTCGTCTGGGTCGGCAACAGCATCGGATTCCAAGACATTCTGCGTACCTCATACGCCGACGTGTCTGGAATCCGGTTGCGGCACTACATCATGCGGCCAACGCTTGCGGCCCTGAACGCCAAGTACGGCGGCAACGCGTTCCCAGCTCCCGCGACTCAGTTGCTGACAGGATCGGGCCTTGAGGTTCCTGACGTGCGCGGTCGTACTCTTGAGCAAGCCAAGCCATTGCTTGAAGGACTCGGCTTCGTGTTCGCGGATGGCGGTCAGATCGACTCTGAAGCACCGGCTGGAACAATCGTCTCGACCGATCCGTCTCCCGGCACGAAGTCAGCCAAAGGTGTAACCGTTACGGTGTTCACAAGTCGAGGCAACAAGATCGAAGTGCCAGACGTCGTCAAAAACGGCAAAACAAACAGCTACGCCGTCGCCACGGCAACATTGCAGAGTGACGGCTTCACGAACATCGCGCCAGCCGCGTGCGTGGTTGTTGCGATTGGTGATCCAGCAATCGGCTTCGTCACAGCGATGGGGCCTGCCGCTGGGTCGTTTATCTTACCGACTGACCCGATCACTCTGACGGTTGCGCAGGACACGCCCTGCGCACCATAAGGCCAGCCTCCGCAGCGGGGATCGCACTCGGTGCGGTCGCCGCCGCGGGATTCGCGGCCCTCGCTTGGGGCTCGCTCGTTGAGCGCAATCGCTTCACCGTGCGCTACGAAACCTTGCCGATCCTGGATCCCGGCGCCCGGAACATGACGGTATTGCACCTCTCCGATCTTCACATGGCGCCGTGGCAGGCCCGCAAGCAGGAGTGGGTACGCTCTCTGGCGATCATCGAGCCGGACCTGATCATCAATACCGGGGACAATCTTGGACATCCGGATGGTCTGGTCGGAATCGAGTACGCGCTTGCGCCGTTTGCGGATGTTCCGGGCGTCTACGTCAACGGTTCCAACGACTACTACGGACCGAGCCTGAAGAATCCGTTGCACTACTTCGCTGGAACCTCAAACCACAGTGCGAGCGCTGACCGGCTCGACACTGACAGTCTGGAACGCTATTTCACCGACAGTCTCGGCTGGTTGTCGCTCAACAACCGCGCTCGCGCGCTCGAACTGCGTGGTTCTCGCCTTGAGTTCTTTGGCGTGAATGACGCCCATCGAGGCTGGGATCGCCTTGACCAGTTGCCTGGACTGATCGAGGAAATGCGCGAGAACGTTGGCTGGCATGAGGACCGCAGCGGACCAGAGGCAGTCCCGATCGGGGTGACGCACGCGCCGTACCGCCGAGTACTTGACACCTTCGTGAACTACGGCGCCGAAGTCATCTTCGCGGGCCACACCCACGGCGGCCAGGTTCGAATACCCGGCTTGCCGGCTCTGGTCGCGAACTGCGACCTCCCGCGCAACCAGGCCCAGGGCTTGAGCTTGTGGCGTCACGCACGCAAAGCCGCCTACCTCAACGTAAGCGCTGGGATTGGGACCTCAATTTACGCACCGGTGCGCTTCGCCTGCCCGCCCGAAGCCGTCGTCGTGACGTTGACCGCCGGGGATTTCAGCTATTCTTGACGAGGCCCGCCTCTCTTGATGCGTGGCCGCGGGGTGTGGCGCAGCTTGGTAGCGCGCTTCGTTCGGGACGAAGAGGTCGTGGGTTCGAATCCCGCCACCCCGACCGCTGTGAGTTTGACTGGTTTTGCTAGCTGAAATCCGGATCTGGCGCGGTTCGGTAGCTGAATTCGACTTTTGGCCGCCGAGCATTCCCCAGCACGCCATCGCTCTCTTCGAGGTAGCACGACCCGCACAGCGACTCGTATGTGACATTCTCGCCGTCGATGGCCACTTGGTCGCCATCAAACACATAGCGGTCACCGACCTTGCGTGCGTTGAAGACGGCCTTGCGACCGCAGCGACAGATCGTCTTGAGTTCTTCGAGAGAATGGGCAATCTCAAGCAGTCTTCTGCTGCCCGGAAACGCAATGGTTTGAAAATCGGTGCGGATGCCGTACGCCAACACCGGAACGTTATGCACGATCGCAATGCGCAGCAAGTCATCAACCTGTGCCTCAGTGAAGAACTGTGCTTCGTCAACTAGCAGGCAGCTCACCGGCAAGCCAGTGCGCTTGGCAACGAGGCCCTGTTGGCTGGCAAAGATCGCGAGCAGATTGTCTTCGGGAAGCACCGTGAAGTCAACCAAGCGCGTCACGCCCAGGCGCGACACGATCTCGTTGTCGCCTTTCGTGTCGATCGCGGGCTTTGCAAGGAGCACTTGTTGGCCGCGTTCCTCGTAATTGAATGCCGCCTGGAGCAGCGCAGTGCTTTTGCCGCTGTTCATGGCGCCGTATCGAAAATAGAGCTTGCTCACGGCTGGAAGTACCCATCTTCTGCTGCTCGCCTCATGAGGTCCCCCCTTGCGCTCGCCGGGCGACCGACCTTTGCGTACTTCTCCCGGACTCGCCTGAGATAGGTCTTCACCGTCTCGTACTGAACCCCCATCCGCTCAGCGACCTCCCTGGTGCTGAGTCCACTCGAGTAGAGGCCAAGCGCCTTGGCTTCGTTGTGGCTCAGACGCGCTCTCGTCACAGGCGTGGCACCGCTTGGCAGTGGCCGAACTCGACGGGGAGGCGGCGCACCGGGTGTCACACCCATGACACTTCTCGCAATAGCCATGAGCGCATCGGCCGTCTCTGCTTTCGAAACGAACGCGGCTGCTCCTGCCGCACGCGCACGCTCCTGAGCTTCTGGCGTGTCAACTGCCGATAGCACAATCACCGTGGTCCCAGCCGCACGACAGGTGCGAATACGCGCTTTGATCGACACGGACTCTTCCAGCTCGAAGTCAAGGAACAGCAGATCAGTGGGGAACCTGTCACTGTGCACAAGGTCGAGCCACGAGCTCACGACCAGCGATACCTCGAAGTCCGGCGCGTTCGCGCCGATCCACTCAGCCAGTCCATCGAGCACAAGCCCGTGGTCATCGAGGATCGCCAGCCGCACTTTGGTGCGGACCAGCTCATCAACTTCAGGCGTTGATCCCAAGAGTCCTTGCCGTTCGCGCGATCGTCCGCACCGCGAGCTCACGGTCATCAGCGAGCACGACCCCGTAACTCGGAATCAACTCGACGAGACCGTCTCGCCAGCCTTCAAGCCGATCAGGAAAACACTTCTCGATGAGACCGACCATGATCGGCACGGCAGTGGATGCGCCCGGCGAGGCTCCAAGGAGACCAGCGATGCTCCCATCGGCCGCGGCCACGACCTCGGTGCCGAACTGCAGGACTCCGAGCTTCTTCGCATCCTTCTTGATCACCTGTACACGTTGGCCCGCCGTGATCCGGTACCAGTCCTCCGGCTCCGCCCGAGGAATGAAGCTCCGCAGCTCGGCGAACTTCGCCGCCGGACTCGCAGCGAGCTGCGAGATCAGATACTTGACGAGCCCGAGGTTGCCAAGCCCTGCCGCGACCATCGGAACGATGTTGTGCCAGCGGATCGAGGCGAGCAGGTCGAGCACCGAGCCGGTCTTGAGAAAGTTCGGACTGAATCCCGCATACGGCCCGAACATCAGGCTGCCGCTCCCATCAACAACCCGCAGATCGAGGTGCGGAATCGACATCGGCGGGGAACCGATGGCAGCCTTGCCGTAGACCTTGGCTGCGTGCTTGGCAACAAGTTCCTGATTATCGGTGCGCAGGAACTCTCCGCTGACCGGAAACCCGCCATAGCCGCGAATCTCCTTGATTCGTGATTGTTGCAGGAGTCCGAGCGCGTAGCCACCGGCACCGACGAACACGAACCGCGCCGTGACGGGGGTGACTGGCGTGCCGCCGATAGAACGCCGCATCGACAACTTCCAGAGGCCGTCTCGCATGCGCTTCAGGTTCGTGACCTGCACCCCGGTGTTGAGCCCAGCGCCGTTGGCCAAGAGGTTCTTCATCAACAATTGCGACAGCGCTCCGAAATCGACATCGGTGCCAGCGTCGATGTGGGTTGCAGCAATCGGTTGCGACTTGCGGCGGCCGGGGATCAGGAGCGGAGCCCATTGGCGGATGACCGCGGCATCCTCGCTGTATTCAAGCCCGGCGAACAGCGGATGATCCTTGAGCGCCTCGTAGCGCTTGCGGAGGTAGTCGACGTTGGCTTCGCCCCAGACGAAGCTCATGTGCGGGGTCGCGTTGATGAAGGCTTTCGGCTCGGGGAGAGCGCCCTCTGTTACGAGCTTCGACCAGAACTGTCTGGAGACCTGAAACTGCTCGTTGACTTGGACAGCACTCGAGATATCGATCGTGCCGTCTGGTCGTTGCGGCGTATAGTTCAGCTCGCACAGCGCCGAGTGTCCGGTTCCCGCGTTGTTCCACGGATTGGAGCTCTCCCCGGCAACAGCGTCCAAGCGCTCGAAGATCTCGATATTCCAGCTCGGTTCGAGCCGCTGCAGCATCGCCCCGAGCGTGGCGCTCATGATGCCGCCGCCAATGAGCGCGACATCGAGAACGTCGGTTGCTGCGGCTGAACTCACGTCGCCAGTTTAGTGCAGGACTACAGGCCAAGCCGTTTGAGCTCAGCATCCATCAGCACCGCGAATTGGGCCACGGCATCCCGCTCTCAGCCGATGATGGTTTCGACAGCTGGCGGTGGCTCCTCGGTTGACCGGAACGGCTCGACGACGACGAATCGTGCGTCAGGAAGCGCCGTCGGGGCAGAGTATCCGGCCAGCGCGACGACTCTTGCCATGAGTTATCCGGCGGCGACCAGTTCGGCAATCTGCACGGCGTTGAGCGCTGCCCCCTTGCGGAGATTGTCATTGCTGATGAAGAGTGCGAGCCCACGGCCGTCCGGTACTCCCTCATCGGTACGGATGCGACCCACAAAGCTCGCATCGCGCCCGGCGGCATCCAGTGGCGTCGGTATGTCGCTGAGAACGACACCGGGGGCATCCCGCAACAATTCGGTGGCGCGGGCGACGCTGAGCGGCCTTGCGAACTCGGCATTGATTGAGAGCGAGTGGCCGGTGAAGACTGGAACCCGCACGCAGGTTCCACTCACGAGCAGCCCGGGGAGTTCGAGAATCTTGCGGGTCTCGTTTCGCAGCTTCTTCTCTTCGTCGGTCTCAAAGAGTCCATCGTCAACAATGCTTCCGGCGAGCGGGACGACGTTGAACGCGATGTTCTTCGGGAACTTCTTTGCGGCGGGCAGGGCAACGGCACGCCCATCATGGACGAGGGCGATCGCATCCTGCTCGAGTGCAGAAGTGGTCTGCTCGAGCAACTCGTCGCCGCCGGCAAGCCCAGCGCCGGAGACCGCTTGGTAGGTGCTGACGATCAGCCGCTGGAGTCCCGCCTCGGCGTCGAGCACCTTGAGCACTGGCATCGCAGCCATCGTCGTACAGTTCGGGTTGGCGATGATGCCCTTGACCGCATCCTTGATTGCATGTGGATTGACTTCGCTCACAACGAGCGGCACATCAGGGTCCATTCGCCAGCCGGAGGAATTGTCGATCACTGTCACTCCGGCGGCAGCAAACCGTGGCGCCTGAGCTTTGGACGTTGTGGCACCGGCGGAGAAAATCGCGATGTCGAGTCCACTCGGGTCGGCGGTCTCGGCATTCTCTACAATGACCGGCTCGCCCTTGAATTCCAGCGTGGTGCCTGCGCTACGCGCACTGGCAAAGAACCGCATCTCGGCGACCGGAAAGTTGCGCTCCTCGAGCAGTCTGCGCACAACCGCGCCAACTTGACCGGTGGCACCGACGACGCCGATTCTCACTGGGGGGTTTGCCATGGTTCGCTCACTTGGTAAAGGGTCAGTCTCAGATTCTAGTTTGCCAAATGTTGAGGTCGAGAGCTAACGCCCGCTCCCGGCGTGCACGACGGCCTCGGTGTCGCCATCGAGACCGAAGGCCGTGTGGACGGCGCGCACCGCCTCGTCGAGAATGTCAGCGCGGGTGATGACCGAGATGCGAATCTCGCTCGTCGAGATCATCTCGATGTTAATGCCAGCGTCAGAGAGGGCCGTGAACAGGGTCGCTGAAACACCAGCGTTGGTGCGCATGCCTGCGCCGACCACCGAGAGCTTGCCGATCTGATCATCGTGTTGCACCGCGTGGAAGCCGACCTCGTCCTGACTCGCGGTGAGCGCGATCACCGCAGCAGGGGCATCCGACTTCGCAAGAGTAAAGGAAATGTCGGTCAAGCCAGTGCTGGCCATCGAGACATTCTGCACGATCATGTCGATGTTGGCGTTGGTGCTCGCGACGATCGTGAAGATTCTCGCCGCCTTGCCCGGGGTGTCGGGAACGCCGACCACCGTGATCTTCGCCTCGCTAAAGTCTGCGGCGACCCCCGTGATGATCGGCTCTTCCACGTCTTCTCCTTCGTACCTGGCGCGAACGATCGTGCCCTCATTGTTGTTGAACGATGACCGCACGTGCAGCACAACGCCGTGGCGCCGGGCGTACTCCACCGCGCGAATGTACAGAACCTTGGTGCCGGATGCCGCGAGCTCGAGCATCTCCTCGCTCGTGACGAAATCGACCTTCTTGGCGGATGGCACGACGCGCGGGTCAGCCGTGAAGACGCCATCGACATCCGTAAAGATCTCGCAGAGGTCGGCATCGAGCGCGGCCGCCAAGGCCACTGCGGTGGTGTCTGAACCGCCGCGGCCGAGGGTTGTAATGTCACCTGTGGTCTTGTTGAAGCCTTGGAATCCCGCGACGATCGCGACGGCACCGTCATCGAGTGCCTCACGCACGCGGCGCGGCGAGACATCCACGATGCGGGCTGAGCCGTGCTGGGCATCCGTGATCATGCCCGCTTGGCTGCCGGTGTAGCTGCGTGCGTCAACGCCGAGACCCTTAATGGCCATCGCGAGCAGGGCCATCGAGATGCGTTCACCCGCAGTGAGAAGCATGTCGAGTTCTCGACCAGAAGGGACTGGTACGACCTGGTTCGCAAGATCGAGGAGTTCGTCGGTCGTGTCGCCCATCGCGGAGACGACGACGACAACTTCGTTCCCAGCTTTTCGTGTCTCGACGATTCGTTTGGCGACGCGCTTGATGCTCTCAGCATCCGCGACGGATGACCCGCCGAACTTCTGGACGATCAAGCTCAAGTCGTGCTCCCACGGACAAGGTGAACCGGCTGCTCGGGCGGCGGCCGAATCGCCCCGACGGGGCATCAGTGGGCAAGTTTACGGCACTGGGCTCGTGAGACTCTGCGCTGCTTGGTGTGATGTCTCAGGACATCGGTGCCAGTTGTGCCTCAGGACATCGGTAACACTTCATGTCTCAGGACATCGGTGACACTTCGCGGGGTTTGCGTGGTCCGCGTGGTCCGCGGGGCCGGCCGC
>Ga0163144_10018125_pt1 | contig 14284 bp, 9 predicted proteins | sample OliLak19BULKMAT1_FD_123175 | JGI IMG/M metagenome (GOLD analysis project Ga0163144, IMG submission 123175) | Freshwater microbial mat bacterial communities from Lake Vanda, McMurdo Dry Valleys, Antarctica - Oligotrophic Lake LV.19.BULKMAT1 | ecosystem: Environmental > Aquatic > Freshwater > Lake... | reverse complement strand
CGCACGGTCGTCCGCACGAAGTGCCACAATTGGGAGTTATACCCCGAGCAATGGCGTGCTCGGACTTGCGACTGACGTCCCGCACGATATCACACGGGCGCCTCGCCCGATGCTTGGGTATACCGAAGCTACCCCTTCGATGTGCAGGAGCGAAGCGTTCTTCGTTCTGAGAGCGAGTTTCGTATCTTCGTACATCGGGCGCGTCGCCCGTGTTTTTTCACGATGCTCAACACGGGCGAGGCGCCCGTGAGACGACTTCCGAGCGTCTCACTCCGTGACCGCGCCTTTGATGTAGAAGCTATACACGCCTTGGCCGGGGCCGTTCGTGGCGAACCTTACTTCGCGCGTGAACGTTCCGACGACTTGGGTGTTCAGGCGGATGCTGAACGTCACGGTCTCACCGGCCAAGACCGTCGTCGGCGGGGGCGTGACGAAATCGAACAGGACGGTGGTGGTCGATTGGCCGGGAAAGAAAATGCCGGCACCGGACAGGTTCGACGTCGTCGCGCCGGTGTTGCGGAGCGTAAAGGTGCGCACGATGGACGTCGCGTTCTGCTGGGCCGTTCCGAAGTTCGTCCCGTCGGTCGAGGACGGCGTGATGCTTGCGTCGGCGATGATAACGTTGTTGCCCCGGACTTCTGCGTCCAAGGGTTTCTCCGAGGCCTTGATCGCGAAGTTGTACCGGCTTTCGCTAACGTCGTTGGTGTCGAAGTAAACGTAGCGCGTGTAATGGCCTGCGGTTTCGGGGTTGAAGCGGAGCGTGAAGGTGTCGCTCGCGCCGGGCGCGATGCTGGGGCTGAGGCCTTCGGTGATCGTGAAGACCTTACTCTTCGCGCCGGCCGGGCTGTTCTGAAACAGCATACGGAGGTTGCTGGTCATTAACGTGCTACCGCCGGTGTTTTTGACGGTGAACGTGCGTGTCAGGCTAGGGCCGAAGTCGGTGAGATCGGACCCCGCCGGTGTGACGTCACCGTCGACGATTTCGACGCCGTTGCCGAAGACGGCGACTTCGGAGGGAAGAGCGGGGGGCACATAGATGTCTGTGACCTTGAATACCGTGCCGCCGTTGCTACCGCCGTCGTAGGTGGTCCCGTAGAGCGTGTCACCCGCCAGGGTGAGGTCGCCGCGGGGGTGCTCGCCGTTGGTACCGTTGAACGTCACCAGAGTCGTTATTGCGCCACCGGCAACCGGGACGGCGAAGACCGTGCCGCGATTGTTGGCCCCGCCTTTATCCGTTGTCCCGTAGAGCGTGTTGCCCGACAACGTCACGCGGGCGAACGGGGCCGCTCCATTGGTGCGGTCGAATGTCGCGAGCGTGGTCACCGCTCCACCGGTGATCGGGACGGAGAAGACCGTACCGGAGCGGTTCGCCCCGCCGAATTGTGTCGTCCCATAGAGCGTGTCACCGGACAGGGTCAGGCCGGCCAACGGGCCCGCTCCATTAATGCCGTTGAATGTCGCGAGCGTGGTCAAGGCGTCACCGGTGATCGGGACGGAGAAGACCGTACCGAAGCGGGTCGCCCCGCCGATTTCCGTTGTGCCATAAAGCGTATTGCCCGACAGGGTGAGGCCGGCATAGGGGCGAGCCCCGTTCGTGCGGTTGAACGTCACCAGCGTGGTCGGCGCGCCGCCGGCGACCGGGAGGGAAAAGACCGTACCTGAGTCGTTGGCCCCGCCTTCTAAGGTGGTACCGTAGAGTGTGTTGCCCGAAACGGTCAGATTACCGGAGGGGTACGACCCATTAGCAGTGTTGAAGGTCGCCAGCGTGGTGGGCGTGCCTCCGGTGATCGGTAAGGAAAAGACCCTACCAACGCCGTTGGCCCCGCCGCGTTGCGTTGTCCCGTAGAGTGTGTTGCCCGAGAGGATCATGCCGCCGACGGGTGTCGAGCCGCCGGCGTCGTCGAACGACGCCAGTGTGAGCTGCGGGCCACCGATGATCGGGACGGAGAACACCGTGCCGCGGTTGTTGACCCCGCCCGCTAAAGTAGAACCGTAAAGTGTATCGCCCGACAGTGCCAGGCTACCGTAGGGATAGACCCCGGTGAAGTTGGTGAACTCCACCAGCGTCGTCAGCGTCGCAAACATCCGCCGACTTTCCAGCCCTTCAAGCAGACAAACCAACGCCGGGCCGATTCGATTCCCTGAATGCAATGGTTTTTTCATACAGACCTCACACCACAAATTCCACTACCCAGACGTCATCCGAGAGCTGATCCACACATGGATCTGGCGGAACACCCCTAACGATGTGACAACTGCACTATTGTCCGTGTGGTACTCATGGATGTCAATCAATAATTGGGAGCGTGCGCGAGCCTCGCGCGAGCCAGCCGTCTTACACCAGGAAGCCAGTGTTCGTGGGGTTTTCAGCCCTGGCGATGGGTGTCACTCCTATTTCTGGCACTTCGCGCGGGCGACCGTGCGTTGCTAACCTCAACGTTCGCGACCCGAGCGCCCGTCATCCTCGAACGAAGTGAAGGATCTACCTGACCTGCGGGGCCGTCTACGTCGAGAACGGGCCTCACATGCGAGACAGATCCTTCGCTCTAGGATGACGACAGACTGCTGCGCGCAGGACAAGGTGAGCCGTATTCGTGCGTTCCAGCGTCGGTGCCACAAAAGAGCGTCACACCCCCTGGCGATTCGTGAACGCCCCTTGCCTAGCCCCGCGATTTTCCAGAAGGTACCCTTATTCGTCTGACGTGCGAGTTTTGCGTCTTGATCATTCACAGGAGTTTTTCGCGTGGCCGACCTTCAACAACTGAACCGCCGATTCGGGATCGAGTCGGTGCTGACCTTTCAACCCGGTACCGGCGGACTGGCTTGCGCGGTCGTCCGGTCTCCCGTCGCGTCCGGACGCGTCTACCTGCATGGGGCACACGTGACCGACTTCCAGCCCGCAAGCCAGAAGCCGCTGCTGTTCCTCAGCGAAAAAAGCCACTTCACCCCCGGCAAGCCGATCCGCGGGGGGATTCCGATTTGTTTCCCGTGGTTCGGCGCGCGTGCCGGACACCCGGACTCGCCGGGCCACGGGTTTGCGCGTCTGACCGAGTGGGAGGTCGAATCGACCGAACGCGCCGGTGACGGCGTGCGCATTTCCCTCGCACTCCGCGCCAGCCCGGCGACGCGTGAGGTCTGGAACTACGACTTCGTCGCGCGGTACGTCGTGACGTTCGGAGCGACGCTGACGGTCGAATTGCGCGTGCAGAATCTGTCACAAAAGCCGCTGCGCTACGAAGAGGCGCTGCACACGTACCTGTCGGTCGGCGACGTGCGACGCGTGAAGGTGACGGGCCTGGAAAGCACGAAATACGTGAGTAAAGTCGAAGGCGGGGAATTCCCCCCGACCGGCGAGCCGATCACGATCTCTGCCGAGACCGATCGGATTTATCTGGGCACGACGTCGACGGTGAACGTGGTCGACGACGCCTTCGGTCGCACGCTGACGGTCGGCAAGACCGGGTCGAACACGACCGTCGTCTGGAACCCCTGGGTCGCCAAGAGCCGTACGATGACCGACTTCGGCGACGACGAATGGCCGGGCATGATCTGCGTCGAAACCTGCAACAACACCGAAGCCTACGCCGTCGCCGTCAAGCCCGGCGAGACTCATTCCACGACCGCAACGATCGGCGTCGGGTGAGAGTGGTTCACCGCAGAGACGCGGAGGACGCGGAGCGGGGGAAGTGCGGGCCGCGGACTTTGCGGGTGACGCGCACCCGATCCCAAAACAGTCGTCAATTTTTTGAATCTGCGGTTCCAGTCGACCGGGCTTTTTTGTACGCCCGCGTCAGGGCCGGTGGTAACTTTACTTAAACTTCACTTGCCACACTCGTACGAACTGGCGATATTCCCCGGTCTATGGCTAACGACACCTTTCCCATCGACCTTTCCGCGCTCAAGCCCCTCAAACTCGACTTGAAGGCACCCGCCCTCACGCCCGAGCAGAAGGCGACGCTTCAGTTCAACATCAACCTCTGCCGTGACGCGATCGTTTTCTTTACCGCGCTCGCGGGGGCGAAAGGGTTGTCGGGGCATACCGGCGGCGCGTTCGATACGGTGCCGGAAGTGCTCATCACCCGCGCGTTCATCGACGGCGGGGCGCCGATCCTGCCGATCTTTTACGACGAAGCCGGGCACCGCGTCGCGACGCAGTATTTGCTCGCAGTTCTGAACGGCAAGCTGCCGGCGGAGAAGCTGCTTCATTACCGCGAGTACAACCACGGCCTTCCCGGTCATCCGGAGAAGGAACTGACGCCCGGCGTCGAGTTCAGCTCCGGCCGGCTCGGTCACATGTGGGCTTTCTGCAACGGCGTTGCGATGGCGAATCCGGGCAAGTCGGTCGTCGTGCTCGGGTCGGACGGAAGTCAGATGGAAGGTGACAACGCCGAGGCCGCGCGACTGGCCGTCGGTAAACAGCTCAACGTCAAGATCCTGATCGACGACAACAACGTGACCATCGGCGGACACCCGCAAACGTACATGTCCGGCTACGACCTGACCCGCACGCTTTCGGGTTACGGATATCAGGTCGACACGACCATGGGCGAAGACCTTGAAGCCATGGTCGTCGCGCTGGCCAAAGTGTTCGACAACGACCGCCCGCACGGGTTGGTGATCAAGCGCGACATGGCGCCGGGCATCGAGGGGGCCGAGGGCCACCCGCACGCGCACGAGGTGCTCAAGACCGAAGTGGCCGTGAAATATCTGGAAAAGCGAGGGCATTCGAAGGCGATCGAGATGCTCAAGTCCGCCAAGACCGACAAGTCGCCGCTCACGTTCAAAGGCAGTAGCGGTGTCGGCAAGAACCGCGACGACTTCGGCAAGATCGTGAACGAAATCATCGGCGCCTGGACGCCCGAAGAGCGACTCGCGAAGGTGCGTGTCTTCGACAACGACCTGGAAGGGTCGTGCGGGCTGCATCATATTCACAAGAAATTTCCGGAAGTGTTCGTGCAGGCCGGCATCATGGAGCGCGGCAACTTCAGCGCCGCCGCCGGATTCGGCGCGGTGCCGGGCAAGCAGGGGTTGTTCGGGACGTTCAGCGCGTTTCTGGAAATGTGCATCAGCGAGATCACCATGTCGCGCCTGAACTTTTCGAACGTGCTGGCGCACTTCAGCCACAGCGGTTGCGACGACATGGCCGACAACACCTGTCACTTCGGCATCAACAGCCTGTTCGCCGACGGCGGCTTGAAGCCCGGGCACGGCGAGGACACGACGCGGCTTTATTTCCCCGTCGACCAGCACCAGTTCGCATCATGCGTCAAGCGCGTATTCAACGACCCGGGCCTGCGGTTCGTGTTCAGCAACCGTGCTCCGGTGCCGGATATTTTGGACGAAGCGGGTAAGCCGTTTTACGCGGGCAAGACTTTCGAGCCGGGTAAGGATGATGTGATTCGCGCCGCCAACGGCGGCGGCTTTGTGGTTGCTGTCGGGGAGACTGTCTATCGCGCGCTGGATGCGGTGATTCGTGTGAACGAAGCAGGGACGAAGGTCGGTCTTGTTGCCAAGCCGACGCTCAATTTGTACGACGAAGCGGTGATGAAACAACTGACGGGGGCGCCGTTCGTGCTCGTCGTCGAGGGGTTCAACGTCAAGACCGGCCTGGGCTCGCGCTTCGGGTCAGAGTTGCTCAAGCGCGGCTTCAAGGGAAAATTCAACCACATCGGCACGCATAAAGAAGGCTGCGGCGGGCTATGGCAACAAATGGGCTACCAAGGCCTCGACTCGGCGGGCATCGAAGCGTCGATCAAGGCATTGTTGTAACGCCGAGCGCCGCGAACTAATTTGATCTGTCACTGTATTTCAGGAGCGTCCATGCCGATCCGAGTTACCGTCTGGCACGAACACCGTCACGAAAAGACCAGCAAGGCCGTGCAGGCCGTCTACCCCAAAGGAATGCAGAACGCGTTCAAGAAGGCGATCGAAGAACACCTCGGCGATGAGGTGAAGGTCCGCGTCGCGCTGCTCGACGACGCGGAGCACGGGCTGAGCGACAAGATTCTGAAAAACACCGACGTCATGACCTGGTGGGGCCACGGCGCGCACGGCGAGGTGAAGGACGAAATCGCGCAAAAAGTCGCCCAGCGCGTCCGCGAAGGCATGGGTCTGATCGTGCTGCACAGTGGGCATTATTCCAAGCCGTTCAAGCTGCTCATGGGTACGAATTGTCATCTCAAATGGCGCGAAGCCGGTGAAAAGGAACGCCTCTGGAACGTCAGCCCCGGACACCCCATCACGGCGGGCCTTTCCAAGGATTACATCGAACTCGAACACGAGGAAATGTACGGCGAGCACTTCGACATCCCCGACCCAGACGAACTGGTCTTCGTCAGTTGGTTCGAAGGCGGGGAAATCTTCCGGAGCGGTTGCGTCTGGAAACGCGGCGCGGGCAAGGTGTTCTATTTCCGACCCGGTCACGAGACGTTCCCGACCTATTTCCACCCCGACATTAAACGCGTCATCGCCAATGCGGTGAAGTACGTCGCGCCGGCGACGGACACCGCGCCTTACCGAAACGGAAGCCCGAACATCAAAGAGCCGCTTTCACCGATCGCGACGAAGCATGTCGTGGACGAGGCGTTGCACCGGCATTGATCGCGGGATGCAGGGGGGCAACTTTTTTCTGGTGAAGCCGGTACGCGCGCGGATACAATCCCGTCATGTCGCAAGTGCTTGAAATCCCCTCCGTGACAGTAAAGGTCGGCCCCGCCGACCGTGGGAAGCGCATGAGCCTCGCGGCTTTCGACCGCGCCGAAGCTCAGGAAGGATTCGTTTACGAACTCTCTTACGGGGTGATTGAAGTGAGTGACATTCCAAGTCTTGAGCACGCACGCATCGAAGAGTTTGTTCGTGACGAGTTCGTCGTGTTTCGCCGAGCGAACCCGGACAAGGTTGCCGCCGTTCTCCACGGCTCCAGCGCCAAGACGATGATCTTTGAGATCGAAACCGAACGTCACCCCGACTTGTCCGTCTACCTGACGCCCGCGCCGTACGGCGGGCAGCCTTGGAAGGATTGGGTGCCGGAAATCGTATTCGAAATCGTCAGCCCCTTCAGCGTCGGCCGTGACTACGTGACCAAGGCCGACGACTACTGGCTCGCGGGCGTGAAGGAATATGTGATCGTGGACCGCGCCGAAGGCCGCTTCCGCGTGTTGCGACGTGGCGTCGAAAGCTGGGTGCCACGCAATTTGACTGGCTCGGAGCTCTACTCCTCCCCCCTCCTACCGGGCTTCGAACTGTCGGTCGAAAAAACCTTCGCATCCGTCGTGCCCGCACCACGCTAATCACATTTCGCACCCACCTCACGCCGCCTGCGGGTGGTCGTCTCTCACCAAATCCAGGTCCGCGGCCTTGGCGTTGCTTTCGACTTGCTTCACGTTCTTACACCCGGGAATCACGCACGACACCGCAGGGTGTTGCAGCACCCACGCCAACGCCCACTCGGCCATGTTCACGCCCGGCGGGACTTCGGTTCGCTTGATCGTTTCCACCTCGACCAGCTTCTTCTCCGAGTCCTCCGGCTTCCACTTGCTCCGCACGTCGCCGGCGGGGAAGGTCGCGCCGGTCTTGTACTTGCCCGACAAATACCCGCTGGCCAGCGGCACGCGCGCCAGCACGCCGAGGTTCTGCGCGATGCAGACCGGGAACGTTGTCGCTTCCGGCGTCTGGTCCAATCGGTTGTAAATGATCTGAATGACTTCGATGCCGCGCGTTCTGCTGGCCTCAATCTGCTTCACATTCCCGTTGGACCCGACGCTGTTCCCCAGATGTAAAAACTTCCCCGCGTCCTTCGCCTTGTGAAGCGCCGCCAGCACGTCCGCGTCGAAGAACTGGTCGTCGCCCCAGGAATGATACTGAAGGACGTCGACGTAATCGGTGCGTAGCGCCTTGAGCGAATCATCAAGCTGCTTGATCGTTTCCGCGGGGCTGCGCGGCTCGGTGCGTTGCAAGAAGCTCTGAAAATGATGCCCGAACTTCGTCGCGAGGATCCAATGTTCACGATCCGCCTGAATCGCCGCCCCGATCAGTTCTTCGGACAAATGATCGCCGTAACACTCGGCGGTGTCGATGAGGTTGATGCCCAGGTCTTTCGCGCGCCGGAACATTGAGTCGACCTCGGACTGTTCAAAATTTTTGTCCCACTCCCCGCCAAACTGCCACGTCCCCACGCCGACGACCGAGACTTTGATTCCTGTGCTGCCGAGGGTGCGGTATTTCATTGTGACTGCATTGTAGTCAGACCGCGAATGAAACGGCCGTGTGAAAGTCTTGTCGAATCTCAGGCCGCTCGCACCTTACGCGACGCGTCGCACGTCGCTTCCTCGATGCGATTTTGCTTCGTCACGAAGTCAGCCATCTGTGCGGCGCTGAGCGGTCGGCTGATGTAATACCCCTGAGCGAAGTCGCAGCCCAGCGATCGCAGGACGTTGACCTGCTCGACCGTTTCGATCCCTTCGGCCACCACCTGCAGGTCGAGCATTCTTGCCAGTTGCGCGACGGCTTGGATCACCGCGCCGAACGCGCGGCCACGGTCCATGTTGGCGACGAACGAGCGGTCGATCTTCAGCGCCTGGATCGGGAACTGGTGCAGACAGGCCAGCGACGAGTAGCCCGTCCCGAAATCGTCCAAATGAAGCCGCACGCCGATGTCACGGATCGCGTGCATCAATTTCTCCGCGACCTCCGGCGTTTCCATGACGGTGCTTTCGGTGACTTCGAGGCTTAGGCGGTCGGGTGACATGCCGGCATGGTCGAGAATCTCGCGGATCAGTGCGGGCAAATGAGGTAGCGCGAGCTGCTTGCGTGACAGGTTCACGCTCAGGCCCGGTGGCGCTGCTTCACCCAGTTCGGTCTGCCATTGCATGAATTGTTTCACCGCGGCACGCAGGATCCATTCCCCGAGCGGGACGATCAGGCCGGTTTCTTCGGCAATCGGAATGAACTCCGCCGGCGTGACGTTTCCGCGCGTCGGGTGGTTCCAGCGGGCGAGCGCTTCCACCCCGACCATCGCGCCGGTCTTTAACGACACGATCGGCTGATAGGCCACGTGCAGCGTCCCGTCCTGCACCGCGCGACGCAAGTCTTGCTCGATGTCGATGCGCGTCTGAACACGTTGACGCATTTCGACGTCGAACAGCACGTAGCGTCCGCGCCCGGCGGCCTTGGCTTCGTAGAGCGCCGTGTCGGCGTCGCGCATGACGGCCTCGGCGCTGGTCGGGGTTCCGTCGGCGATGACGATCCCGATGCTCGCGGTCGTGGTGAATTCGTGTTCCCCGAGCTGGTAAGGCTCGCCGAAGACCGACAGTAACCGCTCGGCGAGCATGACCGCGTCGTGCGGGCTTTTGAGGTCTTCGAGGATGACGACGAACTCGTCCCCGCCGAGCCGGCCGGGCGTGCTGACGTCGGTGCCACGCGCCACCGTGTCTCCGGCGCGCAGCGTACTCCGTAGACGCATCGCGACTTCCTTGAGCAACTGGTCGCCCGCTTGGTGCCCGAGGCTGTCGTTGACGAGCTTGAATCGGTCGAGGTCGAGAAACAGCACCGCGAATCCGCGCCCGCGGGCGCGGGACATGCGGTGCACGCAGTGCTGCAGGCGGTCGTTCAGCAGGAGCCGGTTGGGCAGGCTGGTGAGCTTGTCGTGTGTCGCGTTCACGCGCAATTGTTCTTCGGCGAGGCGTCGGTCGGTGACGTCCTGCGCCACGCCGCGCAACAACACGGCCTTGCCGTCGCGTGTCACGGCCTCGCCGCGCGAGCGGACCCAGACTTCACGCCCGTCGCTGCGCGTGATCGGTTGCTCGACATCCCACGCGCGACCCGAGGCAACTGCGTCCTCGATCGCTTCGGTAACAACTCGTCGGGTGTGAGGGGCATAGAACTCGATCGCACGGTCGATGTCGATCGGCGTGCCCGGGTCGACACCGTGCATGACGTATAACTCAGTCGACCACGTAAGCTTCCGCTCGGCAACGTCGTACTCCCACCCCCCCACCTTCGCCATCGCGCCGGCGCGATGCAGAACCTCGGTCGCTTGCTGAAGCTGCCGGCCGGCCTCCTCGGCGCGGGCGACCTCCTGTTGCAGCGCCACGGCGACGCGCGACGCCTGCTCCTTCGCCTGAAGTGTTTGCCGGTTACTACGTCGAAGTTCGAGTTGTGTCACCGCCTGCCGCGCGAGTTTAGTCAGGGCTTCCAATTGACGTGGCGTGATCTGGCGCGGCTTGGTGTCGATGACGCATAGCGTCCCCAGCACATGCCCGTCGACGGTGCGAAGTTGCACGCCGGCATAAAAGCGAATATTCAAAGCCCCGACGACCAGCGGATTGTCAGCGGTGCGCGCGTCGAGCGTGGCGTCGTTGATCACCAGCGGACGGTCCATCAACAGCGCGTGGGCGCAGAACGCCCAGTCACGGCTCGTCTGCGTCTCACACAGTCCGACGGCGGATTTGAACCATTGGCGCTCGTAGTCGACCAGGCTCACCAACGCGATCGGCACTTCACACAATTCCGCCGCCAGCGCGGTCAGGTCGTCGAATCCGGGCTCGGGGAGCGTGTCCAGAACGCCGCACTCCTCCAGTGCCGATAGTCGCTCAGATTCATTCGCAGGCAACGCGGCTCGGGGCATGACGTCCTTCCAATCACGTGGTTACATTTCGAGACCAATTTCGACCAACATAACCCGACCGATTTGAACGCGCGGCCTGCTTCGCCTCGCGCAACCCGACAACATTAGAATCGTCTCATTCCTCCGTCCGCTTGACCGGAGCACGATAGAATCAATCCCCTCCAATAGGTTCTCAAAAATGTGTAAAACAATCAGTTCGTGCGATTTTTCACGATCAACCCGCCCCGAAACGTCCCGCGTGACGCACGAACAAGCAAGGACGAGCCGCGTCGTATTAACGAGCAGACCCGCGCCCCCCGACGTCATACACGCTGGCGGGTGTTTCATGCCGACGCTTCAGCGTGTACCCTTGCCCGACTCATGGCGATTTTGCAGTTGACCAATCTCGAAAAGACGTTCGGCCGGCGCGTGATGTTCGACCAGTTGTCGTTCACCTTAAACAAAGGCGAGCGCGTCGGGTTCATCGGTGACAACGGCGCGGGCAAATCCACACTCTTCCGAATGATGACCGGGGAACTCGTCCCCGACCAAGGCGTCGTCGCGATCGCGGGCGGTACGAAAGTCGGGATGCTGGCGCAGGACCCGGTGTTCGACCTTGAAAACACCGTCATCGATGAGGCCGAACTCGCCTTCAAAGAACTACACGATTTAGCCCACCGCATGCGCGACCTCGAACACGCGATGGGCGAGCACGAAGGCGACGAGCTGGATAAGACGCTCGAAAAATACCAGAACGTTCAGCACGATTTCGACCTGGCCGGTGGGTACGCGTGGCAGCACAAGCTGGAGGCGACGCTGCTGGGCGTTGGCTTGACACGCGACCGTTGGGAACAAAAGGTCGACACGCTGTCCGGCGGACAACGCTCGCGCTTGGCGCTGGCAAAGCTCCTGATTGCCAAGCCGGATATTTTGCTGCTCGACGAACCGACGAACCATTTAGACATGGCCGCCATCAAGTGGCTGGAAGACTGGCTGCTGGAGTTCGACGGCGCCGTCATCATTGTCAGCCACGATCGCTATCTGCTCGACCGGCTTGCCACGCGCGTCGCGTGGCTCACACGACAACAGATCAGCAGCTATCCGGGAAATTTCACGGCGTTTCAGGCGCAGCGGGCGCTCGCGGAACTCAGCCAGCAACGCGAGTACGAGGAACAACGCGCCGACATTCTCAAGCAGGAAGAATACATCCGGCGGTTCAAGGCCGGCCAACGCGCGACGCAAGCGGCGGGCAGGTTGAAGCGGCTCGACCGGCTCAAGTCGTCCGACCAGATGATCGCGGAAGTCACCAAGACGTCGCACATCAAACTCTCCATCCAGACCGACCAACGCGCCGGCGATCAGGTGCTACAGGTGCGCGAATTGTCCAAGGCGTACGACGGCGTGCAGCTCTGGGACCAGATCAAGTTCGACATCCGGCGCGGCGAACGCATCGGGATCATCGGGCCTAACGGCGCGGGCAAGACTACGCTCATCGAATGCCTCCTCGGCCGGCGTGACGCCGACAACGGTGAACTACGCTGGGGCGCGAACCTCAACATCGGTTACTACGACCAGCGGCTGGGTGATTTGAACCCGGAAAATACGGTCGCGCAGGAAGTGGCAGAGGAACACCCCGATGCCTCGCCCCAGGAAGTCCGTGACACGCTCGGCACGATGCTGTTCAAGGGCGACGACGTCGAAAAACCGATCAAACTATTATCCGGCGGTGAACGGGCGCGCGTGCGTCTCGCGCAATTGCTGCTCGATCGGCCGAACGTGCTGGTGCTCGACGAACCGACCAACCACCTCGACATCGCGTCCTGCGAGGCGCTCGAAAACACGTTGAGATCGTTTACCGGCACAGTGATGTGCGTCAGCCACGACCGGTACTTCCTCGACCGTGTTGCGACGCGTTTGCTGATTCTCGACCCGCCGGGGCTGACGGATTTTGACGGGAATTACACGAAGTGGACGGAGAAGACGGCGCGATTAGCCCTGGAAAAAGCAGATGAGGAAGCCGCGCGCGCGAAGCAGGCGAAATCGAAATCTGGTTCCGGTGCGAAACTTCAAGCGGCGAAAACCGTCCAGCCTGTTAAACCTAAGGCCGATAACCCGTACATGCGGCCGTTCGGGAAATTGACCGTCAAAGATCTGGAAAAGTCAATCACTGAAACCGAGATCGCGCTCGGTGAAAACCAGCAACGCAGCGCGGGGCAAAACGCAGCGCGCGATCAGGGACTGGCGAAGAAGTTGAAATCAGAATACGAAACGCTGGCGAAGAAACTGAAGGACTTGGAAGCGGAATATTTTCTGCGCGGGGAGTAGACGACGCGATACTGAATGCTTGCAAACGTTTTACCCTCCACGACACCAGAATTATCTAAGAAAAGCGACCCGTGGGGCATTGTTGTGCGGACGTAATCCAGTCGTTGAAAAAATAGCAGGCAAAACCGGACTAGGCGGTGAACCGCCCAGTCCGCTTATTTGTGTTGACGTTTCAGGGTGCGTGAGAAAATCGGTACCGGTCGCCGCGGCTCCCGCGTTCCCGGTGACCACCACCTCTACCTCCGCCGTATAGCCTCCACGACCACTACCGTAGCTGCCACGACCACCACCGTCGCCTCCACCACCGCAGCGCGGGTGTTCTTCGCGCGGGCGGGCTTCGTTGACGGTCAGGGCGCGACCGTTGTGCTGCTACCCGTTAAGCGAGTTAATGGCGTCGTCGGCATCGGCGTCGTGATTCATTTCGACGAACCCGAAACCTTTGCTTCGACCGGTTTCGCGGTCGTTCATGATCTGGGTGGACAAAACTTGGCCGTGCGCGCTGAACAGTAGCTCGAGCTCCGAGCCGTCCACGCTTTAGGTAAGATTCCCGACGTAGAACTTCTTAGCGATGAGTGTAGAACTCCTAGACACGATGATTCCCAAGCCCTGATGTGAATTGCGGTTCTTTCCGGGCCTGATCGAAAGATTTTGCACCACCAACCGGCGACAGGGACGTGCGAAACGGTCGAAGGAACGGCGGATTCTCGGGGGCACCTACTGAGGTGGATCCACAAACCCACGCCACGCGACGCGGGTTTTAGACCCAACTGAATCGGCGGATGAGAGGAAAAAATTGCGTCTCGGACAATTGATTTCTTGTGCCACAATTTATGCAGAATAGCCTCGCATTTCGCAGCGTTTTTTGGCGATCCCGACATTGGACCGCGCCGGTTTGAATGGCGAAACAAGCTCCAGTGCCTAGGCCGCATCAGAGCGCTCGCGCCGGCCTCTGTTCCGTCGCATGTTCACGCGACGCGACCGTCACCAAAATCAGCGCCCACGCCGCCGTCGCGAGCGCGAAGAAGCTGAACTGTAAATCTGCAGGCAGGGAGTAGGCGAACATGCACATGGGGACCCAGTAACACCAGCAGGGTAACAGCAACGGCACGACGCGGAACAGGTACCAGCGTCCGCCGACTTCCTGTGCGGTCTTCTTGAACGAGTATCGGTTACGTCGCCAGGTGAACGCGAGCGCGCCTTGTGGGATACCGATGATCGGCGTGAAGACGAGCTGGTCGACCAGCATTTTTTTCATGGTCGTCAGGACGGTCCCGTCATTTCCGAAGACATAGCCCATGAGCCTGTAAAACGAATCTGCAACCATGCCGGTCAGCGCGAAGAAGACGAGGTTGAAGG
>Ga0163144_10018124_pt1 | contig 14284 bp, 10 predicted proteins | sample OliLak19BULKMAT1_FD_123175 | JGI IMG/M metagenome (GOLD analysis project Ga0163144, IMG submission 123175) | Freshwater microbial mat bacterial communities from Lake Vanda, McMurdo Dry Valleys, Antarctica - Oligotrophic Lake LV.19.BULKMAT1 | ecosystem: Environmental > Aquatic > Freshwater >... | reverse complement strand
TTCGGTATCTTTCCAATGTCCTACCACTACTTTTCTCTGCAGCCTCATTCTGGAGTTGATAAAGCCAAACTCTCTGCAACCATGTGCCGACTGATTGAGATTCATAAAATCCATATCAATTTCCGCAAATGGAATGTCTTGATTATACTGGGTGTGTAGGTGTACGAATGGTTTTTGGAGTATTTTCAGTCCATTGATCCACATTTTGGCAGGAGAAAATGTATGCATCCAAGTAATCAAGCCAATACATTTGCTGTCGCTTTTGGCTTCCAAGCAGAGTTTGTATATTTCTTCTGGGCCTGTTAATATAGGTTTAAAAACAACCTTAATTGGAAAAATAGGAGAATCGTTTAAATGCTGAGCTATTGTTTTGGCATTATCTGCTACTTTTTTTAGCGTTTCATCTCCATATAAATGTTGAGTTCCTGTTACAAACCAGATTTCGTATATTTTGAGGTCAATCATTTCACATAAAATTAATTGTGTATATTTGACACAATTATAGTTGATATTATCGTACGTAATCAAATATAAGAAGAAAATATTTTTCCAAATCAACTACTAGGCTCACTGAAATAAAATGCTACTAAAAGAAATTATGAAAAAGTTATTGATTTTTGCGGCACTTGCCACAACGGTATTTTGCAAAACGCAAGCACAGGGCAATGCAACTGTTATTCGTACAAGAACTAGTTTCAATAGCGACTGGAAATTTATGAAAGGCGATAACCCAACCTTCAAAAATACAGATTTTGTCGACAAGCAATGGCGCACACTCCAATTGCCGCACGACTGGATGATAGAGGGAAGCTTCGATAAAAACAATCGTAGTGAATCTTCTAGCGCTTTTCTGCTTGGTGGCATTGGTTGGTATCGAAAAACATTCACCTTGCCAGATGCACTAAAATCAAAAAAAATATTTATTCAATTTGATGGTATTTACATGAACTCCGAAGTGTGGATAAACGGACAGTTTTTGGGTCGTTACCCTTTCGGATACTCATTGATTGAATACGATTTAACGGGTCTTGCAAAAGTGGGCGAGGCAAATGTAATTGCAGTTCGGGTTGACAATTCACTAGAACCATCCGCTCGGTTTTATGCTGGTGCAGGTATTTATAGAAACACTTGGTTGGTTGCAACCGAACCCTTGCATTTTGATAACAAAAGCGGGGTATTTGCTTCTTATAAAAATGTAAGTGAACAAGCTGCAACCATCGCCTGCACTTACAAAATTATTTCCAATGCTTTTGCACAAAGTGATTTTCATTGGTGGCGTGCCAACACTGCATTAAACACTCGCATTACCAAACAGGTAACGATTACAACATCGGTTTTGGATGGTAAAGGAAATGTAGTTGCATCAAAAAAGTCGGTACAACCCATGGGTGATTTTAATGAGTACGTTTTTAATGAAGATATCAATATCAGCAAGCCCAAACTTTGGAGCAGTGCCACGCCTGTATTGTATCAATTAAAAAGTACTTTAGAATATGATGGTAAAATTGTAGACGACCAAATTACAAGCATTGGTATTCGCAGTATAGCATTTACAAAAGAAAAAGGGATGCTGGTGAATGGCAAACAAGAAAAAATTAAGGGTGTTTGCTTGCATCAAGATGCAGGTTCGCTGGGCAATGCCGTGCCTGATGGCGTTTGGCAGTATCGGTTACAAAAATTAAAAGAAATGGGAGCAAATGCTATCCGATGCAGTCACCACCCATTTGCGCCTGAGTTCTACAGCATCTGCGATAGCATGGGTTTGTATGTAATGGACGAAGCATTTGACGAGTGGAATAAAGGCTACGGATTTGCCACCGAAAACACCGCTGGTAAAATGAAATACGGTTATCATTTATATTTTAACCAGTGGGCGGAAACAGATTTGCGGTCGATGATACAGCGTGACCGAAACCATCCAAGCGTAATCATGTATAGTATTGGCAACGAAATTCCCAATCAGCAGATTTTTGATGGTGCTTTGTTGGCTTCCAAACTGCAAAATATTTGTCATGATGAAGACCCTACAAGGTTGGTGACAGCTGGCTGCGATTTTATTGCATTTGCCAATCAAAACGGATTTTTAGATACGCTCGATATTGCGGGTTACAATTACCTGGGTAGGTTTACAGGAGATAAAATGTATGCACCAGAAAAAGAAAGATATCCAAATAGATTGTATCTCGGTACCGAAACCTACCACGACACCAACTATTGGCTTGCTGTAAGAGATAATGATTATGTGATGGGTGATTTTATTTGGGCTGGTTTTGATTACTTAGGCGAGGGGCTTGCGTGGCCAAAAAGAGGATGGGATGCTTGCCTGATAGATATGGCGGGTGCTGAAAGACCAGAATATTATTTGCGAAAAAGCTATTGGAGCGACCAACCTGTTGTAAGAATAGCCGTGCAAACTTCCAAAAGTCCAGAATCGGAGTGGCACCCAAGGCCAACAGCATCTCATTGGAATTGGAAGTGGAACGCCTCTTTTCTCAATAGTGTTTTTGTGTACAGCAATTGTGATTCGGTCGATTTGCTGGTGAATAACGCTTCCGTTGGCAGAAAAGCTGTGGATAAAAATTTATACTATGCCAAATGGGAAATTCCATTTTATTTAGGAACGATAAAGGCGATTGGTTACAGAAATGGCAAACCGGTTTCCGAACATTTATTGCAGACAGCAGGCGATGCCGCTGGTATAAAATTGGTTTGCAACAAACGTAATTTACGTGCAAATGGCACAGATGTAGCGGTTATAGAAATAAATGTGGTGGATAAAAACGGCATCGCAGTACATGATAATCAACAAGATATTACGGTAGCAATCGATGGACCAGCGACATTGATAGGGCTTGATAATGGCGACCAACGCAATCATAGCACATATAAAACCCCGACCAGAAGCACTTTCAATGGCCGATTACTAGCAACCATCCAGTCTAATGGTAAAGCAGGAAAGGTGGTGGTGAGGATTTCGGGGGCAGGATTGCAAACTGCCTTGGTGGAAGTAATCACTAAGTAAAACCCGCCACCAGATCGTTAAAGATTTTACTGTCGCAACGATGATCGTTTTTGGCTATGCTATTAACAAACAGTGGGTGGCTACCTAATGCGTGAAGAACACCAATCAAGTGTTGGTAAAGGCACTAAATACGATGAAGGCATAAATTTTACACTGTTTATGGCGACAACATGTCGGTTGCTTGAGAAGAATTGCCAAGGCAGGAAAAACGAGATTTAATAAAATGGCAGCCAAGTTGCCTGCTCGTAGGCTTTTGAAGCTCATTGCCTACAAGCTCACCCCTCTCTTCCAGGGTATAAAATCGTCTTGCCCTAACAATGCTGCCTTGGGAATTACTTCTCCTGAAGCTACTTTAATCACGAATTCAAGTATTTCTTCACCCATTTGAGCTATAGATTTATCTCCACTTATAATGGCACCAGTGTCAATATCTATAATGTCGTGCATGTGTTTGGCGAGCGATGAATTAGTACTAATTTTCACAACCGGACAGATGGGGTTGCCCGTGGGCGTGCCTAAGCCCGTGGTGAAACATATCACATTTGCCCCCGAGGCTACCTTACCTGTGGTTGCCTCCACATCGTTTCCGGGCGTGCATACCAAATTCAAGCCAGCTTTACTTGCTTTCTCAGTATAATCCAACACATCTACAACAGGAGAAAATCCGCCTTTTCTGGCAGCTCCGCACGACTTAATAGCATCTGTGATTAGACCATCTTTAATATTGCCTGGTGAGGGATTCATGTAAAATCCACTTCCTACTGCTTCGGCTTGTGCAGAATAGCTTCGCATAAGCTTTACAAATTTTTCCGCTACTTGATCGTTCACACATCTATCTATCATTTCTTGCTCTACACCATTTAGTTCGGGAAATTCCGCCATCATCACCGTGCCACCGCAAGCTACTAATATGTCGGCTGCGTGGCCCAATGCCGGATTTGCCGAAATACCAGAGAAGCCGTCCGACCCGCCACATTTCACCCCCAATTTAATGTGAGAGATCGAAGCTTCAGTTCTACTTATTTCGTTCGCTGTCACCAATGCTGTGAATGTGCCTTTGATAGCTTCCGAAATTACAGCTTCCTCTGTACCCTCTTTTTGCTGCCCAAAAACAAGTACTGGCTTGTTGAAATTAGAGTTTCGAGCCACAATATCATTTTGTAACGCTTCAGCCTGCAAATGTTCACACCCTAAGTTCATTATTGTAATACCGCATACATTTGGATGATCGGCATAGCCCGAGAGTAGTTTACTCAAAATTGAAGAATCTTGCCTAGTTCCGCCACACCCGCCCTGATGTGTCAAAAATTTTATTCCATCAATATTTTTAAATAGGCGAGAAGCGGTGGGAATCGTTTTTTCTAAGCTGAACGCTACATTTTCTAAATTTTCAGAGGCTAAAAATGCCTTTTTTAACGCTGCGGTAAACCTTTTGTACTTTTCTGGTTGCGCATAGCCAAGTTCCTGACTCAGCGCTTCTTTAATAATATCTAAGTTTCGATTTTGGCAAAACACAGTAGGCACAAATAGCCAATAATTAGCCGTGCCCACAGAACCATCGGATCGGTGATACCCAAGAAAGGTTCTTTCTTTGAACTTTAAAACATCAGGTGCAATCCAATGATAGGGCTGCTTTTTAGCAATAGAATAATCTTCAGAAGCATGCTTTAAATTGTGTGTGTGAATAAGCGAGCCCTTTGCAATGGGTTGTGTAGCTTTACCAACCACCACACCATACATTTTTAAAGCTTCTCCTTGGGCAAAATTTCTTTTGGCAAATTTGTGTTTTGCCATAATATTATCTGTGAGCTCGTAAAACACACCTTCAAAATGTACCGAAGTGCCTTTTTGCAAATCGGAAAGTGCCACAATCATATCATCGTTAGCGTGCACCTTCAGCACTTGTGCACCCGATGCAGAGGGAGAAACGGCCATTATAACAGAAGGTGAGTTTTTTGTTGTTTGCATCAAGTCAAAGTTTTTAGATTGTAAATCAAAGGACATCTCTTTTAAAATAGGATCACTATATTTTTAAGATCTTATCTATTTTGTTTTTTGGTATTATGCAGTTCCGTTGAATGGTCAAAGGTTGATACAATAGGCTGTAGAAGGGTCAGAAAACACTTAGAAACTACCGTGAGGCCCCAGACAACTAAAATTGAATAAAATAATGTACCTAATTGTCTACTCAACCTACTTCTGCGCATCGTTTCACATTCTTTCCCCTCTCCAACTTTAACAGACCTCAGCGAAATCAACACTTTTACAAAAAAAGCGTTCAAATCGTTATTCTTCAATCAAAAAAATCTTGATTTTGGCTTGTGTATTTGGTTGTCAAATATTGGTCGCGTAAAGTCAGCGCGAATGTAGGCTTTTGCAGCAAAAAAAATCAACCCTGCAACCAAAATTGTAAACATTGGCCGGTGGTAAGTGCAACGCTACGATGACATGGGAAACAAGCCGAAACTTTCATTACAAGCTTTATTATGCCTGCACGATACTTTCGGCATTACCTACAACATCGCAAAATACTAATTCAGCTGCGGGGGAAAAAACTTTTCAATGTCGTTGGTTAGTTATCTATTCAAACAAAAGGAATAGCAACTACAGTAAGCAAAAAGGGCAACCAACATGTACAGAACAATAGGCAAAAAAGATTGTCTTGTTTCTATCGCCAAAAAGTTGCGCTCAATTTATTAGTGCATACCGACATATATACTGTTTTAAATGGCAATGTCCAATTGATGATTGTTGTTTTAAACAATCATCAAGCTTCCATACAAGAAAACTGGAGCCATGCAACCCAATGCAACTATACATTTTCTAAATAACCCAACCTGCATTGTTTCGATTCCTTAAAATAAGAAGGGCAGTGGCCAGTGACTTTCTTGAACTGGTTCGACAAATGAGCTACACTGCTGTAGTGCATTTTATATGAGATCTCGGTAAGGTTCATTTCATCGTACATCAAAAGCTCTTTTACCTTTTCTATTTTATGCTTGATAATAAATTGTTGGATGGTGATGCCCCCTACCTCAGAGAAGATATTAGATAAATACGTATAGTCGTGGTTGAGTTTTTGACTGATATAGAGCGAATAATTCACTTTAGGCATCTCATTGTAATAGTGAATCATCTCAACAATTACATTCTTAATTTTTTCGGTTAAAATATTTTTATTATTTTCAATCAGTTCTAATCCCACTTTTTGGAGATTATCTTTAAAAATATCGATTTGTTTTTGAGAAATATTGTCCAATATCAACACTTGGCCCAGGCGCACTACAGCTCTTTTTACCCCTATGTTGTTTAACACTTCTTTTACAACAATTTCGCACCGTTGACTTACCATATACTTAATGTAGAGTATCATATTTTTATGTATTTATTCTTGAGCTATTTACCACTTGCTTTTTCATGGCTTTGTTAAGCCTGCTTTCCACATATAAGCTAGTTACAATACCGTGCCAAGGAACTGCAAATATTTATGTATTTTCATCCTATTTTTAAAATACAAAAATTAAGCATGCTGATTCGCCCCAGATGCTAAAAGTATTGTAGCACGCCATAATTTAACAAAAAATTGAAGGGGCTTAGCAAAATCTAAAAGGGTTTGTGCCCGAAAAACAGTGAAGACATGTTTTGATCGGAAACTAGAATAAATTAAATTTTTTGTCAATTTTGGGATTCAATACCAGTTATGATTCAAATTATTCCGGCCATCGATATCATAGGCGGCAAATGCGTGAGGCTTACGCAAGGCGATTATTCACAAGTAAAAAAATACCATGACGACCCCCTAGATGTCGCCATGTTGTTTGAAGACAATGGCATTCAAAGGCTACATTTGGTAGATCTGGATGGGGCTAAAGAAAAGAAAATTGTAAACTACAATACGCTCGAACGCATTGCGAGTAAAACCAAACTGCACATCGATTTTGGAGGAGGCCTACAATCGGACAAAGATTTGGAAATAGCCTTTGAATGCGGGGCAAAACAAATAACTGGAGGCAGTATTGCAGTAAAAAACAAATCGTTATTTGCTGAATGGATAAAAAAATATGGGCCAGAGAAAATAATACTCGGTGCCGATACCAAAGACATGAAAATAGCAGTGCATGGGTGGCAAGAAACCTCCGAAACTCATCTTTTTGATTTGATTGAAGACTATTTAGCTCAAGGAATAAAATACTGTATATCTACCGATGTGGCAAAAGATGGCATGTTGGAAGGCCCCGCAATTGATATGTATAAAGAGATAAAAGACCGATTTCCCATGCTGCAAACCATAGCAAGCGGAGGGGTAAGCACCCTCCAAGATGTAGAACATTTGGAAAAAGAGGGTATTTATGGGGTAATAATAGGTAAAGCCATCTACGAAGGCAGAATCGCTTTGAGCGACTTAAAACAATTTATTTGACCTCATCCACCAAATTATCTCATACAATCCTTAGTTCAGCATATGGTTTGCTAAAAATATTTATATTGCATTTTCTAACACCAACTCTTTATGCATAAAATAGCTCTCCTTTTACTTTCATTTGTGCTTTTAGAAAGCTCAGCTCAAGTAAATGTTAACGACTCGATTCAAATCAGGAAAATCTATTCGGAAGCCTTGAGCAACAGCCCATCTTACACACAACTGCGGTATTTGTGCAAGAAAATTGGGAATAGGCTCAGTGGTTCGCCACAAGCAGCCAAAGCAGTGGCTTGGGGTGAAATAGAAATGAAAAAAATAGCCGACAAAGTATTGATGCAAGAAGTAATGGTGCCGCATTGGGTGCGAGGGCCAAAGGAAAAGGCAACATTGATAGTAGATGGCAAAGTGAACAAAGCGCTATATGTGCTTGCCTTAGGTGGTTCGGTGGCCACTCCCAAAGCTGGCATTACAGCCGAAATACTTGCGGTTGATAGCCTTTCTCACCTCAAAAAACTAGGGGAAAAAGTAAAAGGGAAGATTGTATTTTTTCGTAGGCCTATGGATGCCACCTTAATAAATACATTTGATGCATACGGAGATGCGGGCGATCAAAGAAGACAAGGGCCATCGGAAGCCGCCAAATACGGGGCTGTTGCTGTAATAGTGCGTTCACTTGGGCTTGCAGCCGATAATTATCCGCATACTGGTATGCTTTCCTATTTGCCTGATGTTCCTAAAATTCCGGCTGCGGCCATCAGCACCAATACAGCTAATGATCTCGATAAATTAATAGCTCAAGGAAAAAAATTAGCCCTAGAGATTTCCATCAGCAGCCAAATGTTGCCCGATGAGAAGTCGTACAATGTGGTGGGAGAAATAAAAGGAAGCCAATACCCAGAAGAAATAATTGTGGTAGGTGGGCATTTAGATTCTTGGGATGTAGGCGAAGGTGCCCATGACGATGGCACCGGCTGTGTACAATCGATGGAAGTATTGCGGATATTCAAGGCCCTAGGCATAAAACCCAAAAGAACCATCAGGGCAGTATTATTTATGAATGAAGAAAACGGAGTGAAAGGCGGTGAAAAATATGCCGAATTGGCCAAGCTGAACAATGAAAAAAATATCGCAGCCATAGAATCAGATGCAGGCGGGCATACGCCACGCGGGTTCGATTTTTCAGATTCGCCCGAAAATTTTAAAAAATGGATGCCCTATTTTGCGCCTTACGACATAAAACATTTTGAAAAAGGCTATCCCGGCACTGATATCCATCCATTAGAACCTTCTGGCACTGTGCTTATCGGTTTCTTGCCCGATTCGCAGCGGTATTTCGATTACCACCACACCGATAATGATGTTTTTGAGAATGTAAACAAGCGCGAATTAGAAATGGGGTCGGCTACCATCGCAAGTTTGGTATATTTATTGTCGGAGTATGGGGTAAAGTAGCCATGCAGGAAGCCAAATCAGTGTAAATTACGTTGAAATTTTACGCCACAATGCAATGTCATTAACTTAATTCGCTAAAGTCCTTTCTCTTTTTTTGAGAAAGCATTTAAGATTGAGGTGTAAAAATAAACTAGCTAAATGTAATGACCTCACGCTACAATCATTGATCTTTTGCCCATCATAGCCAATCCTTGGGATTTTTTAAAATCGTTTACCGATGCCAGAATAGCCCTTGGCAGAGCTGGCAACAGCATTCCTACCGCAGAATTGCTTCAATTTCAACTTGCCCATGCCAAGGCTAAAGATGCCGTTTATTCCCAATTAGACAATACCAGCATTCAATCGCAACTATCGGCACTAAACCTAGAAAGCACATGGCTGCATTCGAAGGCAAAAAACCGTGGCGAATATTTGAAACGACCCGATTTAGGTCGCAGATTGGCAGCGGAAAGCATAATGCTGCTTGAAAATCACCGAGTCGGGCCTAACTCTGTTTTCGACATTGCCATATGCATAGTTGATGGATTATCTGCCCAAGCCATAGAAACCAATAGCATTGCATTACTCCAATTTTTTTTACCATTGTCCGCAAAAGAGGCTTGGACTTTAGCACCCATTGCCATTGTAAATCATGGTAGGGTGGCCATTGGCGATGAAATAGCCCATCTGTTAAGAGCAGAAATTGTGGTGGTAATGATAGGCGAACGACCAGGGCTGAGCTCGCCCGATAGCATGGGTATTTACCTCACTTACAAGCCAATGCCGGGCTTTACCGATGAAAGCAGAAATTGTATTTCCAACATTCGCCCCAGAGGATTGGCATACGATACAGCCGCAGCCATATTATTTGCACATATAAAGGCCGCCAAAGCGTTGCAGCTAAGCGGGGTACACTTGAAATTAGATAGTTTGCTGATAAATCACAAGCAATCGCTTAATTTTGAAAGGTGATTATTATCGACAACACCATCGTATCTGAAAAGATTATTGAAAAGCAGTTTGTTTGCGACCTCAGCAAATGTAAAGGAGCTTGCTGTGTGGAAGGCGACTCGGGTGCACCGCTCGAGCTCGATGAATTGCCAATCTTAGACGAGATTTACCCACTTGTAAAGCCGTATTTGGCGCAGCAAAATATAGAAGCCATTGAAAAACTGGGGCTCTACGCCTTAGACACCGATGGCGATATGTGTACCACCACCATTGGCAACAGAGAATGTGTTTTTGCCATATATGATGCCAATGGCATACTGGGCTGCGGCATAGAAAAAGCACATAACGATGGCAAAATCAATTTCAAAAAGCCTATTTCATGCCATCTGTATCCGATCAGAATCACAAAAACCATTGAAAAGCAACTTGTGAACTACAGCCAATGGGAGGTGTGCAATCCCGCCTGCGATTTGGGTCAGAAGCTAAAAGTACCAACCTACAAATTCTTGAAAGAGCCTTTGATCCGCAAATTTGGAGAAGAGTGGTATGAAGTGCTAGAGCAATATGCCAGTACTTTGGGTTAGGTTTTCGCACCTAATATATTATTTCCATCTGCATACCATTTTTTACACAATGATCAATTTGCAACCTTTTGCTCTGGTGAGCCGAGGTCAGTTTCTTCTCCTAAGCGTGTCACTAATGTGAAAAAGGGCTCACCCATCATCGGTCAGCATACGACCAGAGGCACTACAAGATCGCCAGCATCGGGCGTTTAACACGTGTGCTTTAGCTCTTTTAAGGTCTTTATGGCAAAACAGCCAACGATTCGTTAGATTAGCGTTATTTTTAAGATAGTGAGCCTCAAACGCAATTGCACTAATATACCAACCCTAGAGGTTAGTACTCGCACAACGTGCTCTACAGGTCTTAATAATGGAGAGCAGTCAACGCTGCATCTGTATTTCGTTACTTTCGGTTTATAAATCGCCCGTGACATTATTAATTCCGATGCTTAAAAGGCTAAATTTGCAATTCACATGCAGCTAAATAACAACATTGCGGCTTTTTTGAGGAATTTAACTATTGGTCAAAAATTGATTGTTTCGTATCTACTGCTGGGAAGCACAGTATTGGTACTCCTCTTTTATTTTTACTATTATGCCACTAAAAATGCCATTATTGCTCGGACCCAAAATCAGATGAGTTCTGTAATGAACTTAAAAAAAGGATGGGTAGAAAGCTATTTTGAAACCCAAAAGATTCACATCGGTCATTTCGCCACTTTATACAATACCATTTTTACTTTCAGTGAATTAAATTCTAATTTTCGCAAATACGGGATAAATAGCCAACGGTACCACGAAGCTGATTCAATATTTGGCGGCAATGTTTTGGAATTCAAATTATCAAATAATTTTAAAAATATTTGGCTAGTAAATAATGATGGTGATATTGTTTATACCTCTATTAAAAGCGGAAATTTATCTCAAAATGTGCTAGACACCCATTTTTACAATCCCAACCTGAGGTTGCTTTTTTCTAAATCGCAAAACGAAACAGTGGTAGGCGACCTTCCCTACTTATCTGTTGCAAATAAAAGTGCTTTTGTAGTGATCTTGTCTCCTATTAAAGATTATCAATACAATACTTTGGGCTATATATTGGTCAAACTCAATATGGATGACATTAATTTTATTTTAACGCAACGATCTGGATTGGGAAAATCAGGTGAATCTTATTTGGTAGATCATCTATATACGATGCGGAGCAAATCGAGATTTTTGGAAGAGACAGAGCTGAGCCAAATAAAAGTGAGCTCCGAAGGCGTTAAAAAGGCATTCAAATACAATAATGGCATGGGCATTTTCCCTGATTACAGGCAAGTGATGGTGTTGAGTTGCTATTCCACACTTAATATCAGTGGCTTAGACTGGGCTTTACTTTCAGAAATCGACTTTTCTGAAGCGTTAAAACCTGTGGATGAATTATTTAAATTAATGGTTTTGATTGGGATTTTTATTTCCATCGGTTTGATCTTGCTTACCTTTTACTTGTCGGGCCAAATATCGAATCCTATAAAGAAGCTGAATTACAGCATCAATCAATTGGCACAAGGCATTCTGCCAAATGAACCAATAGTTCATCTAAGCGGAGATGAGATTGGTCAAATTGCATTTTCAATCAACCAGTTGGTGCAGGCTTTAAAAAAAACAGCTGATTTTGCTAAGCAAATAGGGGCTGGCAATTTTGCAACAGCGTTCACCCCATTAAGCCAACATGATGAGTTAGGCCATGCATTGAACGAAATGCGCGATCAACTTGTGCAACTATCTCACTTGATCACAAAGCAATCTCGCATCAAAACACTTTCACTCATTGAAGGACAAGAAAATGAAAGAAGAAGAATTTCGCGCGATTTGCACGATGGTGTTGGGCAAATGCTCACGGCACTTTCATTTAAGATCCAAGAAATGGATTTGAAGAACCCCGTAGTAAATGCCACCAAGAAACTATTGGATGAAACCATTCATGAAGTTCGCAGGGTGTCGGTAAATTTAATGCCTAGTGTTTTATATGACTTTGGAATTGAAGCTGCTATCAAATCATTGATCAAAACTGTAAACATCGAAATTTATTTTTCAGCTTTTAAAGATAATGATGCTTCCCAGCCCGACTTAGAAAAAACAATCTGCCTCTATCGTATTGCTCAGGAAGCTATTCAAAATATTCAGAAGTATGCCAACACAGATAAAGCAAGAATTGATCTCGAAATTTTGAACGAAAAAATTACGCTAGTCATCGCAGATTCGGGCACAGGATTTGATGTGAATTTCACCTTAACGCATAATTTATTGTCGAATGGGCTTAGAAATATGCGTGAAAGAGCTCAGTTAGTAGGCGGAAATTTTGAAGTAGTTTCCAAAAGGTTGAATGGAACTACAGTGACAGTAACGATACCACAATAAACCATGCAAAAAATTAAATTAATCATTGTTGACGATCACAGATTGATAAGGGATGGGATGAAATCACTTTTACAATCTGAAGATGACTTAGAAATAATAGGTGAGGCCGAAAACGGGCTTGAATTGCTCGAAATGCTCAGCAAAGCCAACCCTGATGTGGTGCTTTTAGATGTTACAATGCCTAAATTAAACGGAATAGAAGCTGCCTTAAAAATCAATGAAAGGTATCGGGGTGTGAATGTGGTTTTTTTATCTATGCACGAAGAGCCTGAATACATTTTGAAATGTGTGCAAACAGGTGCTCAATCCTACTTAATGAAAAATGTAGAAAAAGAGGAATTGTTGCTTGCCATCAGGAAAGCGGCTAAAGGAGAAAAATACTTCAATCCAAATATTGCTGCTCTGCTTGCACAAGGGTTGACAGAAATGCGTCAGCAATTTGATGCTAAAGTAGAATTAACCCCTAGAGAACTAGAAGTATTGCAATCGGTGGCTGAGGGCTCTACTACCAAACAAATTGCGGATAAACTTTTCATAAGCACACGCACCGTTGAAACACATAGGATGAACTTACTTAAAAAATTTGAAGCACAAAACACGGCAGAAATGATTCATTGGGCGCTGGAACAAAAAATCATTCGCATAGGCTGAAAAGGATCAAGCTAGAATTTCCGATTTTTTAAAAAAAAACAGAATGACAACAAAAAATCAACTTAAAAGTACTTAAATTAAAAAAAATAACTACATTAAAATATAAATACGTAAAAATACGTAGAGAAAAAGCAGCATTTTACGTGAGTTTGTTTCAAATGAGAGGTGTTAATTTTGTAAGGTAAATAAATAATTATACACTCTTAAAACAACACACACAATATGAAAACGATAATAATAATAGCAAGTTCATTAATAGCCTCTTTAGCAATCGCACAGCCAAAATATAATTCTATGTACTCTACCAGCAACTACAAAATGCCTAATCTCGCAAAAGTGGCGAAAGAGAACAATTTAGATAAATCACAGTCATTTGTGCACAAAGATGCGATTACTGCAGGTCAAAACAACAGTTCGAATTACAAAAATTCGTTTGCCAAATCGGAGGGAAATGGCGGTGTTTTGCCAATATTACCTATAGAAATTGTAGTAACACCATTGACTTCAGCTGCGAATTACAAATCTAACTTCAAGGGTGTTAAAAAAGCTTCAAAATCAGAGGTAGCTCCAGTTCAACAACCTTTGGTGACAAACCCTTCGAAATCGGACGAAATCCCTGAATAAGAAGAGCAAGCAAGGTTAAATATTTCACTTTTTTTGAAATGGCATGTACAAATACATGCCATTTTTTTTTACCAGCTAAGGCAGAGGGCGAATTTGAGATTGGTTGAAACCGCAGATCACTCAATGTTACCAAAAAGCAAGTGTCACACACTTTAACTATTACAGCACCTCAAGTAATCGGCAAATAAAACCGCTCTTTGTTTTCTACAAGTGGCCTAA
>Ga0163144_10018123_pt1 | contig 14284 bp, 11 predicted proteins | sample OliLak19BULKMAT1_FD_123175 | JGI IMG/M metagenome (GOLD analysis project Ga0163144, IMG submission 123175) | Freshwater microbial mat bacterial communities from Lake Vanda, McMurdo Dry Valleys, Antarctica - Oligotrophic Lake LV.19.BULKMAT1 | ecosystem: Environmental > Aquatic > Freshwater >... | reverse complement strand
CCAACCCAAAACAAGATCAGCTCGCAGTAGGCAAAAGTGACTCGACTTCGGATGTGGCATCCTCTGTTGGAAGCTCGTTCTTAGATGCCATGTTTCGAGCACCGAAGAGAAGTGATACTTCCGATCAAGGTGAACACAAAAAAGATCCTTGCGTAGCGCCCGTCGAGAAGCAGATGCATGCAAGCACCACCATTGTAAGTTTTGTTTTCGTCTATCACTTGTATATAATGATAAAACCAACACTGAGAGAGCTAACCCTGTGCTTTCGTTGCTCGTGCGTTTCAGCCTTGCGGGGTTTGTGTGCAGGTTGAACCTCAAATGCCAAACGAGCATTTCAGTCCTCCGCGGGAATTTGCACGCCTGAAGGGTGGCCAAGGATGGATTCCTTTGTTTTTGGCCGGACGACCGGCATGCGTGGTCTGCCCACGTCGGAATCCCCCGCAGACGCGGGTTGGTTCCTTCTGGTTTCGCGTGAAGTCAAAACGAGGGATCAAGGTTCGTCTCGGTCCTTCGAAGAGGGCCCCTTCGATCAAATCCGGTGATGGAGCGTACTTTCGTTTCGAATGTGGGGAGTTTCTTCGTGCGTCTGAGGTCATGACGGTGTACCAGGAAGATAGTCAAGGAAGAACCTGGGTAGAGTCATTCGCCAAGCTTTACCGAAACCGTCATGCTCGTCTCCCTGGCCAGACGGAATACCGACAATTGCATAGTTTAACTGTACAGGCGGAATGGGTTCAGATCCTGGACGATGAAAAGAGCGAAGAGTACCTCCAAGAGTGTTCGACGGGGCCGCGAATCGAGAGACATCGACAAGGTTGGCGTTACAGAATTGTGGCAAGACAAGGCATGCTGGTAAAAAAGGGGCCGTCGTTCGCTTCTGAAGACTCCGACATGCAAGTAGTCGAGGGCGAAAGTGTCGTCATTATTGAACGAGTTACGAGCCCCGATGAGAATGGGGTTACTTGGCTGAGGATGAAAGAGGGTCAGGGATGGCTGCATGATATTCTTCCCAATAGTTTGGAACCGCTTGTTGTGCCTCATACTTTCCAAGACAGAAAGAACCCAGCTACGAGCAGACCAACCAAACCGCGCCGGCCTCGAACCCCCAACGATGATAAGGATCAGCAGATGGCTTACAATACCATCATTGCTCGCCTATTCCATAACGACTTACCGGGTGACCACGATCCCCGTGGGTCCGTTGCTCATAATCCTGCTGGGAGATAACTAGCAGAGCTAATAACATCTTTGCTCCATTATCGAAATGAAAAGTTATAAAACGTATCAATCTTTATCTTGTAGGTATAAATTGTTGTACTATGGCACAACTAGTTGAGGAGAAGTTACGAGGAGAGTGTATTTGGAGTCTTCTAGCATCATAGTTATGCCGAAGTCCCATCAGCAGACATTATCCAGCGAAGTCCTTGTGGCCAAACAACAATTCGACAATACGTGGGCCATATGCGCAGATTTCATTCAACGAGTAAGCAATGAGCCGACATTCCTCTTAGCGCTGAGTTCGCGTGGTTGCGGACCCCCAATCCTCGTCCATTTCGAAGCTACTTTCTTGCGTCGATTTCTTGCGACTGCCTCCTCGTGCTTTTCCTCGTGACGCAGTCGCAGTCTTGGCCCGAGAAGATGCCGCCTTTTTCTTTGGGGGAGGCGAATCATCGTCATCATTGTCATCATCAAACTCGTCGTCATCATCGCTTAAAGTGTCAACCGAGTAGTTGACCTTAGCTTTGGCAGTACGACGACGCGGAGATGATCGCTTCGGGCTTACCACTTGCACCTCGTCGCTTTCATCGTCGTCAAAATCATCATCATCAGCTGGAGCTTTTCGCTTGCTAGCTGGTTTGCGAGAGGAAGCAGTCGACTTCTGAGAGACAGACGTGGCTTTCGACTTTTGGGACTGCGTCTGGGTAAAATAGTTACTAATGTCTCCGCTCTTCTTGCGAGCGGCGCCCCCCTTGTCGCTGGATTTGGCTTTACTACTTGAAGGGCGACTCGTTTCAACCACGATGTCGTCATCGTCGTCGTCATCGTCCAGGTCAATAGAAACCTCCTGTTTGGTCTTGGTTCTTGAGGCGGCTCCTCGTGATGAGGTTTTCTTTTGAATCTTCTGACGATTCTCTTTGTTGTTAGGTTCATCGTCCATTAATTCATCGTCCAACAATTCATCGTCGTCGTCGAATGATTTACTGGTAGCGGATTGCTTTCGCTTCAAGGACGCCGCAGATGGTTTACGCTTAGTCGTCGAAGCTTCCTCTTCGTCGTCATTGGAATCATCCCCATCGTTGCTTTTGTCTTTCTTCTTGTCCTCTTCACCTTCAGATTCCTCTACTTTTGTAGCGCCGCTCTTTATCATTTTGGTCTGCTTTTTCTTCAACAGCTTTTGGGTGGTCTCCATAATGGCGGTAGATTCCGTTTTATCGATAAATTGTTCAATAGCCAACGACAATTCCTTTTCCGTCAGGATTTGCATTTTTTTGTCTGACTCCATCAAATTCTCCTTGATCAAATCTTCGATATTGGATTGATTCAACTCGACAGGCTCCAAGGGGTCGTCGCCCATCAAATCGGCAGCCGTCCGTGCCTTTTTGGTTCCCTTAGCGCTGACACGTTGTCTATGAAACAAGAGAATGTCTAATGGATTGGCGACTTTCCCCAGAAACCGTGCTCCAAAGCGTTGATTGTTGATCGTCGTAAAGCCAGTATGGTCGACGCGCAACCGCACCAAGACTTCCTCGCGTTTTTGCAACTTGTATTGAAGGGGCGAATCCTCCGCGGCTGCGTGGTTTCCACTCTTGACGGCATCCTCGAGGAGGGCTTTATCCTTTTGTCGGGCATTGTACACCCACAAGGCCAATTCTTGCGTGAGCAACTCCGTAATGGCATCGTCAATAATTTTGTATTTGGTGCTTCGCATGAGTTCTGTGATGCGGTCTCTGTGATCTTCGAGGCAGACATCGTGCATCACAAAGGCGCGAACATTGGTGAGAGGAATAGACGTCGCGCGAAAGCCCCCACTTCCTCGCACTTGCAAAACGACAGCATGTTTGCGCTGGGATTCGCCTAGCGTTAAACTCGTCGCTACAGAGCTTCCGGGCTATAGCATCCAAATAATATTATTAAAGAAGTTGTAAAAGGTGAGAACAGAAAGAGAACACAAAAATTCGATTCTCTCTCATTGGATGTGGTCCATTTCTTTGGGTATGCGTACCTGCGTCACTCGAAAGGTGCCGACCAAGGAATCGACCAGTTCTGGTTCCGAGGCGTGTTCATGGCCAAAGACGGTCAGATCCATCCACTCCGGGATCATCGATTCGTGTATACAATTCTTGGTTCCGCGTCCCGTCTCGCGATTTTGATGCAAGACCAACATACTAAACCATTCTTTGTCCGGGTCGTCGTCGTCATTTTCCTCTGCACTTATTTCGGGACGCAAAAAGCGTACCTTTTTGCTTTGCCACATGCGATTCAATCGTTCGTCCCGCAAATTTCCCAAGCCATAGAGTGCCACTTTGGTGGTCCCTTTTTGAATCAAAATGGGAGATATTTCCACCTTGTTGACTTCATCTTGCCGTCCAAAATAATTGACCAAACTGGTCACACTCAACAAATCCAGTGCCGCCAACATTTCCGTGGCTCCCGGATCTCGTGTAGGATCATCGTGATTGCCGTGAATGGAAAAGATGGGCAAATCCACACTGATGTGAGGATCTTCGTAGTTGACTTGACGGGCCCGAAAATCTTTGGATTGGTCGCTCAAAATTTGGATTTGTACGGGATTGTCTCCCAGACAATAGCGCTTCAAAATTTCCATCGTGCGGAATAGGGTTCTTCGTGATGGTTTGTTGTAATGAAACAAATCTCCTCCCAACAAGACCATGTCCACTTTGTGCAGTCGCGCCAAATACAAGACTTCTTCAAAGGCAGCAAAACTGTCCATGGCACGGACGGGATCGGATTCGGCATAGCCCAAGTGATTGTCCGTACTGATCATGATACGAAGCGTGTCATTGCCGGGTGGCGGGATCGAAGCAGCCGATCCCGCATCATCGCCACCATCATCAACGTCAACGTCGATGGAATCTTCCACGTCAATGGAATGTTCCGAGCCGCTCGACATTATTATTTTATGGTTCGTGTACTAGTATATAAACTAAAGACAAGAATACAAAACGTCAATTAGCAGTCGAATAAATAGCACGACTAACTATCATCATTTCTGTGCTGTAAATACGTTGCAGAGCGATAGTGCTGGGCAAGATTTGACTTACTTTTGTTGTGGTTTCTTGTTTGCTTCGTACTACGAGTCAAAGAGATGCTTTCGGGCAAAGGAAAAAGCTGCAATCCAGATGTGGCAGGTGGATTTGCACTGTCGCTGATCTTAGTCCGAGACGAACCAAAGGATTTTTCTTTGTTGTTATTACTAACTGATTTTGTTGTCGCCCTTTGCAAATGGTTTGATTTGAGGTTGGTTAGCAGCGCATTGGATTTTTTGCTGCCAACAAACGAGAGAGTAGGTTTCTGAAACGAAGAAAAAAATAAAAGGTCCAAAAAGGCATCGGAGCTGGAAATCTTCGCTCAATGGTGCTATTGAATGTGTCTTCCCTCCTTGACAGGCCCGAAACTTGCCAGCTGCACGCCTCCACAATGCTCCATCCCCACAATCCACTGCTCCAGCTAACCGATAACCATCAATGCTAACATGTGTCAGAATGTTGAACATTCAACTGCTCCAGCTAGTGACAGTCCAGTGTTGCAAATCTGAGATGCAGTGCATGGCAAAATGGAGCAACTGCTCTGGCCAGTGACAGTCCAGTGTTGCAAATCTGAGATGCAGTGCATGGCAAAATGGAGCAACTGTGGTACCAGAAGGAAGGAGCAGCTGTGGTTCCAAACTTTGGATGAAAAAGGGAAAAAGGACCTCCCCCTCAGAATCTTTCCTCACAATCCAGCCCTGCTATGCAGTGTGGTGGGATGGCAGCCATTGCACGCAAAACACTAGTCATGATGCCCATGGTAACACTTCATACTCAATGCACCGGTAGTCTGCTGGTGATGACTGTCACACAGCCTCATCTTGAAGGGGGGTGTCATGCTAAGGTGCACATGCATGGCCGAATTGACGTCTGGATGTTTTTGCAAATAGGGATGCCAATGGCAGCAATCGGGATGCTTTCTGAATCACCCCTATTTCAGTGATGTATTGAAAACATTGTGAAATTATCCAGACGCTTCTGTAATCGTCCCATTCACAAGGATGGTTTGACACATTAAATGTTGTATTGAAATGATTAGGAGAGAAGCTTATTGGCGTACATGTCTACTGTGATTGTTTGTGAAACTAAGGCATAACAACAGGGCTGGCGATTTATTGGCATCATTACGCTAGCTAGAGTAGTAGAAGAGGGTTAAATCGATCGAATTAAATTTGAGAGGAGAATCCTACGGAAAGCCGAAACGCTGACTGGACACTCTCCTTACTAGTAGTTCAGCACACCAGTTTGATGGCCACAATTCCTCGTCGCAACGCTTTTTCTTTTGGGTCTCCTTTCCAACAAGACTTGGTTTCATGTCTTTCAAGTATGTACAATTTCGGTAGTAGTAATTCAAATAACGACTGTTGATACAAAAGCAAGATGTAGCACCAAGATCCAAAACATGAACTTAGCAGTACGCCGCCCTAGAGCACATTACGGCAGCGGAGGAAATTCGTAATCATCTTCGTAGGCCTTTCCAGACTTGAAATCACAATGAATCTTCATGGAAATGATATACAGCATCCTTTCTCGTTGTTGGTCGGGTGTATCGGGTTGATAATCGCTATCATATTCAGGAATATCACAGCCATTGTAAGTTTCTATGGTACCTTTCCCAGCTCCGAGTTCCTTTTTGCCATGTTGCAAGTTGGGATCAATGAATTTGTCTACATCTTCCTGGGTAATCTCTCGTGGAGCCTCCGGAACACCACATTTGGTGGTCAAATCCAGTACTATTCGTTGGACCTCTCCCAATGGGTTGGCCAAAAGATCATCGTTACTGGATGTGACTCGGCACAAACCTCTGGAATTCTCTACACCGCGCATATTGTAAACTATCCATAGTCGCAGACCAACTTCCAGGGGGAACTTCTCACGATGTACTAAACTCAAAGCAACTTCCAGAGGATGGCGATATGTAAACAGAACAGCTGGTTCATGGCTTAACAACTTGAGCCAAGTTTTGAGTGTAATGCACATGCGCGGATCCTTTTGCAAGTATGGGACGCTCTCTTGACTATTCAAAAATGCCAAAGCTTTGTTGCCTTCCTCAAACTTTATCTTCTTGTCATTCAAGTCTTTGAAAGCCTTGTCGCCGTCATAGCCACGGACGCCCGAAGACCACCACATACGTTGAGACTTTAGAAACTCGTCATTTTGCAAGACGACATCGATGCGTTCAAAAAATCCTTTTTCATTGTCAAAATGAGCTCCAATCAAAGGCCCGCCAACATTGTAACCTGATCCTTGTACCATCAATCCGCTCAACATGGAAGTACCACTTCGATGCATTCCCAAAACGATCACTCCAGGACGTCTTCCAGGGAGAACCGGTACGGGATCATTATGTGAGACAACAGCAACTGCCGCTGCCGAATGCTTTTTGTGACGCCATTGTTTGAGTTCTTCAAATTCCTTTTTGGCCAATTCCTTGAGATCCAAATCACTGATCCCGCGTGAATTGCGCAAGTTCTGCATCTTCTTTTTGAGATTGTCGGCCATTTCCCCTAGAACTTCTTTTCCTTCTTCTCTCATGGGCAAATCGTGGTGCATACTGCCCATTCGTCTCGCACTGTTGTCGCCTCCCACCGGTTCGACGTCAATTTGGCTCAACAGAGGCAACAAGCCAACCATCATGAGTAAATATACCACCAGAAAACAGCAGAAAATCATGGTGGAAGGCACACCAAAACTAACGTAAGAAGTGAAGTTTTGTTGAAGTCGGCCGCGACGCCTCTTTCCCTTGCCTCCCTTGCCCTTGGAAGATTTGGAAGACAAACTGACGGAATCCATCGTCGTGCTTGTGGTCTCGATTGGGATGTCTTAGCCTGGAACGTTGAAAAACTTGCTCAAAGTCAAGTCAAGGCAGATGACCACAATGAATCAATAGATTAAAAACTTTGACTGCAACAGATTCAATAGCCGGGCTGCAGGACAACAACGTAAAGAGGACGACTGCTGCTACTCCTATCACGTTTAGTGAAATCGAAAGATAGCTCTATGCTATAAGCTACAGTTAGTAGATGGTTTGTGGTTGGTGGTCACTCTTGTTTGCAAGATGTTGCTTGATTCGTCGGGGAATTTTTGAGTCACGCAATCAATGACTCTTGAAAATGGTTATAGTAGCAGTTACAATAGGGCTAAAGCAATTGATCCGACATAACGCTTTGTTAGACGCACATGGATTCCAATTGGTCGAAGACGAACTGCAGAATAATCGACCATGGCCAAACGAATCAATAATAAATGATGTCAATAGAAATCGAAAGGTGAAAGAGTAAGTAGCGGCACTAGCTAGCTCTACTGTACTGTAGTCTGTTGACGAGCGACCTGAAGAATCGATCGAATTGCGTATAGAATGATCAACGAAGATCTTTGGAAGCATAGAGTTCCACCCCATGAATTGATTCGGCCGCCCAAACCTGCCAATCCTCACGTTGCCGCTGCTATTGCCCAGCAAGGAATCATTGGTCAGTGCCTTCACGATGCCTTGCAAGAAGTAATACAACAAGACAACAACGACTTGGAAGAAAAGTTGGATGAAAAGGATGAGGAGGATAGTAAAAATGATGAGGATGCTACTAGTAGTAATTCACAGCATGCGTCCGTGTCGAAACTCAAACTCAAACAACACATGGCTGAAAACGTGATGAAGGAATTTGGACAAGCCGTTGCGAGAACATCATGGAGAGCTGCGAACCAAAATCTCAATAGGACTACTGAAGGAAGAGAGCAGGTTCCGAAGCCTCCTGCTGCCCTGCTTCGTGGACGATTAGATCATTACAATCGATTCCAAGGAAGATGGAGAATCGCCGTGCACAGGGCCGAATTCAAACGAAGGACAATACTGCCCAAGTTTCGAAAAAAGATGAGTAAATCTCTCTTGTGGGATGCTGTCGAAGCATCAAGGCAAGAAAATAGTACTAATGCGGATGCTACTACTAGCAATCGAAGGAGTGTCCCAAATATGCTGCAAATATTGGCGTACAATGATTCCTAAGGATCGAATAGGACAACACTGCTAGTAAGTCTACTAAATCAAAATAGATTTCCACCACGTGGTGCACTATAGTACTGTAGTATACAGAGGTAGGGCAGGACGTCGTTATATCATTTCACATCCATCATTAGACGCGCATTAGTCAGCAAGGTCAGAACTAGAAGAGTCACTTCCTCCCGAATCTTCGCCTCTCGTTGAATCAATGCTGTCTCCACTCTGATATTCGGAATCGGGAGCTCGAAATAAACCTCCCGCTGAGCCGACTCCACCACCGCTTCCTCCTTCGCTTTGATGCAATGCCAAACTGGTCAAGACGCCACCACGAGACTGCAACCGTTGTTGTTGTTGAATTCTGTTCAGTGCCATGGCACGGGCTGCGGTAAAGGGTTCGTAGGAGTGACCCGAGTCAGAGCCATCGCTACGGTCGGATGCGGAATCATCAAAGGACACATCGTCTGACTCTGAATCGACATCGGAATTGGATGCCGAAGATCGGCCCTGCCAAGTTTTTGTGGTGGAAAAGGTTAGAAATTTCAAGAAATAACAAAAAACAAAAGCATGCGGTGCATCAGCCAAAAACCGACGTACCTCCAAATCAGCGCCTTCGTTCGATCCAGGAGCATTCGGGGCCGATGCTCCGCTTCCACGTTGTTCAATAGTAACGACGTCAAAGGGTGTATGTGTAGAATGTGCAGACCCCATAGAGACGCCACCTAACGGAGCAGCGTGTGGGTGATGCATGTGCAACATATTATGCATATTGGGAGCCGCATGCAAAGGAGTCATCGCCGACGGATCGTTGGCACCCTGCTGTGAAAATAAAATTGGGGAAGGGACTCGAGCAATCGGCATATTTTCGGTATTTTGTTCTGGTAAGTGTTGTCGCACAAAATTTCCTACACCGGCGTGGCCAGGAAGAGCAATGTTCGAGGCCGCGACGCCGGACATGCCTAGACTAGGAGGTGGCGGAGAATTGGTCATTCCTCTGTTCTCGGCAATGGAACGAACATCCCGATTGTTGACTGCGGATGAATGCGGATCGATTCCGACGTGATCAAATTTTGTCCGCAAGGAACGAGCAGCGGCTTCCAACATTTCACGGGAGGAAGATTCCGATGAGTCATTGTCCGAATTCTTTTCAGGGGAAGTATCGTGGTTGTGCACATGATGACCATGGCCATCGTCTCGTGACGGAGAACCCACACCGCGATGATGATCTATCGCCCCTTCCATTTGCATGTCGTCGGACAATGAAGAATGCCTTCGCTTCAATGCTCTTTGTCGGAATTCCGATTCTAAACGCCCCTTTTCATCAGCCAGGGCAGCAAGCTCGCGTTCCTACGAAATGAATGATGCCAAATGCAAGGGTCAGAACAAAATCAATCATGGAGCATACGATTCATCCAGTCCGATGCCGAGAAGAGAATGTCAAACAAGTTACCAGCCAATCCAGTGCTGCAACTCACCTCCAGTCGACTTTGAGACGTAAGCCCTCCCGTACTCCCCCCAAAAGCCTTTGTCGATGACGAAACCAAGAGTAGTTTTTCAAGGCAATTGCACAGCTTGTGCGTTTGAGTATAATACTGTCGCAAGGAGATTCATACAAAGAAGAAAGATTAGCATTCGTTGAATCGAAAAAGGCGATAACTGTGATCCATCTTCATACGATGGCGCAAAACTCACTCGTTCCGGGGCGATCAAAACCTCGGCAATTCGCTGGATCGTAAAGGGGGGACCACCATCATCTTCTGCTTGAAATTTCGCAGCAGGTGAGTTTGGTGCTCTCTGTCGTTTGTCAGTTTGGGCCAACATCATAAGCAATCGATGCCGCCGTTGACGAAAGATATCTTCTGCTGACACATAAGATATTTGCGCGTCTCCCTCTTGTTGCTTTGTTGAAGTATTCGAATCCGATGATCCACTCAATAGTTGCTGGTGTTGCCCCGCAATATGGGATTGTGGCGATGCTGTGCTGGAATTGATGGACTTGTTGCCTGCTGATGCTGCTACGTTGATACTATCCTCTGGGTGGCCGCTGTTCCTTTCGCCATTGGCAAGGGTCGAGTTGAGTGTTGACATGAACGATGCCGGTTTTGTAATAATTGATTTGGACTGTTTTTCTGCATTGATGGTATCGCTTCGCCGCCGCTCCGCGGGTGACAGTTTGTAACCTCCTCGATGACGATACCAATAATCCAGAACTAACCCGATGGCCACGCGAAAGACATCTTTCAAGCATTGATAATCTTGCGACGATGTCACATCCTCCGCCTCTGCCGCTGCCGGTGGTTTCTTCGATGCCGGCATGGTGACATGTTGCAAATTTTTCAAATGATGATCCCGTCGTTCCGTACTTAATTCACTACAAGAAGTGGCGGAGGTTCCCTCTGAATCGCATTCGTATTGTGTCGAATCATCGGGTTCACTCCCCGACGTTCTACCACTCCCAACGGACCCGGGAGAAAAGACGCCTCCCGCTGTTCCACCCGCCGCGGTGGTTCGAATCAAGAAGAGCGGTCGTTTCCGAGACCCCGCAGCTGCTCCCGCGGTTGTCCCCGTTTGCGTTTTGCTACCCCCCTCTGGCAACCTGCGCCGATTACCTCCCACCACCTTGACGCCATTTCGATGTTTCTTTCGTGTGGGCTTGGGAACGACTCCACCTGCGCCTACGGCGGCGGAAGGAAAATGTGGTGACGAGGTTCCCAAGCGATTGGTTGCGGCGGAATGAGTTGTATATGGTCGTCGACTCTGACTGCGATTGGAGGAGGGAATGGCGAGGCCCAAAGCATATTTCTGCGTTTTGTTGTTGGGATTGTTGGTGGTGGTAGCTGTAGGAGATGAGGATGAAGGGATTTTTCCACTGGCCATTCCAGACAAGGTGGCACTCGCAGATGTAGATGACACGGGAGCTAAGTCCCCTGCTCCTCCAGTAGACGAGGAGGAGGAAGCGGCAGCGGTAGCAGATATCACGCCGTCCTTTTCTTTTCCATGCGCCACGGTCCATGAGAGCCAAGAACAAGCTCCATTCCTCGCTACTTCACTCAATATTTTTTTCAAATCAGCAGGCAAGGGAGGATCTGAAGCAGAAGAACCAATCTTCGGGTTGTTCATGTTGGTAGATTCACTGATGTTGTTGTTGCTGCTGCCTTGGTTGCTACCGGCAGTGGTCCCCGCAGCCGCGGAAATGCCCTCCGTCCCCTCGGTGATAGCAGCAGCTGCTATGACTGCTGATGTTGTTTGATTGCCGTTGGTCAACCCATTCTTTTCCGCCAACATAGAGGAAGGCAACGCAGTGTTCTGATTGGCAATCATACCCCCACAGGAAGTCAATTCAGGCGATGCAGGAGACGCAGCGAGATTTGGCGAAGAGGAGCCAGACACAGCCTTGTTGTTGTTGGGTGTTGCCCCAGCGACTGCCGACATTTTCCTTCCTTTCTTCTTGGACTGCACCGCAGTGGCACTAGACGATTGGTTCGGGATCTCCTGGCCTCTCTGGTAAGCCTATGGCTCTTGTTCGAGCTCTTGTCTCTTGTTGGTGATCCTCACTTGTTCGCCCCCACTCACTCTACCAACTCAAACGATTAAGCGTTCTGCGGTGGTCGACAAACGGAAGATTGGTTCAAGTGACGTTGCTTTTGTGGTTGCTCGTTGGTAGGTGTTGCAATAAGAGTAGTGTGCATCCCTCGCGGCATTTCAGTTATCGTACTCTGAAGAAGTATATAGCTATACGGTCTACAAACGAAGAGCTCTCCTCTTCATTCCAGCATGCAGCTATTTGAATTGCGTTGCGCTATTGAATTCAGCTTTCGGGTTACTCAAGGATCGTCAACGCTGATTCTGGTTACGTTCCACGCTCAAGGAGAAGATGAGATTGCAGTGACACACTCTCTGCTTCTATAGACGAGATCAGTAAGAGAGAATACTTGTAATGATCAGCAGGGGTTGTGTTAACATATCTACGACCCCGCCGGTACTGTTGTTGGTGTTGTTGTGTATTACACTCACCATGCACTGTTACGCTATTATTGCGCTGTTCTTATTCGTCTCATACTTTTCGCCGGCCGCCACCTGAGCTGTCCTGCACGCAACTGTTGTATCGAGCGTGCAGTACAGCTGAGTAGCGTACTGTAATGCGTTTGAACAACGGACGACGCTCGGACGGGTACAATTGTACCCTGGCCGTCGTTCCTTTTTGATTTTATTCTTGCACCTTTGTGCGTCACCTACTACTGTAAAAAGATGCAAAAAGTGACACTAAGAAAAACAAAGCTAAGCTAAAATTCCACAAGATGACTCTCTTCAGTACTATGTAATGAATGATAACCAGTACCATACTTAGTAAAGTATTCAATTTAAATGGTCTACATTAGAAATCTGCTTCAAGTCCGGAGAATGTTGTTCTCACTGATTTGGTCCTTTTGTTTGACCTCAGCCAAAAAAAATGTTTTTAGCACATTCTGTTTGATGATTGAGGACTTTGTCCCACTCTACTACAGGGAATAATGTGGCAGCATGGACAAAGACAGATGTCCAGACATGAAGTGGGTCCAAAGTTTGGCAACATCTGTGACTTTTCTTAAACAGGGGCAAGCGGTCTTTGTTTTTAGTTGGCTTCAAGAAAGAATTCAGTTTTTGACGCTTAACATTTCTGAACCCCGACCATGCCAGAATCTCTCACAAAACAAATCAAGCAATGAACATTTTGGCTTGTAGAGCAGCTTGTCACTTGTTCTTGTGTGTTCATCCTGCAACAATCTTGCAATGAAACATCATTGTTGCTAAGGAGCAACTGAACTTTGTGCTTCTTGTCATTCACTTCATTGTGATTTCACCCTCAGTTGTTTTTTCACTGCACCATCTTCAAAGGCTGGCCAGCCCTAATTCTAATCAACGCTAAGAGAGGAGGCATTTATGACTTGCTTGAAGTGCAACAAACAAGGGGCCAGTTGGACCAAACAACACACTGCTGGTCTTGTTGTCAAAGACATGAGGGCATGTTAACCATGTTGCTAGCAGATAAGTGACAGTGCAGCATCTAGCAGCTTTGACATTGTTTTCTATCTGTCTTTTTTTTTACTAACAAAGATGATGCCGTGAAGAGTGCTGAAAAGGAACATTTTACAAAATGTAGTCTACTGCCCCTCAGCTAGCTATGCCTTCAGTGAGGTGTTGTGATCTCTGCTGTAGCTCTTGGACTAGATCTCAAGATCTTTTCTGTCAGGCATCCTGCAAGAATGTTGCACAGTCAAAGAGTCTTGGATGAGCTAAGAACAAAACATGGTGATTGCTCCAGCCCAACAGCATTGACATTACACAATGTGTAAGACAACAACTCATCCTTTGCAATAGAAACTCATGCTTTTTACATTGTATGCACAAGAAGAGTTGGCCAGAGTGAAATTATTTCTAGGTGAGACACTAGTTTTGCAAAGAGCATAATCAAGTTCAAGCAAGATGTCACATTATTTTTTGTGGAACCCAAAATCAAACTGAATGACAGCTGAGTTGTGTTTTGTCCAAATCAATTTTTTAACATCTTTTGGATCTGTTCATCAAGTAATGTTAACAACTCATGCACTGACATGTTGCTATCAATGAGATAGCAATGGAAAGCACATTTGCATGATCTGGCCAATAGTAGATTTTATGGCATCCATCCTTGCACAGTTGCATCGTTCCATTGTGTCATCCCGCACAAGCAGCACTCATGTCACACAAGCTTCAAAAAACTGGTTAACAATTGGGCTTGTTTAAAAGGTCAACAAACTTGACAGCATGGCACCAACAAACTTGCAGGCAAGGGAAGATGAAAAAAAAACAGCAGCAATGAGATTCAAAGAATTGAATGGTAAACATGATCAATGTGCAGTGCAAATTACACACAAGAAGGACAATGCAAAAGTTAGTGAGGGAAGAACTGAAGGATTAGTTATTACATGCTGCATAAGAGATGTGACAAACACTAATTCTAATTAGACTCTTTCAACCAAAGCATTCAAGTTGTTGTCAAAATAAT
>Ga0163144_10018122_pt1 | contig 14285 bp, 13 predicted proteins | sample OliLak19BULKMAT1_FD_123175 | JGI IMG/M metagenome (GOLD analysis project Ga0163144, IMG submission 123175) | Freshwater microbial mat bacterial communities from Lake Vanda, McMurdo Dry Valleys, Antarctica - Oligotrophic Lake LV.19.BULKMAT1 | ecosystem: Environmental > Aquatic > Freshwater >... | reverse complement strand
TTCTAGCTTGTTTAGCCCAAATAAACCAAGAGACATTAGCAAATCAACCAAATTAATATTTATTTTTGCTTAACCTAATTAGCAAACAATTGGAAAGGAGTATGTTATTGGCTTGAAACATATGATTTATTGCAAACTATAAATTGTTACAACTTCCATTACTTATTCTGGGTTTATTTTTAGTTGTTGATTTCTTTTACAAAAAAGCAATTAACAAGCACACTAAAATTATCGCTCCAATAATGTTTAACGTTGATCTTTTTTGAACAATTTGTTGCAAAATATAGTCGACTACAAATGCAATCAAGCCAATTCCTGCTAATCCAAACATTCCAACAATTCCCCAGCCTTCTCCCTATGATAATGTTGGATAGTTAAATAGGGTATATACCAAAAGTGAAATAATAAAAATGCCTGCAGAAAGATTCAGTAAAGTTACCTTGTATTTCATTTTGGTTCAATAATAGATATTAGTTAATAATTATAAGCCCAGTTCAGCCGAATCTCCAGTTCGGCTGCGGCCCTTGCGGACGCGGCATGCTTTCACACCGCCAATGGAAGGGTAGTTCACTCCGGCACATTTTTCATTTCAATCCTACTTAACAACAGTACCACAATTAATTCAATAATAAAATACCACAACCCCCAAACCGTTAACACATTAAAAAAATAAATTACCAATACAATAGTAGCACAACAATAAAATATATTCACAATAGCTAATACCTTCAAATAATTGCTCCAATTGTTTTTTAATAAAAAGTAACTTACAAAAACATGTAATGCCATAATTAAAGCGGCAAGTGAAAGTACTTGTAAAACCAATTTTGGCATGCCAAATACGTATTCAAATTTCGTCAATACAATTCCTAAAAGAAATGCAGATATAATTGCACCAATGCCGTCTACAATAAAAATATGCTTGGAATTAATTTTCATTTATTATTTCAAGTATATAATTAATTCAATCCAGCGCTGCCGAATTTCAGATTCCGCAGCGGCCCTTGCGGACTCCGCCCGCTTTTACACCAGCAATCGAAGCTTACCTTACCTTACTCATATAAATAAGGCTCATTATTATAAGCCAATACCCTTATATTTTCAAGCACATGTTTCATATAAATGCGCCAAAATGTTTTGGTGAAAAGCCAATTTAATGGATAAAGTAGTGCCACATCAGCATGCATTGTATAGGTATACTCAATCAATATTTTGTTAGGTTCTATTTCCGTTGTTTTCCATTCGCCAACAAATTTTGAAAACCCTAGCATCCACGATTTAAAATCGCTTACTTCTATTTTCCAGTATTTATTTTCTATACGTTCAATTACTTTATCGGTTGACGCTTCACCACCTGCAAACGTCGGCGACTTGGCAACATGTACTTTCTTGATGTATCCAGGCTTTCCCCAATTTTCATCTTCAGTACAATGGGTTACTTTTGGCATAATGCCATATCCTGTGTGCACTTTAGCAACATCGCATAACATAGGTGTTTTAAATGCGCTTTCGAGTGAACAATTATAAATTGTTGTAACTGTAACAGATGTTGTCATATTAATTATTTTTAGTAACAAGATTAAAGTGCATGCAACACCAATTAATTATACTGCATTTATTTCGATAGCAATTAATTACCACCCAAGTAGTTCTGTCATCACCGCTTTAACTTTTTCAGCATTGGGCAGCATCGCTTTTTCCAAGCCTGAATTAAGTGGAACAGCGGGTAAATTTTTAGCACCCAACATCTGAACTGGAGCATCGAGAAACCGAAATAATTCTGAACCAATTCTGCCAGCCATTGCTTGAGCGTATGAATTTATTAAAGGTTCTTCGGTAAGCACAAATACTTTATTATGTTTTTTTACTGAAGCAGCAATGGCATCCCAATCGTATGGATAGAGTGTGCGTAAATCTAAAATTTCGATCTGCCCGGGAAAATTTTTCGATGCATTTAATGCCCAGTGAACACCCATGCCATAAGTAATAACCACCATGCTTTCGCCATTATTAATTTTAGCAGCATCAGCATGTTGAAATATGCGTGCTTTGCCTAAAGGAATAATATAATCATCGGCCGGTTGAATTGTTTTTGCTGCGCCTGTTCCTGGAACTTTGCTCCAATACAAACCTTTATGTTCAAACATTACTACCGGATTGGGGTCGTAGAATGCTCCCTTTAATAAGCCTTTCATATCGGCTGCATTGCTCGGATAAACAACTTTAATTCCTTTTATCGCCGTAATTGACGATTCAATAGAACCAGAATGATATGGACCACCGGAACCATAAGCACCAATTGGAATGCGAATTACCGTTTGCACATTCCATTTTCCGTTGGTGAGATAATATGATTTAGATAATTCTGAAACGAGTTGATTTACACCTGCCCAAATATAATCGGCAAATTGAATTTCAACAATTGGTTTTGTTCCTACTGCACTCATGCCCAAAGTTGATCCTACTAAATAAGCTTCTTGAATAGCAGTATTAAAAACGCGATGATCGCCATGCTTTACGGCTAAGGTTGCTGCTTCACGAAACACACCGCCTAATCGTCTGCCCACATCTTGACCATAAAGCAATGCTTCAGGATGTTTGGTTAAAATTTCATCCATCCCAAATAAAACAGCATCAACCATCATAATTGGGTCTGCACCTTGAGGTTCGCGTATACCTTGTTCTTCAGTTATTGGCGAAGGTGCAAATTCATGTAAATCAACCGTTGCAGGATCAGGATCTGGTGATGCTACAACTGTTTTAAAATCTTCTCTAACTTTTATACCAATTTCAGCTTCTAGCGCTGCTATTTGTTGTTCGGTAATTCCGGTGTAAGTAAGTGTTTTACGGAGTTTAGGCAGCGGGTCGCGACTAGCATGTTCGGCTAAATCTTCGGGCGTGCGATACATTTCCATACGCACACCACTTGTATGATGACCTAATAAAGGCACTTTTGCATGAATAAGGATAGGTTTTCTGTTAATGCGCACAAAACCAATGGCATCGCGCACAGTTTGCCAACTTTCAGCAAAATCGCTTCCATCCACACGCAGTCGGCGCAATCCTTTAAAACCTGCTCCGTATTCGTATGCATCCATGGTGCGGGCTTCATCTTTAGAGACAGAAATACCCCAATCGTTATCTTGCACCAAATAAATAATTGGCAACTGCTTTAAAACTGCGAATTGTAATGCTTCAGCAACCTCGCCTTCGGTCATGGCACTGTCGCCAATAGAACAAACTACAAGCGGATTTTGATTTGCTGTTGCTAATAAACCTTGCTGCTCTAAATATTGTAAACCTTGCGCTACGCCTGTTGTAGGAATTGCCTGCATGCCTGTTGCCGACGATTGATGTATCATTTGCGGATAATCGCTGCCTTTGTAGCTTGGGTGACAATAATAATTTCTACCACCACTAAATGGGTCATCGCGCTTAGCCATTAATTGAAGCATAATTTGAGCAGGTTCCCAACCCATGCCCAATAAAATTGAATCATCTCTATAATATAAACTTGCCCAGTCGCTTTTTCTCAATTGCATGCCCATTGCAAGCTGAATAGCCTCATGTCCGCGCGAATTGGCGTGCACGTATGTGCAAGTTTGTCGATTTTCGTTAAATACTTCGCTCATTACTTTGCTCGCATACATCTTTCGATAAGCTTCGAGCAAAATCTTGCTGTCAATCAATTCTAGGGTTTCCTTCTGGTTCATTATTCGGGTGCAAAGCTATAAAGTATTCGGGAGGGGAGGATGCTTATTTGATGTTTATTTCAAATCTTTTCGTCCCTTCCAAATAACCGGTTAATACATCGCCTACAGCAACAGGCCCAACACCAGATGGCGTTCCTGTGAAAATAAGATCGCCTTGCTGCAACGTAAAGTATTTAGATAGGTAACTAATAACCTCATTAATCGGATAAATCATATCAATTGACTTCCCATTTTGCACCTCAACGCCATTTTTTTCCATAGAAAAGTTAATGGATTCAGGATTACCAACGTCGCCTAAAGCAATAAAATCAGCTATTACAGCCGAATTGTCGAAAGCTTTGGCAATTTCCCAAGGCAACCCTTTCTTTTTCTGATTCGATTGCACATCACGCGCCGTGAAGTCGATTCCCACAGTTATGGCATCAATATATTTACTTGCAAAGTGCGGCTCGATATGCTTTCCATTTTTACAAATGCGATAAACTAACTCACATTCATAATGCATATCAGTAGAAAAATCGGGCATATAAAAATCTTTCCCTTTTAATAAGGCCGTTGGGGGTTTCATAAAAATAACGGGAGCTTCCGGTAACGCGTTGTTGAGTTCCTTAGCATGCTCGCTGTAATTGCGTCCTACACAAAATATTTTCATAATAGTGGTGCAAAGTTACTAAAGGGCATTAAAATTGATGCCATGCGATGGGATGCTTTTTTTAAATGCAGTATCTTTAACCCAACTTAAACAATAGGTCAGTTGCTTATTGTTTTAAAGATAAATCTGGCTTACAACGGAATTGAAACACTATGAAAAAAATAACATTACTATTAATAATTATCAGTTTTAGCATTGCAACAGGCATAGCGCAACGCACACTTGGCAATGGAAAACCTATCAACGGGTTAAACAATAATAATTCAGGAGCAAATAATTTTGAGCGTGAAGAAGGTCTTTATTACACAGTAAATGGCATGAACATTTATTATGAATCGTATGGCGAAGGCGACCCGTTATTAATTATTCACGACAATGGTGGCTCATCAACTTCGCTAAATAATCAATTGAATTTCTTTGCAAAAAAATTTCGTGTAATTGTTGCCGATACGCGTGGTCAAGGCAACTCATTTAATACGCGCGATAGTATTAATTTCGAATTAATGGCAGATGATTATTATTTGTTATTAGAAGGTTTAGATCTCGACAGCGTTAATATTGTTGGTTGGGGCGATGGCGGAATTATTGGTTTGTTATTAGCCATTAATTATCCCGAGAAAGTTAAAAAACTTACCGTAATTGGAACGGCATTGCGCACAGATACCATGGCAGTGAGACCAGCGGCACTTGCGTTGTGGAACGATGCCATCAGCGCACTAAAAGATTCTGTTGCAGCCGGAAAAAAGGAATATAAAGATGAACTATTAATCGCAAAATTGCGCGCAAATCATGCCGACATTGAAACAGATATGTTGTTCAATATTAATTGTCCTGTTTTAGTAATTACGGGAGATAAAGATTTTGTCAAATTAGAGCATACAGTTGAAATATTTCAATCAATACCAAATGCGCATTTAGGCATTTTACCAGGAACTACACACAATGTTTTAAAAGAAAATGCCATGCAATGCAATAACATGATGCTGCGCTTTTTTAATCAAGAATTTGTGCGCCCTGATGGCATTAATCCATCAGCAAAAAAAGAAAAAGGCGACGAGGATTAAATTAATTATTTCGTTGATTGCGCATTCAATTTCACATTTTCATTTTGTGGAAGACGAACCGCAGGGGCATGCCGGTATTTTATTTTTTGAGGCAAGACCCTGCGGGGACGAACTGCTGGGGCATGCTGGTATTTTATTTTTTGAGGCAAGACCCTGCGGGACGAACTGCTGGGGCATGCCGGTATTTTATTTTTTGAGGCAAGACCCTGCGGGGACGAACCGCAGGGGCATGCCGGTATTTTATTTTTTTTGAGGCAAGACCCGGCGGGGACGAACCGCAGGGGCATGCCGGTATTTTATTTTTTGAGGCAAGACCCTGCGGGGACGAACCGCAGGGGCATGCCGGTATTTTATTTTTTTGGAGGCAAGACCCTGCGGGGACTTGGGTGCGTTTTTCACTTTTTCATTTTGTTCGGACTAATCATTATTAAATGATTGACGAAAAATCTCTTTAATTGTACAAATTCATCGCCCGCTCAATCCCTTCCATTATTATAGAAGTAACAGCTTCCGCGGCACGCGTCACATTGTTTGCAACAATTGGCGCTTCCGTTTTATCCCACTTGCCTAAAACAAAATCTACCTGCTTACCCACTTGAAAATTATTGCCAACTCCAAATCGTAAGCGCTTATATTCGTTCGATTGTAATACTTCATTAATGTTTTTTAATCCGTTGTGACCACCATCGTTACCGTTTTTGCGGATGCGCAATTTGCCGAGCGGCAAGTTTAAATCATCGGTAACTACAACAACATTTTCTAAAGGAATATTTTCTTTTTCTATCCAAAATTTAAGTGCTTTACCACTCAAATTCATGTAGGTTGTAGGCTTAATTAAAATGAACGTTTTGCCCTTGAATTTAAATTCAGCCTTGTCGGCATATCTCCCCGAAGTAAATACTGCATTTTTATCAGCAGCTAATTTTTCAACCACATCAAATCCAATATTATGACGCGAATTTGCGTAGTCGATTCCGAAATTTCCAAGTCCAGCAATCAGATATTTCATATCAGATAATGTTGAAGTGTGCGCGTTGGTTTTTTTACCAAATAAAAAACGAAGCAATTTCATAATCTACTAAATTAGAAATTGCTTCGTTAAATAAAAAATTCAGATTAATCTTTCTTTTCTTCCTTGGCTGGAACAGCGGCCACGGCAACTGGAGCAGCTTTAACAGCAGCAGCAGCAGCAGCATCAGCGGCAGCTTTCAATGCACGAGGAGAAATTACAGTAGTAATAGGAATGCTTTTAGCACCCAATACTTCCACGTGTTCAATTTTTACATCACCAATACGAATTGTATTGTTGACGTCAAGATCCGTAATATCAATTGATACGCTGTCGATCAAATCTTTTGGAAACGCTCTTACCGATAATTTTCTAACGCGCTGAACAAGTTTACCACCACCTTTAACACCTAAAGACTGACCTTCTAACAGGATAGGCACAGCGTAAGTTACTTTTTTAGCAGCTTCTAACTTAAGGAAATCGATGTGTAAGATTTCATCCGTTACTTTGTGAAATTGAATTTCACGCATTAACGATTCTACTTCTTTTCCATCTACTTTAACCAGCACTTTAAAAATGTTTGGTGTATAAACCAAGTTCTTAAGCGCTGTTTTGGCTACTTCGAAATTAACGTTTTCGCCATCACCATAGAGTACACAAGGTACCATTTCTGTGGCACGTGAATCTTTCGATGCGCGGCGACCGATATGGCTTCTCAGTGTTCCTTCTAATACAAATGTTTGCATTGTAATTGATTTTTGATTTTAATTATTAAGAAATAATGAACTAATACTTCGGTGTTCGTGGGTATTGCGAATTGCTCTAGCAAACAACTTTGCGGAACTCAATACGCGAATTTTAGCCGACTCACGTTTCAACGGAATAGTGTCTGTTACAACAACTTCTTCTAACGCTGAATTTTCAATTGTTTCGTAAGCCTTCCCACTTAAAACTGGATGTGTGCAAAATGCTCTAACCGTTTTAGCGCCTTTTGCCTTCATCAAGTTAGCAGCATTGGCGAGCGTGTTTCCGGTGTCAACTAAGTCATCAATCATGATAACATCTTTGCCCGATACATCGCCAATTACAGTCATTTCTGCTATTTCGTTAGCCTTTTTACGGTATTTATCGCAAATAACTAATTCTGTATTAAAATGCATAGCATATTTACGATTGCGCTTAGTGCTTCCAACGTCTGGAGATGCAAAAATTACATCCTTTAAATCGATATTTTCCTCAATATAAGGCACATAAATAGCTGTAGAACTCAAGTGATCTACAGGAATATCAAAAAATCCCTGAATTTGATCAGCGTGTAAATCCATGGTGACAATTCTGTTGGCGCCAGCAGCAGTTAAGATCTCGGCAACCAATTTTGAACCAATAGAAACGCGAGGTTTATCTTTTCTGTCCTGACGAGCAAGGCCGAAATACGGAATAACCGCGGTGATGTAAGACGCAGAAGCCCTTTTGGCAGCGTCAATCATCAACAATAATTCCATCAAATTATCAGACGGAAACATTGTGCTTTGAATAAAGAATACGTAACTACCTCTAACACTTTCCAGAATATTTGGCTGAAACTCCCCATCGCTAAACCTTTCAATGGTCATTTTACCAAGGGGTTGTCCATAGTAATCGGCTACTTTTTCGCCTAAATAGCGACTTGTTGTGCCGGAAAACAGTTTTACATCGTTGGTAACCATTGCTGTCGGGTTAATTGAGGGTGCAAAGATAGCAAATGTGCCCTCAATTTCTTAGTATAATTGCAAAGTATTCAGCAAATTCTTGCCCGTAGTAATTCAAAATAGTCGAAAGCTTGCAGCATTCGGCTGCCATACCAACTGAACATCTCCCCATCAGCTAACAAAATAAGCGCTTGCGGAGCCAATTTTTGCAATTCAACAATATGTTTTTCTTTAAACGGATAAGGCTCCGACGAAAGTAAGATTACTTCAGGTGACAGCGATTTTATAGTTTCCTCGTCAACAACAGGATACCGCGATAAATGCGCACAACAATTTTGAAACCCAGCAATTTGCATCATTTCGTGAATAAATGTGTCGCTGCCAATACTCATCCATGGTTCGCGCCAAATAAGGTATAATGTCTTGTAATGCTTACTGCTGTTGAAAGTAACCGCTTGAAACTTGCTTTTCGCCATTTCCAGGTCGGCAATTAAGCGCTTAGCCTTTGCATCTGTGTCGGTTAAAGTTCCAACCGATGCAATCATTGCCAAAGCCTCGTTCCAGTTTTTAATATCGCTTACCCAAACCTTAAAACGCTTTGCCAAAGCCTCGATAGCCGCTTGTTCGTTTTCCTCTTTATTGGCAAGAATTAGCGCGGGATTTAATTGCTCGATTACCGCCATTCGCAGGTTTTTGGTTCCACCCACAATTTGTTTTGTTTTGCGCAAATGAGCAGGGTGAACACAAAATTTAGTGATTCCAATTAGGGCATCCTCCAACCCCAAATACACCAATAATTCGGTTTGCGAAGGCACTAATGAAACTATGCCCGAATTAATTTTCGGCTCAGCCATATTTTTTTATTTTGTTAAGGCATTCATAACATCATGTCGGGTAATGATATACGTTTTATCAACCTTAAAATCGCGCACCAATAACGCAGGATTATCAGAAGTTAACATCGCACTTAACGAATCAATTGGTGCCGAAATATCAACAAAAGGAAAAGCGGCACTCATAACCTCGCCAACATGTTTATTTTTAATTTCAGGATTGGCAACTATTTGCTGATATAAATTACTTTCATTTATGGCACCAACAATTCTGCCACCATCCGTTACCGGCAATTGCGAAAAATCATTTTGCATCATCACTTGCAAAGCAGCTGCCATAGTTGCCTGCGACTCGACACTAATTAACGCACCCTTTTGATTCGATGAAATTAAATCTTTCGCCGTTAATCCCGTTTTGTCGATATAACCCATTTTCATCATCCAATCCGGATTAAACATTTTACCCAAATAACGCGTGCCATGGTCAACAAATACAACCACTACCACATCATCTTTCGTAAATTTATCTTTTAATTGAATTAGACCTTGTAACGCAGAGCCAGAGCTGTTTCCAACCCAAATACCCTCTTCGCGCACAATACGCGCAGTCATAATTGCACCATCCTTATCCGTAACTTTTTCAAACGCCTCAATCATATCAATATTCACATTTTCGGGCAGAAAATCCTCCCCAATTCCCTCCGTAACATAAGGGTAAATTTCATTCTTATCTAATATACCCGTTTCTTTTAATTTTTTAAAAATCGAACCATACGTATCAATCCCCCAAATTTTAATATTCGGATTTTTTTCCTTCAAATATTTCCCAATCCCCGAAATGGTGCCACCCGTTCCAACACCAGCCACCAAGTGCGTAATTTTTCCTTCAGTTTGCTCCCAAATTTCAGGCCCCGTAGTTTCATAATGCGCCACCGCGTTACTCGGATTATCGTATTGATTCGGCTTCCACGAATTCGGCACCTCTTTAATCAGCCGGCTACTCACCGAATAATAACTCCGCGGGTCTTCTGGGTCAACATCCGTAGGGCAAACAATAACCTCCGCACCAAACGCTTTAAGCGCGTTTACCTTTTCTATGCTCTGTTTATCGGTAGTAGTAAAAATACATTTATATCCCTTAATTATGGCAGCAATAGCCAGTCCCATGCCCGTGTTGCCGCTAGTGCCCTCAATAATAGTTCCACCCGGCTGCAAGCAGCCATCCTTTTCCGCATCCTCAATCATTTTCAGCGCCATTCTATCCTTAATCGAGTTGCCCGGATTAAACGTTTCCACCTTAGCCAGCACCGTAGCCGGAATATCCTTAACAATGTTATTGAGTTTAATCAACGGCGTATTGCCAATAGCCTCCAAAATGTTGTTTTTCCACATGAGCGCAAAGGTAGCAAAACTTCGAATGGCTGAATAGCAATGCATCCACTAAAAGCGGCAGGAATGGAGGAAAATGAATAGGCCATTTCCATATTGAAATCAGGGGTAATTCAAGATTTGGAGCAGCAGCATTTGCCACCCCAGCGCAATCCGCACCCGCTTTCCGCTGCAACTTCCGCCAATCCAAATTTGCCGTTTCAGGTTACTTATATCGCCAATTGGCACAAATTTACCCAGCAGTTAAAACAACACCCGGCGGAGGTTTCCGCTGCAATCGGGGCTAACTGAGCATTTATATATTTACTTGTAATTTTAATACAAATCATCTTAATTTATTACAAGCTGAGTGAGGTTATGACTTCTATTGCTTATTTTGGGTTAAGGCTTGCAAAAAACTAAATAACACCCGCAATTTGACTCAAACCGCAAATGCGTATGGTGCAACCAAGTTACTTGTTCTATTCAGGGAGTTTGCGTAATTAATATACTTTTATGTGACAGGGTAACAAGGCAGTTAGCGATAATAGTATGCTAATTAATTGACTTTCAGCCTAAAAGATGTGACATAAGTGGCGTTAACGGTTTTCGGTGAATATGCGGGAAAAGTTTTGAGATGAGGACTGAGGTTTTTATATTTGAGAGGAAATGGATGAGTTGGTTTAGAGGGAATTTGTTGTTGAATGGTTATTTTAGATGCTGAAATGCATGGCTGATTCTAAATTAAATTAAAAATATACCAAGCCCGTTAAATGAACTTGAGCTATAAATATAATACGCTACGCGATAGCGCATATGCACCTGATTTTGGAGGGATAGGCGCTATAGGGTAGCGCATATAAACAAGTTGTGCGTCATGCTTGAGGACACTGCAAATATGGAAGTGACAGAAAGAAATTAACTTTGAAAAAAAGATATAGGTAGCAAAAGGGCTTACCACCCAAAGTCGGACATGCAGAACAACGACACCAAATAAAAAAGTATGTAAGAGGGTTGCCGAAAACTGTTTAGAGTAGGCGAAAATTAAAAGTAAAAAATAATGGAAAGTAAAAAAAGATTTGACTTGGATACATTAAATGTTGAAGAGTTTGGACATCTTTCAAGTGAAGTTGTAAGACGTGTTATTGAAAGAGCTAAAAAAATTGGTGGTGATAATGCCGCAGTGCACGACAGTCATTCCAGTTCACATAGCAAAAACAGCATCACTAGCGACTACTTAGAAAAAGCTGTAAAAATTATTTCTAAGTAATTATCAATTTAACATACAGCAGGGTTTCAATACTAATGAAATCCTGCTGTTTTAACTCAAATATTATGAAATCGAATCTTGACTGGGTAATACTAAAAATTTCACAAGTGTGCAACTTGAACTGTAGTTACTGCTATGTTTATAATAGAGGTGATGATTCATGGAAAAATCGCCCTAAATTTATATCCCTTGATATAGTTGACATTCTTGCTGACAGAATTAATGAACATTGTCACAATAATGATTTAAATCACTTTACTATTGAGTTCCATGGAGGAGAACCTTTAACTATAGGAATTGACAGATTTTCCGAAATAGTCAATTTACTAAAGTCTAAATGTTCGAGCATTGACTTAAGTATGGTCATTCAAACAAATGGACTTTTATTAAATGAAGAATGGATACAATTATTCACCAATAATAATATTGGAATAGGAATAAGTTTAGATGGTCCACCTAAAATTAATGATATTAATAGAGTTGACCATAAAGGAAAAGGAAGTACTGACAAATTGCTTACTATTATAAAGAGTTTAAAGAACAATCCAAACGTAAAAGATAAATTTGACCCTGGTTTTTGTTGTGTTATTAATCCAAGTTTAATTAATGGTTCCGAATTAGTAAGATGGTTTGCTCAAAATAAAATTACATCATATGACTTCCTTCTTCCTGATGGGAATATAAAAAATTTCCCCCAGAATTGGGTAGGTACTGAGCCTTATAAAGATTTCTTAATTTCCGCATTTGATGAATGGTTTAATATGGGAAAGGAAGCCCCTTCAATTAGAATGTTTGAATTAATGATGATGGGGTTTTTAGGCGTAAAAGTCACATTAGATTCTTTAGGTGGAGATCTTAGTAAACTTTGTGTAGTTGAATCGGATGGTGGAATAAGTGTTAATGATGTAACTAGAATCTGTGGTGGTGATTTTTCAAATGACAAACTCAATATTAAAACAAATCCACTTGAGGATAAAAATATCTATTTCCAAATTTCCAAATTGCAGGACTTAAGCGATACTTGCAAAGAATGTAAATATTTATCTTCTTGCGGTGGTGGCTACTTACCTCATAGATTTGATGGCAATTCATTTAAAAACCCTTCAATGTATTGTGATGCATTATACAGTCTATCAGAACACATCTACAATAATATGAAGAATGTAATTCCAATTAGATACCATTTAAATTAGTAGATAAATGAACACATCTTCCTTTAATAGAAGTAATGTGCTGCCTTTTTCTAATCCTTTTGAAAAAGTTACTAGCCCAATTGTAGAAATAGCTGTTATTTCAATTTATAGAAATAGCTTAAACTCTTTTTTGGAAAAAAATCGTGATCTCATCAACAGATACTCTAGTGGTATTATAAAACTGTTTCAATTATTTATTGAATCCTGTGCAGATTATAAAATTTACGCAGATTATTCAATTAGTTGTCTTGATAAAGTTTCATATGAGAGTGATAAAGAAAAAATTCAAGCATTTGCAAATATTGCATGTTATCTATCGGTCAATGGATTTAGCTCAAAGTGGAGTATTAAAGGCATACATTTAGATTCTAGTTATTTTGATAATTTTATCTTGGATAACATTGAAATAACAGAAATTGAAAATGACCCTATCAAGTATGAAATAAATTTTACAACCACAACTGGCATTATTGATGTTCATTATCATAATCCCATGCGAATTAATCAAAGGGGCGAGTTATTAAATGTTCAAAAAACTGAAATAGGAAATATAGCTGTCTTCCCAGTTCAAATCGCACCCAAAATATGGAGAAATAGAATTTTGGGGGACTCTGCTTCAAATGCAAACGATACTTTTTACTCTAAAGTAAATTTAGCACTTGAGTTATTAAGGGATTTTGCTTCACCGTATTTAGATTGGGTGGATAAGATCACAAATAAAATTATAGTGTTTGATTCAGATTCAGACAGCCACATTAAAAGTGGTAGTTGGGAAGAAGCAATGAGCCTATATAATCTCTCAGTAAATCACGATGTTTATATAATTGCAGAACTCCTAGTTCATGAATCAAGTCATCAATATTTCAATCTTTTGAAAAAAATTGATGATTTTGCAAAGCCACATGAAAGTTTATATTATTCAGCGGCAGTTGATAAAGATCGTCCACTATGGGCTATACTTATTGCTTACCACGCATTCGCTAATATCGTTCTGTTTTATAGAATGTTAATAGAAAACAAAGCAGATTGGAAAGAAATTATTGTTGAAAGAGAAAAAGAAAATATGTTGCTTGTAAATTCTTTAGCAACCCATTTGGTTAACAACAAATATCTAACTGATACTGGTAAAACACTTTTCCTAAGTCTTCATGAACGGATTACCAATAAAAGTGAGTAGCATGAACGCACAACATGGGCTACACGACAATGCGGGGTGCAGTGCTTCGTATGACAGTTTTGCACAAGTTTGAACATTTGTGCTTCGTATTAAAGTTTAGTGGTAAAAGTCCCGCACTGCGTGTAGCCCAGAAACGTTACCGGAAACCCTATGGCGACCGTGCAACAACAAACTGACCGACAAAAAAAGAACCGACCGACCGACCAAAACGAAACAAACTGACACCTTAATCGACAAGCCAACGCTTCAAAAAAAAATTAAAATACTGCCACCGCACAAAAAAATAAAATTCTATGCCGACCCACATTGCACACATTT
>Ga0163144_10018120_pt1 | contig 14285 bp, 8 predicted proteins | sample OliLak19BULKMAT1_FD_123175 | JGI IMG/M metagenome (GOLD analysis project Ga0163144, IMG submission 123175) | Freshwater microbial mat bacterial communities from Lake Vanda, McMurdo Dry Valleys, Antarctica - Oligotrophic Lake LV.19.BULKMAT1 | ecosystem: Environmental > Aquatic > Freshwater > Lake... | reverse complement strand
GGCTTCTTTGCGGCTGGCTTTTCGGCGACTGGCTTCTTCGCTGAAGCCTTGGGAAGAGCCTTCAGCTTGGGCTTGCGACGCCGCAGATCAGTCGAGCGGTCGAAGCGGACGTTGTAGCGCTCGAGAATGATGTCGAGGCGCTCTTTGGATTTGTTGCGCTCGAGCACGATGCGCTGGCCGTCTTTCAAGCCAACTGTGTAGAACGGGCCAGTGCCGCTTTCAGTGACGGCGACCAGCTCGACGATGTTGCGAATCGGGATGCCATCGACGCTGACCACGATGTGGTTCTCGTACTCGTGGTAGCCCTGGTTCACCTTGTCTGCGAGCACCTTCTGCAAGATGACGACGTCTTGTCGCTCCGGTGTGCGCACGTGGTTCTCGTAGATGGCAACCAGCTCGTTGGGCGCTGTCTTCCACCACTCGTGACCCCAACTCTTCAAGTAGTCACGCGATAGCGGCGCGAAGAGCAGGCCACCGAAGACGAAGTAGGTGGGCTTGATGTCGTATTGGTCCTCCGGCACGAGCAGGCTCGGACCTCTCAGCGGGACGACTACATCGAATCTTTGTTTGTCGCGCAGCACGCTGATCTTGACCGGGGCACCGATGTGCTGCTGTGTGATGCGATAGCTGTGGTCCACGAGCTCACCCGCACGGAGCAGCACTGTGCCGTCGGTGCCGATCGGCTCACCGTCGATGGCGAGCAACACGTCACCGGCTTGCAAGATGCCCCAGGCCGAGCCCTCGAACGCGACCGCGACCACCAGCGAGCCGCCCTCTTGCTTCTTGAGGCCGAGCGAGCGGCGGTGTGAATCGGACTCGAGGCGTTGCCACACCACACCAAGGCTCGGGAACTGGCCCGAACGACCCGCAGCCAGGTCTTTCAAGAAGTGCTGGATGATGGGGAGGGCGATGGCATACGCGATGTTCTGCGACTCATCGAGCGCTTGAAACGCGATGCCGATGATCTTGTCGCCCTTGAACACAGGGCCGCCGCTGTTACCGGAGTTGACCGCCGCGTCGATCTGCACGCTGAGCAGCGGGCGCTGGCTGTGCGCATAGGCAGAGACCTCGATGCGCGAGACGACGCCTTGTGTGAGCGAGAGTCGATCGCCACCGATCGGGTAGCCGCACACGGTAACGGCGTCGCCGAGCGCTGGCAGTGTGCCCAGCTCGATCGGCTCGGCGCCCTCGAAGAACTCGTCTTTGCGAACGCGAAGCAGCGCGAGGTCGCACTCGTGACTGACGCCCTCGACCTCGGCGACGAACTTGCGCGACGAGCCGAAGCGCCTGAGCTCGACGAAGACTTGATTCTGCACGACGTGACCATTGGTGATCACGCGCAGGCCGCGCTCGGTCTGGATGATCGCGCCTGAGCCGGTGCTGTTCGCGGGGCCGTGGCTCTGCCAGGGCTGTTCGTAGTCGGGTGCGTCCGAGACGGTCAGAACTTTGACGACCGATTGGAGCTTCCGCGAGAGGTTTTGCCGCATGCTGGCGCTTCACGTCTCACGAAACACGAGCTTCGCGCAAGAACCGCCGTTCGATCTCGGCGTAATCGACCTCTACGTCGAGCCGGGCCAGCACCGAATAGAAGCCGAACTGCAGGCGATTCATGAAAACCATGCCCTTCGGCACGGGGACATGCTCGCCTTTCGGCAGCTTGCGGGCGCGCTTGCCCATCTCTTTCAGCTCGTGCACCAGGCTGGCGGCATACGGCCGCGTGATGCGGAACGGCGACGCAAACAGCGGCTGAAAGCAGAGTCGCGAATAGGCAACCGCCAGCTTCTCCCACTCCCCACCGCGTGTGTGCAGCAGCACTGCCGCGTATTTGGCGAAGCCCGCTTCGTCGCCGTCGAGCGCAGCCTGGTGCAGCGCCAGTGCACCCTTCTGGCGTTCACCCTCGATCGGCTCACAACAACCGAAGTCGAGAAAGGTGACCACGCCGTCGTCTCCGAACAGGTAGTTGCCCGGGTGGGGGTCGGCGTTGAAGATGCCGCCGACCAGGTTGCCCTTGAACACGAAGCGCCACATCGTCTCGGCGAACGCGCGGCGCTCGGCTTCGCTGCGGGTCGCGACCTCGTCGAGGGTGACGCCTTTCACGAGCTCACTGGTGAGCACGCGCGCGCTCGAGTGGGTGGTGATCACTTCGGGGACGCGAATTTTCTCGTCGCCTGCGTGCGTCTCACGAAAGCGTTGCTGGCGCTGGGCTTCGAGCGCGTAGTCGAGCTCTTCGCGCAAGCGAGTCGCCATTTCTTCGAACACTTGTTTCGAGTCGACCTTGCGCCCCGCTGCCATCGCAGCGAGCGGCTCAAGCATGCCCGCGCTCTTCAAGTCGCTCTCGACGGCGCGCTGAATGCCCGTGTGCTGCACTTTGACCGCCACTTCGCGGCCGCCCTTCAGCGTCGCGCGGTGGACTTGTCCAATCGACGCGCTGGCGAACGGCGCCTCGTCGAACGACTCGTACAGGGCGTCGAGCGGCGCGCCGAGCTCGCTCTCGATCGTCTTTTGCACGTCGGTGAAGGCCGACGTCATCGCGTTGTCGCGCAGGCCTGCGAGCGCCTTTTCGTAGACTTCGCGGTTGGCTTCCGGCACCAGACCATCGACGTAGCTGACGATCTGACCGACCTTGGCGGCGAGGCCTCGCATGCGACCGAGCACCTCGGCGGTGCGCTCGGCGGCAGCCTCGGAGCCTGACTTGGTGATCAAGCTGATGCCGGTCTTGGCGCCCAACGAAGCCATCAACGCGAGGCGCGACAGCCTGCCCTCCGGGACTTTGCGCTCGACCGCCATTTTCGGCCGGAGCATTCCACACGTTTCGTGCGATATCGAGCCATGCTCGACAGCCCGCGTGCGGTCGCCGCCAAGCGACCCCGATCCGACGATGATCTGATGCACGCCTCGGCGATCGAGCTCGCCGCGTGGGTCCGCGAGCGAGTCATTTCAAGCGCCGAGCTGGTCGATTGTTCGATCCGCCGCATCGAGCGCGTCAACCCAGCGCTGAACGCGGTCATTCACACGCGCTTCGAGGCAGCTCGCAAAGAGGCGAAGGCCGCCGACGAGAGCAGCGAGCGTGACGGCGCGCTCTTCGGTGTGCCGTGCACGATCAAAGAATTTTTCGCAGTCGAAGGCGCGCCCCAGACAGGCGGCCTCGTCGCGCGCAAGAACATGCTCAGCACCATCGACGCGCCGATCGTGAAGCGGCTGCGTGCCGCCGGGGCGATCGTGGTGGGCACCACCAACGTGCCGGAAGGTGGCATCTGGATCGAGACGTACAACGCCCTCTACGGTCGCACCAACAACCCGTGGGACGTGCGCTGCACCAGCGGCGGCTCCAGCGGCGGCGAGGGCGCCATCGTGGCTGCGGGCGGCTCGGCCTTCGGGCTCGGCTCGGACATCGGCGGCTCGGTTCGCATCCCCGCAGCCTTCTGCGGCATCATCGGGCACAAACCTTCGGGCCGCCTGTTGCCGAACGGCGGGCAGTTTCCGGCGCCGACCGGCGAGGCGCTCGCGATGTTGTGCCCTGGCCCGATGGTGAGACGCGTGTGCGACGTGATGCCGCTCTTGCGTGTGATGGCGGGCCCAGATCCGAGCGACCCCATCTGCCGCGCGATGCAGCTCGGCGATCCGCGCGCGGTCGACCTGAAAGACATGGTCGTTTACACAGCGCCGACCAACCACCGCTTCGAGCCCAAAGAGGTGATGAAGCGCGCAGTCGACGACGCGGCACACGCGCTAGAGCGTCGCGGCGCAAAGGTGCGCGAGTTCGACGGCACCAAGCTGAAGAAGGGCTTCGAGCTGTGGGCCGGCACCTTGGCTGATCGCGCGAACGAGAGCTACGACGAGCTGCTCGCAAGCGGCACCGATCGAGCGAGAATCCGCGTGTATCTGGAGATCGCGAAAGCCATCGTGGGTCGCTCGAACCACACCGCGCCTGCCCTCGCAGTCGCGGCGCTCGGGGCGATCGTCGCGAAGCTCGGCTCGAGATCGAAGAGGCTGGCGGACGCCGGGCTGCGTTTGAAGGACGAGCTGGCAGCGCTGCTCGGCGATCGCGGCGTCTTGCTGCACCCGCCATACACACGGCCTGCACCGCGTCACCACGACGTGTGGCGCACACCACTCGATGCTTCGTATACGGCGATCTTCAACGTGCTCGAGACGCCGGTGACGGTGGTGCCAGTCGGCTTCGAAGGGGGCTTGCCAGTCGCCGTGCAGATCGTGGCAGCGCCCGGCCGCGATCACGTGTCGGTGCGCGCCGCTGAAGCGCTGGAAGAAGAGTTCGGTGGCTGGCGTCTCGCGACGCCCACAGGGGCGCGCGCGTGACACCCGAGGTCTTCGGCGAATATCTGCTCACGGGCAGGCTCGCCGAGCGCTCGATGGCCGAGGTATTTTTGGCTGTGAAGCTCGGTGATCGCTCCGGGCGCGCCTTCGTGCTGAAGCGTCCTCCGCTCGGCGAACGGGCTTCTGGCGTTGTCGCCGAGTCGCTGCGCCGCGAAGCCGACGTGCTGCGCGCGAGCTCGATAGACGGGGTGGTGGGCCTTTCCGACGAAGGAGAGGTCGGCGGCCTGCCTTTCGTGGTGGTCGAGCACGTGCGCGGCGTACCGCTCTCCACCTTGTTGCGCCAGGGCGCGTTCGAGACCAGCGAGGCAGCGCTCGTGGCGCGCGATCTGGCGAAGGTCATCGGCCGGTTGCACGAGCGCGGCTGGGTGCACGGCGACATCACGCCATCCAACGTGATCGTCGACGACGCTGGCGAGCTCATGCTGATCGATCTCGGCCTCGCGCGACGCATCGGCGAGGCACGCGAGACACCCGCCGGCAAGGCTGGCTACGCGTCACCTGAAGCCGCAGTCGGCAAAGACGCCACGCAATCGGACGATATCTACGGCTGGGGCGTGGTGGTCGCCGAGTGCCTGCTCGGTGCGCCGTTGTTCGTCGAGAGCGACCTGGCCGAGGCGGCCGCGCGCCGCGGCGTGTTGCCAGCGGTGATCGGCGAGATCGCCAAGCTGAAAGAAGCGCTCGGATTGGAGGCGCGTCGAAGGCCGAGCGCTGACGAGATCGTCGCCGCCATCGAGGCGCCGCCTTCGAGCGCGCGCACGGCGCTCGGCGCGCGTGTCGGCGGCTTCGAGGTCGAGCCGGCTTCGTTGCGGCCTTCCCGCCGTTCGTCACTCGAAAGAGGGCCACAATCGCAGCGCGCCGCTCTGGTTGTCGCCGCTGCCAGGCCCGCCGATCCCATCGTCGATGCGCAGCGACCGGCTATCCACAGCGGTCCGAGCCCAATCCGTCGCCGGTTGCTGCTGGCGGTGGCAGTGGTGATCGCAGTTGGTGTCGGCTTCTTCACGGGTCGGCGTAGCGAGCGGCGCACGATCAAGACGTCGCTGACATTGCCGATGCTGCCAGCGCGCGCCGAGATCGAGCTCGACGGAAAGCGCATGATCGTGCCGGAGGCAGGCCGTGCGATCCCGATCGAGCCGGGTCGCCACTCGCTGTCGGTCAGCTCGATCGGCAAGGGCGAGCGCGAGTACGAGTTCGTCGCCGAGCCGGGCGACCACGTCGTGATCGTCACGGTGCGGATGCCGAGTGCCAAGGCACCCAGTACCAAGCGTCGCTGAGGCAGTGTTGAGTCCTTCACAGTCGGCACCCTCGTCACACGCGCTGGCGCGGCCATTGGCACGGACGCAACGAACGTCCGCGTCTACTTCGCCGCAGTCAGCGTCTGACTCGCAGTCGGCAACTTCACAGACGCCTTCAGCGCCACAATAGCCCATTGTCTCATAACTCGTTTTGCAGACCTGGTCGCTCTCGCAAGCCTTACGACCTGATCAAGGACTAGGCGGCGGAGCCATTTGTACCAAGCCTTCTTCGCGTGTTCGACGAGCAACAGCAAACTACGAAAGTTTTCACTGACGGCGAAGTAGTTGAAGTGGCCTTGGATGCGCTCGTGGGCGCGTCGTGCTGCGCCTCGACCGGCAGGTGTCGATAGCGACCACACCAGTCGGCGACGGCCTGAATTGACAGTCGCAGGCGCGCTTGCCGAGTCTTGCACATCATCCCTTAGCGACCACTCCGGGCTCGCCGCCAATGCAGCGTAAATCCGAGGCTGTTTCCCTTCGAAGTCAGGCGAAGGTGGTCCCGTCGGCGACCCGATCTGGAGCAGCTCCTTCAGCTTGGTGCGATCCAAGCTGGCTCGCACCCGCTGGACGATGAACCGAATTTCATGACGTCATCGCAACCTCATTCCTTCCGGACCAGCCTTGCCTGGTCGCACCGAAATCCCTACTTGCCCGAAGGACAAGAGCCCCGAGACCATTACCGCGTTTCAAGCGCTCGCGAAGGAGCTCGGGGTTGTGGTCTCAGCTACACCTGGCGAGAGGACATCGACTCGATATTACGCTCGAGTGTGGGGCTGAGCCCGGGCGCTCCTGGAATTGGGCGGAAGCGCGCGAAGAATCCAGGGCGACATCAGGGTCGTGATGCTGTTTACTGGCGTCGGAGGCCCACTTGGCACGAACCGCTCCGGTACCGAATATTCCGCCGATCCCAGGCATGTGCCCCTCCATCGCAGTCATGGGTGGTGGCGGTGGTGGCGGAGGTGGTTCCGGTGACGGTGCCGGTGACGGCAATGGCAACGGCGCCGCGGACGGCGACGGCAATGGCGAGGGGGCAGCTGGCGATGGCAGCGGCGCTGGCTCGTGCGGCAACGGCGCCAACGGTAGCTGTACGAACTGCAGCAGCACCGCTGCGGCGGGCGACCCGGTCGACGTCGCGACGGGGGAGGTGTTCACCACCCCCAAGACCGATCTGTTTCTCCCCGGCTTCTTCAACGTCGAGATCACCCGCCGCTACAGCCTCGGCAACCGCAAGCACGATGGCGGGCTAGGCTGGGGTTGGACGCACTCGCTCTCGTGGGAGATGCGCATTCAGCGCGACCATATCGAGGTCCGCTCTGGCCTCGGACAAATCGTCAAGTTCGCGAAGCTCGAGCACCCGGGGGAAGAGAGTGCCACGCAAGGCTGGGGCCTCTTGCGCACCGCCGAAGGCTATTTCTTGCGGCCGGGCAACGAGTTCTTTCACTTCTTCGAGACCGACCCGGACGATGCAGCGAGGCCGCGCCTGCGCTTCATCAGCTATCGCAATCGAGGCTCGTTGTGGTTCGAGTACGAGCATGGCCAGCTCGTGCGCATCTTTGATACCGCTGAGCGGACGATTGATCTGAAGCGAGCGCCGGGCGGGCAGATCGCGCAGCTCTCGGTGACCCAGCCGGGCGGGGCCACGTTGATTTTCGCACGCTACAGCTACGACACCGAGGGGCACCTGGTGTTGGCCGAGGACGCTGACGGCCACCGTTGGCGCTACGGGTACGACGATGGCGGTCGCATGCTGATGATGGAGACGCCGACAGGCGTCGCGTTTCACTTCGTCTACGACGCCCAAGGTCGCTGCGTCGAGACATTCGGCGTGCGCGCCGACGGGCTGCCCGACCCATCGCTGCGCCCTGATCTGCCGGCGTTCTTGGCGGACGGCAAGACGCAGGCGCGCGGCATCTATCACGCGCGCGTCGACTTCGGAGAAGAGGGCTACTCCGAGGTCGCCGACTCAGTGCGTGTGCAGCGCATCTTCAGCTCGCCTGGTGGCGTTGTCACCAAGGCGCTGAACGGTCGGGGCGGCTGCACCACGCGCCAGCTAGATCTGTTCGGCAACATCGCCGCGCAGACCGACGCGATGGGTGGCCTGTGGCGCTATGACTACGACCACCTCGGTAACGTCGTCCGCCGTGAAAACCCGGAGGGCGGCGTACTGAAGTTCAAGCGCGACACCGAAGGTCGCATCCTCGAGGCGACCAATCCGGCTGGCGGCAAGGTGCTCTATTCGCGAGATCGCAATGGCGATATCGTGTGGATGCAGGACGCGAAAGGCGGCGTGGTGCGCTTTGCCTACAATCGCCGCGGCTTGATGATCGAGCATGGTCACGCCGACGGCAACACCACGCGCTTCACCTACGACGACGCAGCCAATCTGCTGTCGGTACAGCTCCCGAATGGCGCAGTCGCGCGCTACGAGTACGACTACTGGGGGCGCCGCGTCGCCGATCTCGAGCCTGACGGCACCGTCTCTCGCAACCGGTACCTGCCTTCTGGGCGTATCGCTGAGGTCGTCGACAACCTCGGGCGCAGCAAGCAATACGAGTACGACGGGCTCGGCAATATCACCTCCGAGCGCTTGCCGGACGGCAGTGTGTATGGCTTCGTCTTCGGCGGGCTCGGCTGGCTCACCTCCGTGTGCCACCCGAATGGCGATGTGGTTCGCGGCTTCTTCAATCGCGAAGGGTGGCTGCAGTGCATCGAGAACGAGGCGAGAGAGGTCTACCAGCGGGACCACGACGCCAATGGCGTCATGGTGAAAGAGACGTTCTTCGACGGCACCTGGAAGCGCTATACGCGCGACGCCATGAGCCGCGTCACCGCCATCACCGACGCGCTGGGAAAGACGACCTTCGAGCGCAACAAGCTGGGTCAAGTGATCGCTGCCGCCGCTTCCAGCGGTGAAGAGCAGACTTTCGCTTACGACTCGCGTGGGGAGCTCGAGCGCGCGACCGCGGATGACGTCGAACTCGAGTGGTCGCGCGATCCGCTCGGTCATATCGTTCGCGAGCGCATGTCGGTGGGCGGCGCGGCCAGCGAGATCCACAGCGAGCGCGACCCGCGAGGGCGACGCATCGGGCTTCGGACCAGCCTCGGCCACGAGCAGCGCTCGCCGCGAGATGCGCTCGGCCGCGTGTCGGAGATCTGGTCCGAAGGCGAGCGCCTGGTCGGCTTCGGCCGCGACCCAGTGGGCTGGCCGATTCGCCGCGACTTGCCGCGCGGCGGAGCGATCATCGACGAGCAAGACGCCGTCTCGCGCACCCGCCGTCGTGTCGTGTTTCCTGCCGGGGCCAGCGCGACCAACGACGGCAAGCCCGAATGGATCGGCGGCGCCCCGCCCGGCGCGATCGACAAGCAGTACGCCTACACCCCGGTCGACGAGGTGGCGTGCATCACGACGCCCGACGAAGGCAGCGTCGAGCACGAATACGACTTGCGGCGGCACCTGCTGTCCAAGCGCGGCCGCGACACGAACGAACGCTACCGCTTCGACCCGGTCGGCAACGTCTACGAGGTCGGCGAGCATGCTGCCCCGCGCCAATACGAGACAGGCGGTCGCCTGGTGTCGCGTGGGCCCTGGACGTACCAGTACGACGGGCGCGGCCGCGTCGTCGAAAAGCGAATGGTGAAGGGCGACGGCAAGATCGACGTCACCAAGTTCCGCTGGGACGCTTGGGACATGTTGCGTGGTGTCGATTTGCCCAATGGCTGCACAGTCGAGCTGAAGTACGACGCATTCGCGCGCCGGGTCGAGAAGAGCGTCTTCGAGCGGCTCGCGGCGGGCAAGCAAAGGCGCGTCTCGCTGAAGCGCTACGTGTGGGATCTGTTGAGCGTCGTCCACGAGTACGAGGTGGAGAAGAGTGGGCCCGCCGAAGTCCGCACCTTCCTCTACGAAGACAACACCACCAGCGTGCCGATCGCGCAGCGCCGCGGCGTGCAGGGCAACGCCTCGGATTGGTCCCACGTCGTTGGCGATCTCAACGGCGACCCGGAAGAGCTGGTCGACGGCGCTGGCGCTGCCGTGGGGCGCTCGACCCACGACGCGTATGGCAAATGGCATTGGTCGGCAAAGTCTCGCGAGACGTCACCGTTTCGCTTTCGCGGCCAACAGGAGGACCCCGAGACGGGCCTGCACTACAACCGTTACCGCTACTACGACCCCGAGACAGGCCGCTACCTGACCAACGATCCGATCGGGCTCGACGGCGGCCTGCATTCCTACGAGTACGGGCCCAATCCGGTCGCCTGGTCCGACCCGATGGGGTGGGCGCCTCACGCGCTCACCGTGACCAGCTTCACCGACGCGGGCAACAACCCCATCGACATGGGCGGCCGCACCTCGTGGACGTCGGGTGAGGGCAGGCAGCCGCACGGCCGCCCCTGTCCGGCCGTCCTCCAAGAGGAGGCGTTGGCACACTCCGAGCGCCAGCTGCTCCACCACCTGGAGACGAACGAGTCGACGCGACACCGCCTGGAAGGGGCCGAGCTGCAGATGGAAGGGCAGCTGCCGCCGTGCATCAACTGCCACCGCGCGATGCATGATTTTGCGCAGCGCCACGGCACCACCATCCACTATCAATACGGCTCGCAGACGATCACCTATCAGCCGGGGGCGCAGCCGCAAGCCGACGGACGCCACGCGCGCGCAATGGTGCACGGCACCTCGGATCCGAACCGAGAGCATTACGGGCCGCTCGATGGGCCGCTGCATGTGGAGGGCACACCGTACCCGCACGGCCGCGGGCCATCGTCAGGCACCGCTGGCGCCACGGATCGCTATTCTTACACAGGCACTGGTGCGCCGGCGGCCTACTCCCGGGAACGGACACGCGCCTCCGGCGGGTAAGCGCGAATGGGCTTCAAAGATCTGGAACATGCCGGCGGCAGCGCAGCGGACGTGCCGCGCCGCATCGGTGCGCTCACGTCCACTGACTTCGATGCGCGCGACGCGGCCTACCACGGGCTTCGCCGCGCGTTGGTGGCCCCTGGACGCTGGTTCTCCGCGAGCGCGCCCACCATCGAGGCTTTGGCCAAGCTCGTCGCGCCTGCCGCCGTCGAGCTGACGCACATCCTGACGTTGATCGCAGACATCGCTGCGGGAGATCATCGCTGGCTGATCGCCGACGGCAAGGCGCGCTCGAGCGCTGTACGTACCGCTGCGCAAGAGGCAGCGATCGCCGTGGTCCCCAAGGTGGCGGCGCTCCTCAAGAGCAAGAAGACGGCGCTGCGATCGGTTGCGCTGTTCTTTCTGGCGGTGGTCGGATCGCCCGAGAACGACGGGCTCACAGCCGCGATCGGCAAGCTGGCAGCGGCCGACAAGGCAGCCGAAGTGCGCTCGAGCGCCGCGCTCTGGCTCGGGCTCGAGGCGCGGCGAGGCAACGCGGCTGCAGGCAAGCTGCTGGCGAAGCTGAAGGACGACGACAGCTTGGTGATCGGCGCGCAATGGCTCGCTGCTGAGCTCGCCGGTAAAGCTTCGCCCTTGCCAGTCGCGGCAAAGGCAGCGGCAGGCTGGGTCGCGACTCCAGCCGAGTCCGCCGCGCTGCAGTGGGGAGACGACACCGCCTGGGAGTTTGCCATCGACGACGTGCTGCGTGACGGGCCTCGGCGCGCAGCGCTCGCTCCATTGCTGGTCGAGGCTGCGCTTGACCGCTTCGGCCCGCAGGCCGAGCGGCGCGCGAACGTGGCCGACACGGCGCTGCGGTTGTGCGGCTTGATGACGGACCATACGGAAGACGAGGTCGCAGAGCTCGCCAAGCTCACGGCTTCGCAGCGCGCGACCGCGCGGGCCTTGCTGGGCTACCCCGACGTGATCAGCGGCCTTGGCCATGGCATCCCGCGAGATGGGGCGACAGCCCGACGATGGCTGGAGATCGATCCGCCGTCGCCCCTCGAGTTGCCCGTCAAGAAAGGGGGCCCGCCCCGTTGGCTGCACCTGCGCAACATGATCGGGAAGGCCAAACAGCAGCAGATCTTGGCTGCGGCGGTGGAGGGTCTCGAGGGGGGCAAGCGACTGCAGGTCATGCAGGCCCTGGCGAGTGGCGCTTATGGCATCAAGTCCGCCGCGGAGCTGAAAATCACGGCCCAAGACTTGGCTGGCGAGGTCGCCGCGTCCAAAGACGGCGCAGTGCCGTGGGCCAAACAGGCATTGGCCGACGCGCCTCCTGGAATACGCACGCCAGAGCTGCTCACTGCCATGGCCACCCTGGTCCGCGCAGGCGAGCCGATTTCACCAGAATGGGATGATCTGGTGGGCTGTCTACCACCTGATCTGGCGCGAGAGGTGCTCGCGGCCATCCCTCCAGCGCGCCGTGCGGCGCTGGCGCTGCGCTGGGCGCAGACCATTCGTGGGGGGCACGCCACGTTCCTCAAGAACGTGGCGCCGGTCTTCGATCTGGTGGGGTCGAGCGCGCTCGCCAAGCTGCTGCGGCCGTGGCTGAAGCTACCGACCGTCAAGAACACCCAGGGGGTTGTGAAGCTCATCGAGCCGCTGCTCGGTCGCGCTCAGTCGAACTAACCTGGCTCGGCAGCATCAGGTTCCCGGCAGACCAAGCGTCTCGGCACGCGCGCCCGCATACACTGTGCTTTATCGGCCAAGCCGCGACACGATGGACGCCGACGAGCTCGGCGCAGCGGGGGCGCAGTTCGTCGGCGTCCCGCAGCGCTCGAAGGTCCCGAACGGAAGCATCGCCATCGCTCGCTACTCGGTGTTGCCCTTCTACAAAGAGCTGGAGGCTGACCTGGCCGAGCGCGGCTCGAAGCTGATCAACTCTTACCCGCAGCACCAATACGTCGCAGACATCTCGGCGTGTACCCCGATCTCCAGGCCATCACGCCCGAGACTTGGCTCAGCTGGGACTAGCCCTTGATCTAGCGCTGTTCCAGAATTCAATGGAGTTTGCGCGGTAATCACGGAGAAGCGAGGTTCGACTTTAGCGCGGCCTCTGCCATGCCCAAAGCGGGGCGCGCAGCCTGTCGGTGCAGATCGTCCCCGAGTCGGGCAGCGGCGAGCTCCGCACCATCAGCGGCACGATGAAGATCGACATCACCGACGGCAAGCACCTCTACGAGCTCGACTACTTGCTCGGCTAGCGACAGACCAGCTCGAGCAGGGTGTCGGGCGGCGGCGCGAACACCGGCGGTGTGTCGTGCTTGGCGAACACGGAGAGCATCTTCTCGTGCAGCGCGACCCGCGACGCGCCTGGCAGATCGCCGCCGTATCGCGGCAGATCGTCCACGGTGATGGCGACCTCGATCGCGTCGCTGACCTTCGCGGGCGGCGGGGCAGAAGGCGACGGAGCGACGCGCGCTTCAGGCTCGCCTGCACCACAGGCGAGCAAGAGCAACGAACACGCGAGCACGGGCGAGCTTGACGACACTTGTCCGGACGGTATTCTGCCGCGACTCGACGACTTTGAACATGCCAGCGGCCGGCGCAGCTGCTCTCTACGAGGCGATCTCACGCCGCACCATCGCTGGGCTCGATGGCGTGCGGGCGATCGCCGTTTTGTCGGTGGTGATTCACCACGCAGGGTGGCTCCGCCTGAACGGCAGCCAGGGCGTGCTCGTTTTCTTCACGCTGAGCGGCTTCTTGATCACCCACCTCTTGCTGGGCGAAAAAGAGATCTCGCTGAAGCGCTTCTACGGGCGGCGGGCACTCCGCTTGTTTCCCGCGTTCTACGCCTACTGGCTCGTGATGGTGGTCTACCTGATCCTGACGCATCGCGAGGTGCCCTGGGGCTCGGCCATCTCCGCGTTCTTCTACGTCGGCAACTACCACAACGCGACGCATGGCCACCCCGCGACGTTCGTCTCCCATTGCTGGTCGCTGGCGGTCGAAGAGCAGTTCTACCTCCTGTGGCCATTCGCGCTGATCATGATCGGCCGCGAGCCGAAGCGCCTCATCCGCGTTTTGATCGGCGTCATCTTGGTGGCGTGGGTCTACCGCGCGGTGTTCTGGTACGCGGGCGGTAGCGGCGAGTGGATCTACAACTCGTTCGACTGCCGCATCGATCACCTGCTTGTCGGCTGCCTCGGCGCCGTCGTGCTGCGCGCGCGCGCCTTCCCCAAGCTCGTCGACGTTGTCGCGCGATCGGGCTGGCTCGCGATCGGGCTCACGGTCTTCTTCATCGTGATCGGCTGGTACCAGTGGGAGCTCGGCGACGAGTTTCTGTGGGTGGTCGCCCACGCGATCGAGCCCCCCATCGTGCTCGCCGTGCTGATGTACATCATGGCCAACGCAAGTCGGCCGAGCGTCCGCTGGCTGGACAGCGCGCCGTTCCGTCACGTCGGCAAGGTGTCGTACGGCATCTACCTGTTCCACCAGGTGATCCACTCGCCGGTGCGCTCGAAGACGGCGTTCCTGCCCGAGGTGGTGCAGTACCTCGCGGTCGTCGTCATTAGCGTGGCGGTGGCGACGCTCTCCTACAACCTGTACGAGAAGCCCTTCTTGAAGCTGAAGGAGCGGCTGCGTCCCGAGGCCGCAAAACACCCCGCGCCCAAGACGGCCTGAGAGCAAGCTTGACGGAGCCGACCCATTGCGCAAGAGCGGCTCACGCTCATGGAAAGCGAGCTCGTTCGCATCGAGCCGAAGCGACCGTTTGGCGACGGCACCGTCGCCATCGACCTGGATCCTCTTTCGCTACTCTGTCG
>Ga0163144_10018119_pt1 | contig 14287 bp, 11 predicted proteins | sample OliLak19BULKMAT1_FD_123175 | JGI IMG/M metagenome (GOLD analysis project Ga0163144, IMG submission 123175) | Freshwater microbial mat bacterial communities from Lake Vanda, McMurdo Dry Valleys, Antarctica - Oligotrophic Lake LV.19.BULKMAT1 | ecosystem: Environmental > Aquatic > Freshwater >... | reverse complement strand
GTCAACAAGCACCCGATGCCGCGCATATGTCCATCGCCATCGCCCTTGATTCGATTGCACATGCCGTGCAGCGTCAGCACTTGGGACTTGAGCGACGACAGCGGCTGGAGAATCCGCTTCAGTTGAAACTCAGGGCCCTCGGCTTCTGGCCAGAAGTGATCAGGAATAACGCCGTTGGGACTAAAGATGAAAACCAACCGCTGCTTGCGAACCGCATTCTTCGTCGACGCTCGCGCCAAACTAGGCAGGTTCAACATCAAATTGGCTGCGGCTGCACTGATGCCGGCGCGTTTCAGAAATTGGCGTCGCGTGCTGAGGTTGCGCATCGGTCGTCCTTTGTGAAGCAAAGTTAAGGCAGGTGAGTTAAGTGAGGTGGGAAGCTAGGCAGACTAAAGGTAAATCTATTCTAGCGAAGCGACTACGGCAATCTCAACCAGCAACTGTTGAATATTGAAGTTCGATTCGCGGAAACTTTTCAGTAACCGTTCCATGGTTTCCGGCCCATACGCGGCCACAGGTTGTTTGACAAAGTGCTGAAACGCACGGCTAACGAACGCCCGCTGCGAATCCTCGCTATTTATTAGGTATTCGGCAAGATCAGCCGGTCCAGCAAAGTCGACCAAACCACCCGCACGAGGGTCATAATTCCCCTTAGCATCGATCGTCTTCTTGCGCTCCGACTCTCGATATCGGCCAACCGCATCGTAGTTTTCCAGCGTAAAACCCAACCCATTAATCTTCGTATGGCAAACCTGGCAACTGTCCGGACTAGTCTGCAACTGCACCCGCTCGCGAGTCGTTAAGTCGGGGTGCAAGTCGGGACTAAGCGGCGAGAACGCTTCCGCCGGCGGCCTCAAAGTGCGGCCCAGCATGTAGCGAATCAAAAACACCCCGCGGTGAATCGGCGAAGTCGAATCGTGATACGCCAAGCCGCTCATCAGGTACGGATGTGTCAGCAGTCCAAATCGATGCTCCGCGTCCGGCAGCGTTCGTCTCAGTTCGTTCTCAGCCGGCTTGGCTTCGATATTCTTCGCCAGTTTCTTTTCCGTTTCAGCCTCAGTTTTTCCATCCGCCTTTTCATCCGACTTTTCATCACTCTTCACAGCCGCCTTATCACCCGCATTCGCTTCAGGCTTCACATCAGGCTTCTGTTCAGGCTTCTGTTCAGGCTTCCCATCGCTTTCCGACTTCGCTGATTCACTTGCTAGCTCACTGGCTGGTTCAACTGGGACTGGCTTCCAAGCATCGCCATAAAAGGCGGCCATACGATTAGTCGTAAAAGCCCAATCGGCGCGGAAGAAGTTGCGATAGTCGCTCTCCTTGCTCCACACCACTTCGTCCAAAAACGCATCCAACGATGCCCGCATGTCACTCACCAGCGCCGCATCGAACCCAGGAAACGCTTCGCCGCTTTTCGTGATCTCGTTGAACTGGCCAAGGTTCAACCACTCGTACAAAAAGTCACGCGTCTTGGCGCGGACACGATAGTCGTTCACCTTGTCGCGCGCGTAACTGCGAATCTGCTCCTCGGTCTCCAACTTTCCTTCACGAGCCACTTTCACTAAGCGATCATCGGCTGGCAAGGAATCGAACAGGATCAACGCTAAGCGATTGGCGGTTCGCTCGGACCGGCTGAGCGTTGCGTTGGCCGTCGGATACAGGAACCAAGGCGACTTGAGGGTTACCAGAACCGAACGCTTGATCGCTTCCGCATCGTCCTGCGTCGCGTCAACTTGGCTGTCCACGTAAATCGTTCGCTGCTCGTCGTTCAGCGGAGCGCGAAATGCCGTCTCTGCAATTCGCGCCAGGAAGGCTCGTAATACTTCTCGCTTCTCATTCGGATCTTTCTTGTGATCACGGCGATAGCCAGTCCACAGTTCATCAATGACAATTTGCGAGAACTCCAGTGCCGCCGCAGTCGTCGATTCATCCCACTGCCGATTGATAGCGATGCCACGTTCAAACCCATAACTTCGATCATCAGCGGGCAAAACAGATTGCAGCGAAAAGGTTGCTGGCGGTCGCTCAGTTACCAAATTACGCGTCGGGATGACTTCTTCAACTCCGTTCGGTGGCACCCAAGCCAACATGAATCGCGCAGGCGGCAATTCTGTTTTGCGTTTTCGTTGAATAAAGTCGATCTTGAAAGGATAAACGCGACCCGCGGTCAGCGTCACTGTTTTGCGAAACTCGGTCTTCTCGCCCGACTGGACGTGATTGTCGATGAAGTCCCGACCGATCTTTCCAAATTCGAAAACAAACGAAACCGTGCTCCGTACCACGATCTCGTAACGACCCGTCACATCTGCCTTAACTCCACCTTCCCAGTAAATGTAAAACGATTCCTTACCAATCCCTGCACCAGGGCTGTCGTGGCCGAAATCGAAGTCCAGCACAGGATCAACTCGCTCAATCTTTTTGTTCTCATTCTTCCAGCGATCGCCATCGAAGTAAGTGCCTCGAATGCCGCGCGCGTCGCTAGGGTTGGGAATACCTTCGAAACGAGCGTACAAGTCGGCGACGCTCTGCCGCAGTTGATCTGCCGTCAGCCGAGCAAGAGTCACCCGCGGAGGCCGGTTTCGAATTTGTGCCGCTTCACTGTAAAAAGCGTGGTGAATGTAAGCCGCCACCGCTTCCGCTTCAGGCCCCACACACTTCTCAGGCTCGCCTTCCGGCATCGTATCGCCGATCACTTTCATCAGTTGCCCGACGGAATCATCGCCTACCAATGGATCAGCGTACGCGTCCGCAACTCCCTGTCCCGATTCCCCATGACAATTCGCGCACATTGATTTATAAATCTGCTCGCCTCGCGTCCGCAGCGCTTCGTCGACACTCGGTTTGTCGACGCTAGGCTTGTCCGCAGTCTTGGATACAAGCGGTTTACCATCATCGGCCTTTGCGAAAGCAACTACTGAAAGGAACAATACAAAAGCGATTCGTTGAAGCATGGCGGGTAGGTATTTTTAGGCGGGGGTGGGCTAGCGAGGTGACGCAGAACGGACGAGGGGCAATTTCCGAAACCGCGGCACGGTCAAATCAAGAGCACGAAAATAGTGACTTTCTATTATACTCGTAGCCAGCAAGTGGACTCGGTTTATGTGAAGTTTTCCTGCTTGACATCCATTCCTAAAGGCACAAGTTCGTCGACAATGGGCCGATGAACTTCTACTACTAATGGTTCACTCGGCTGAGTTTCGACGGAAGTGCACGCCTGAAGCAAGACGAGCAGAAGAAGTAAAGCTGAATCAGAGCATCGACGACTATCTCCGTCGCCATCAGTAAGCGCCAACTACTTGCCCGACAGCTGGGCTAGCGAAGTCGCCCAGTCCTCAAGCCAACTCGCTTGATTGGCGTTGCGATCAACGTGCTCAGTCGCCAACAAACAACGCTGCCAGCACTGCACCGCTCCGTGCACGCCCGTCGACCAACTCTGCATGGCGTGATCCACTGCAGACGCCAGCCCCGCGTCGGATCGATCCGCATCACCAGTCAATCGCAACGACACCGACCGATAGAAACTCGCGCATCCGCGCAGTAGCAACTTGGCCCGTTCACGTTTCGCGCGACCATCTTTACCCACTGCGTCGATCACACTTCCACACGACTTACTCAACTCCGTGAAGTTCAATTTCTCTGCGGCCAGCATCTCAAACATCGCCGTTCGAAACTCGCCGAGCTCGGGATCAGCCAGCAGTTTTGCTTCCGTCAGACTACCTGCACATAAACCAGCGATTTCTCGCGCCCGCTCCGGCGTCTCAGCGATTGCATTTCGCTCAATCAACGTCTGCAGTTGATCGAGCGACAGCGGACGAAAAATAATTGCTTGGCACCGCGAGCGAATCGTGGGAAGCTGTCGTTGCAAGTTCGAACCGATCAAGATCAACACCGAATCGGGCGGCGGTTCTTCAAGCGTCTTCAGCAGACTGTTGGCTCCCTCGATATTCAAGTAATCCGCATCGTCGAGAATGGCCACTTTGCGTCGACCAGAATAAGGCCGCAAACTGATGTCGTGACACAGCCCCTCGCGCATCCGCTTCTCGCGCTCGCCGATCAGCAACTCGATAGGAATGAACGCTTTGTCGGCTGGCTTGAAAATCTCAATCAAATCCGGATGGGTGCTCGCATCGACCTGAGCACAGTCCTCACAGGCTCCACAAAATTCCAGACTCTCATACCCCGTCCGCTGACACAAAAGCGCTTTCGCTAGCAACCTCGCAAAAGTCCGCTTGCCAATCCCTTCCGGACCAACGAACAGAAAACTTGTCGCCATTCGGCCGCTAGCAATAGCCGTGCGAAACCACTCTCGCTGCTGCTGATGTCCGAGAAGATCTGTCCACTGCATGACGAAGGGTTGCTTTGGGGTTTTAGGCAATTGGATTGTTTGCCACAATTTAGCTGATTCTGAATCGATGTCACAGCCGCCGCTGGCTGCGCGTCAGTCGCCGCTCCGAAATCCCTGCTCTGAAACCACTCCTCCGTAACCCTTGCTCCGAACCCGCCAAGGAATCACTGTTCAAAATGTTTCGCAAAGTCACGGATTGGCTAGCTTACTTGGTCGTACGCTGCGTTATCTGCGCGATGCAGTCCGCTTCACTGGAAACTTGCGAACGCATCTGCGCGGTCCTAGCCGCCATCATTGACCGCACACCTCTACGTCGCAACGTCATTGACCCGAACATTCAAATGGTCTTCGGTGACGTTGAACCGCGCAAGGCGAAAGCGCTCCGCATCGCGATGTGGCGACATTTGCTATTGATGGTTTGCGAGATCGCTCATGCGCCGCGAAAAATCCATCGCACCAATTGGCGCGATCATTTTTATGTCCGCGATAAGAACGCTGTGTTCCCCCTGCTTGTAGACCCACGTCCTACCGTTCTCGTCACCGGCCATTTCGGGAACTTTGAATTAGCCGGATTTGTCTCGGGGCTTTTTGGCCTCCCCTCAACCACCATCGCCCGACCGCTCGACAATCCCCATGTCAATCAATACATCATGGAGTTCCGCAGTCTTGGCGGCCAGCACATGTTGCCCAAGGATGGCAGCTCCACCGCAGTGCAAGAAATTCTCGCGCAAGCCGGCACACTGGCCCTGCTCGCCGATCAACATGCGGGCGGCAAAGGCTGTTGGGTCGATTTCTTCGGTCACCAAACATCGTGTCATAAAGCCCTTGCGCTGTTCGTGCTCAGTTCCAAGGCCCCGATGGTCGTTTGTTATAACCGTCGCCTGGGTCATCCCCTTCAATTTGAAATGGGCATTACCGGCATCGCCGACCCACTTATGCCAGCCGCATACATGGACTCGGTTAAAGACCTCACGCGTTGGTACAACTTGAAACTCGAAGAAGCGATCCGACTCGCCCCAGAACAATACTGGTGGCTGCACCGACGCTGGCGCGAAGTACCGGTCAAGAAGGTGAAATTAAAACCGATCGACGCAGCTAAGACTCAGTCATCTGCGGCTTAGGATGGCCTGTGCTTTGTCCAGGATAGAAAATCGAGCTGGCACTCTGCGACCTCAACCAAGTTACTTGTCACAGCGATCAAAACTGAACAGACGTCGTTTCGTTTCGCACGACTTCGACTTTGCGTTCATGTTGCTTATCGCCATCTTCGACTCGAACAAAGTATGTCCCCGCCGCTAATCCCTCAACTACCAGCGCCCCATTTGAACTTCGACTGACTCTTTGATTCTCTGTTGCTGTTGGTTGCTCTTCAACCTCTGTAGCAGCTACGCCGCGGGCTGCGATATGAAAATCTGCCAGTATCCGCAGCGGAGTATCAACGCTTACATACAACTCAAACCCACACCGTTGCATGCGTTCGGCATCCTCCAATTGCACACTTAGTCTTCCGACTTGATCCTGAGGAAATTTGATCTCGTGCTTGCCTAGGAAGGCGGGAAACTTGCGTGCGGCAAGATAGGAAACCCTATCACTTTGAAAAACAACATAGCCTTCTCCCTCTGGAATTCCCTCAAAAACAGTAGTCTTTCCACTAATAACTTGACGCGCATTCCAAAACGTATTGGGGCCAATTTCAACTAACACGTTGACCAGTGCATTCAAACCATGCTCGACATCGGTGTTGATGACAAGACTTCGCGGTTGCTCAAGAATAGGAATAATAACGTCCGCTCGATGCCTCCCACCAGGCTTAAGATCCAACTCAAAAAGTACGGATTTATTTACGCTTACCTGCGAAACCAGTCCACCACCTAGCCTGTCCGTTCCCTCAAGGCCGACAGCCACAACTTGCTTCCCCGAAGTAACGTGCATAAGAAAGTAGCCGCTAGGTGTAAGCTTAGAATCAAACATTAAGGCACCGCCGTTATCCGCCAACAGATGACCATAACCCCAGACTTGGCCTAATGGATAAACGTTCTCAACGGATTCCCCGCTGGAATATTTAATCGTTCCAGCGAACGATGCAAAAACTTCGTCAACGGACTTCAGCCGTAAAGCTCCCAACTGCACGCTTTGATCTGCAGCTACCTTGACATTAAATTCTGCTGGAGCAAGCTGCGTGTCCTCCTCTCTTCGGCGATCAGCAATATAGCTTAAGCGAAATTCTCCAGCGGGAATTTTTGCACTTAGTTTTCCCGCAGAGTCTGTGAACAACTGCTTGCGTCCAAACGAATTTCCCTGCTCATCGACACATTCGACTTGGAAGTGCTTTCCTGCAGCAAGCGTCTTACCATCGGGCAAGAGAATCTGCGCCTCAACAGTGCCAAAGCTAAACTCGGGAAAATGGAATTTGGTTAACGCGCGATAAGGCGCCTCCGCTGGTACCACAACCGTCTCGGTCCAAGCTTGGCCACTAAGCATTGGAACGTTCACCTCGACCTTGTATTCCCTTGGCTCTAGTCCATCAAGGATCAGCGGGCTACGAAAATCGGGACCAAGACGACGCGTGTGCCTAACTTCAATGCTGTTACCAGAGGGCGTACAAGTCAGTACGATCTCACTTTCCGTGGTAAGGTTCGCCATTCCAAAGAAAGCGATAACGATCCGCCCTCGGTTATCAAATTCAAGATCAATCGGATCTTTAAGCTGCTCATCGAGAGCGGGAATTGAACTTCGCCAGCATCCACGATTGCCGTCGCTCCACTTGGACGCGACCACGGTTGCTGAGAATCGCTCTTTCGCTGGTAGCGGAAACTGAAATTGACCTTCAGCGTCGGTGTTGCATCGCAGCGTGGCAACGACTTGTAGTTTTTCCTCTTCGCTGGCGGAAACATCCAGCCTAAACAATTTCACGTCTAAATCAGCGTCAGCTAACAAACTCCCATCCGAGAATCTTGCAATGCCCTGAACAAGCTCTGCTTGAACGCGCGGCGATGTGGCAAGAGGCTCGCCGGGCGCTTCATTGACTTGCTGCCACATGGCGGCGATTAGAAAGGTGTAACTGACAATTCGGCACGAGATAAGAAATCCAATCATGTGCCATCCCTTGTTACTCAGTCATTGCCAAACGGACCGAAGTGGCTTGGTCCGAGGCTGGCATCTTGCGTGTTCAAACCGACTTCATGAGCTCGTCGAAGATTGCAGAAAGGATTGTCGCGGACTTGATTCTCTAAACTGTCCGCAGAGATGAATTCTACGTGCCCGTCTTCGAAGAAGAGATTCAAACCTCGACCATCGTGGGCAAGCAAATCGTCGCGACCGTTTTGTAGAGTGGGTAAATCTGTCAAGATTGGAACGTGAGTTCGACCTTCACAACGCGGCGCCACAATCGCATCGTCTTCAAACACTCCCAACGAATAAGCAAAGTCGCCACCCGCTTCATTGCGGCACAGCTCTATCTGAGGAGTGTCAAACGAATTCAGTTGAGCCAGCGAAGGAATAGAAAGAAGTCGGTCACGAATCGGTCGACACGCTTCAAGGCTGGGACACCACAACTGCGACGGCGCGTCGACATAACCAAGATCGCGCAAACGAATCGCATAAATCCCAGTGAACGAACGCGGCCCATCCAATTCCACTGCAGGAAATCGCCCCTGCGGATTTAGGCTCGCAAAGTCGAGCAGCCCGCGACCCAAGAAACCTAACTTATAAGCACATTGAGCTTTGCGAGATTCAAAACGAGCTCGCAAGACGGTCGGCAAAAACAAACAGAGCAGCACCGTGAGGCACAGCACCAGAGCCGTCGAATCCCAAGTTCCGCGGCGCACCCGAACATCCGCCGCTTGAGAAAGGTCACTCGCAAGCACCACCGGCTGTAATGAATCCGCTTCCGATTGACGATTGGCCTCATCAATCCTGGCCAGGGTTGTCTCAAGCAAATCCGGCGGCGGCTGGTAATGGCTCTGAAGAGAATCCAACTGACCGAGCACGAACCGCAATTCGGTCACCCGAGCTCGCATAACTTCATCTTCTGCCAAACCGAGCTCGACGCGTTTGCGCTGCTGCGGGGTGGCATCTCCTAACAAGTAGGCAATGAGTTCTTCGTCGGAAATCGGCATAGGATCTAACTGGAAGGAAGATACTTAGCGGTGCCGGGATTAGCGGAGCGGCATGAAAGGCAGTTGTCTTTAATTGCTACGTTGCCAAATGGCGGTGAGTTTGCGGATCGCTGCATGAACTCGGCTTTTTACCGTCCCGACCGGCACATCCAGAATCTCAGCAGCATCGCGGTAGGGCAAGCCTTGCAAATAAACTAATTCGAGTGCACTGCGGCCGGGTTCGCCGACTTCCTCAATTGCCGATTCCAAGCGTGCACGCAGTTCGGCTTGTTCCAGCGGATCGACGGTCGACTGCCGATAGTCGGCAATGTTGGCCGCGTGAGTCGACTCGCGAGAATCGCTACCCATCGTCTGAATGTCGAGGCTTTGGAACGCGCGACGTTTGCTGCGACGCTGCAGATCGATGGCCTGATGCGTGGCGATGCCGTACAGCCAAGGACGGAACTTGCGAGTTGCATCGAACTGTTCAGACTTCTGGAAAACTCGCACAAACGTGGTCTGAAAAGCGTCTTCAGCCATCGCGTCATCACCGAGATACCGACGCAAGTGATTGTAGATTTCGTTTTTGTAGCGATCGACTAACATCTCAAAGCTGGCGCGATCCCCTTCGACCGCGAACGCACGCAGGAGATCTTCGTCGCTTTGCAATCCAGTGGATGTTGCTGGCATGATGAGGCTTTCGAGGCAGCCAAGACGATTTTAAATACGTCAGCCCGAGCAGGCTGGTCGCACCCATTGTATAGCGCCACGCAGGGTGAATGCAAATGTGGTCGCTGCAAACTTGTTATTTCTCTTTCCCCGCATCCGCCTTTCGCCACAGATACCAGGCACCAAGAGAGCGGTAAGGCCGCCAAGCATCGGTCAGGTCGGCAAATTCAGTTTTCTTCGGGATCGCTGCCAACCCGAAAAGCTGCTGTAAGCCACACTTAACTCCAAAATCGTCGACCGGCATCACATCCAAACGGCCAAGCGTAAAAATCAGCAGCATCTCGACCGTCCACCGCCCCACCCCACGCAGCGGCAACAGCCTCTCCATCAATTCCTCGTCCGTCATCGTCGCCGCCAGCGCCCGATCAGGAATTTCACGCGTTGCCGCAGCCGCCGCTATTCCCTGAATCGCAACAGCCTTGGCGTTCGAAAATCCCATGCCCCGGAGTTTCTCAAGCGGCGCGCGCTTGATCTGCCCCGCGGTCGGAAAACCATCGCATTTGAAGCCAGCGCACAAGCGACCGAGAATCGTCGCCGCCGCTCGCCCATGCAACTGCTGATGCGCGATCGCTCGGACCAGCGCTTCAAACAACTCGCGTTGCCACTCGACTTGCAAACCGCACGGTCCACTTTCCGAAATCCAAACGTCTAACTCCAATGAGTTCTTGCGCAGGTGCTTCACACCCGCTCGAACTTTTCGCTCAAAGGCTTTTTCTAGCATCGCGACATCACTGTTTGCCTGCTCACTGTTTGCCTGCTCAGTGTTTGCCTGCTCAGTGTTTGCCTGCTCAGTGTTTGCCTGCTCACTGTTTGCCGGATTACTGTTTGCCGGATTACTGTTTGAAGTGGACATCTAGCGGCTTTCGATCCAGTGACGGTGCTCAGCCGATTTTTGCAAGCACTGACACAAATGCACGGCGTCGCGCGCAAAGTGACCATCCAATCGCAGTTGTGGCTCGCCAGTTTCAATCGAGCTCGCCGCGTCATCGATCTCCGCAACAAACGCACTCACTTCATCGCCACTCGCCAACTTCGGCCGCTCCACCGTCCCGTCCTGATGCAGCACTTTCAACGGCATGATGTCGACACCATCGGTAAGCGCCGCCAATTCAAACTGCAAAGTGGCTTTCTCGAACTGCAATTCAAATCCGTGACAGAACGGGCGCGCCGTTTGATCCGCTACTCCACTCGTTGTGGCCACAGTCACATTGCGGTCCTGAAACTCCATCAACGTATGGCAGTACTTAACCACTCCGTCATGCATCGTCGCCACACACGTCACACGCTGGGGCATTCCAAACAGCAACCGAATGAAATGCATATCGTGTACATGCAAATCGATCAAAGGACCGCCCACACGCTTCGGATCATAGAAATCTGGAATCCAATCAGGCGGCGAAATCACTCGTTTGAAATAACCGCTGAGCGGCCGACCAAAGCGACCATCATGAGCCGCTTGATACGCGAACTCGAACTCACCCATATAAGGCAGCACTTGCGCCACCATCACTTGCCGATGCGCTACTTTTGCCGCCTGCATGATCTCATCGCACTCTGACGTATTCAGTCCCAATGGCTTCTCGCACAGCACATGCTTACCAGCCGCCAGCGCTTTACAGGCCGCTTCGACATGTAAATGAGGTGGCAAACAAATATCGATCAGGTCAATCTCAGGATCGCCCAGCATCTGCTCGAGCGTCTCGTGAACATCCAAACCGTCGAGCGAAATTTGCTCGCCCGGCGGCCCAAAATTTCCTTTGATACCGGTCCAATCTCCGCCGCGTTTGGCTGCATCGCGCGAACAGAACGCTTTCAATTTCGCTTTGGATGACCGCTGGTAGGCTAGATAATGAATCCAACCCATGAACCCAATACCCACCAACCCCACTCGTATCATTTCTTTGATCCTATCGTTTATGAAGCGTCTTATGAACTTCGCTTAAGGCTATCTTACGAGATCCACTCAGACAGCAATAGCCGCTTAACCGCACCCAATTTGCCAGACCTGTGCTCGTCGAATGCGAACCCAGCATCAAGGTAAATCGCGACTGCGCGCAGACCGCTTGATTGCATCATAAGTGAGCCTTGTTTTCAAAGCTGAGAGGTATTGATGCGAGAGCCTTTCGCGACCAGAACTTCAATCGCTTTCGTCGCCGGGCGTTTCGCTGTGGGCACCACCATCGTCGGAACGATACTTATCCAGCTTGCGATACAACGTCCGAGCACCGATCGCTAAGATCCTCGCGGCTTCCTCGCGGTTACCAGCCGTCATCTTGAGCGTCTCCTCAATGGCCCAGCGCTCAATCTCGTCCATCGTGCGACCGAGCAGCGACGATTCGCTGCCGCTGGCCGTGAGATTGGTTACCGGCGGCTTGTCGGCATGCGCGACCAGCAGGCTTTGATCACCGTCCTCCATCAGTTCGGGAGGTAAGTCGTCCAGATTCAGCACGCTGTCGGTGTCTAATACAACCATTGTTTCGACAAAGTTGCGAAGCTGTCGAATATTGCCCGGCCAGTTGTAGCCGTAGAAGCGACGCGTGACGGCCGGCGCGAAACTACATGGTCCTTTGCTATGTCGACGCAAAAACATTTTTCGAAAATGATCCATCAGCGGAACAATGTCCTCCAGCCGTTCGCGCAGCGGTGGCAAATGCACCGTCACCACTTTAAGTCGATAGTACAAATCATTGCGAAAAACTCCTTCCGCAACCAAATCTTCCAGCGGTCGATTCGTAGCGCTCAGCAACCGAACGTTCACTTTAATCGACTTATTATCACCGACCCGAGTAATTTGATTCTCTTCCAGCACGCGCAGCAACTTGATCTGCGTGCTCATTGGCATATCGCCCACTTCATCCAAGAACAAAGTCCCACCGTTCGCGAACTCAAACGCTCCCATGCGATCGCTGACCGCATCCGTGTAAGCTCCTTTGACGTGCCCGAACAATTCGCTCTCGACCAAGTTCTCAGAGACCGCGCGAACGTTGAGCGCTTTGATCCGCTTGTTCTTGCGCGGACTATTCTGATGAATCGCTTGAGCAATCATTTCTTTGCCCGTTCCGCTTTCACCCGTGATCAGTACTGTCGCGTCGGTCGGCGCAATGCGTTTAATGCGCTCGATCACATCCAGCATCTTGGGGCTGGCGAAAACGATTCCTTCGAAGCCGAATTTTTCGTCTAGCCGCTGGCGCAGCTCGGTGTTGGTCTGCCGCAACTGCACTGCTTCGATAGCCCTAGCAGTCACCGCCCGAAGCCGGCCCGGAGTTATCGGCTTCTCAAGAAAATTGAACGCACCCTCCTGCATCGCTTCGACCGCTTTGGGGACTGTCGCGTGCCCAGTCACCAACACCACTTCGCAATCGGGCAAAGCCTGCTTCGCCTTCTGTAGAACTTGCATACCATCGAAATCGTTCATCACCAAATCGGTAACAACAACGTGGTAAGTGTTCTGATCGATTTGAGCCGAGCCCTCGGGGCCGCTGGTCGCCACCGTGCAGCGATATCCAACCCGCTCCAGACTTTCCGTCATCGCCCGAGCATGAGCCCGGTCATTGTCGACAATCAAAATGGAAAACAGCTTCGGATCGAACGTTCGCTCGGTTTCCAAAGGAGGATTAGTTTCACTCATAGGAGGCTTTTTTGCATAATTGTAAGACAGTTCTAAGTCAGTTTAGCGGTCCAGCGAGGCGATCCGCTCGCATCTAAGTCGATTCAACAGGGGCTGAACAATAAAATGCCTAGTGATATAGTAGCGTCCCAACCCATTATCGAGCACCCCCCCTCTGCAAAACCCTGATCGAGGCCCGTTATGACGTTATGCTGCCGCGGCGTCCGAGGCGCAACCACCGTCACCGAAAACTCCCGTGATGCAATTCTGAATGCGACGCGGCAAATGCTCGCGCTGCTTATTCGCCGCAATCAGATCAAGTCAGACGAAATCGCGAGCGCGATTTTTACCGTTACGAAAGATCTGAGCGCCGAGTTCCCTGCGCTCGCCGCGCGTCAGTTGGGCTGGATCGAAGTGCCGCTGCTGTGTGGTTACGAAATCGAAGTCCCCGGCTCGCTCAGCCTCTGCGTGCGAGTGCTCGTGCACTGGAATACCGATCGGCCGCAAAACGAGATCCAACACATTTATATTCACGACGCCGTGCGCTTGCGTCCCGATCTGTCAAAACTTCCACCAGTCGATTGGGCTGAGTTAGAAGAATGGATCGGCGACAATCTCGCCAAGAAGTAATCGGCTTGGGCAATTGCATGAAGTACCTGCTACAGCGCGTCACTAGGTTGCCGCGCGTCCACCGAGTTGCCGTACACGCAAGCGACCGCGATTCTAAGTCACTGGGGCTGAAGGGTTTCGTCGCGAGTTGTCGTGGGTTAATATGAGCGTCCTTCAATCCTCTCGCTCAACCGGTGATCGAACCCCGTGCCCATCGCAATTCGCAGCTACAAAAACACGGATACGCATTCCATCTGCAAAGTTTGGAATGCTCATCACGCCGAGCTCGCGGCCGGTACCATCTCCGAGCTGCACTTTGAGTTGGCAGTGTTGGCAAAGCCTTATTTTCTAGCTGAGAATCTGTTGTTGGCGATCCGCGATGAAGTCGTGGTTGGGTTCGTACATGTCGCCCACACCAGCTCAGCCGACTTGACTGAAACAGACACCAGTCGCGGCGTGCTCGCAGCCCTGTGCGTCGTTCCCAGCGCCGATGAAGCGGAGATTGCTGCGGAGCTGCTTTCGAGCGCGGACCGATTGCTAAGCGATTCAGGAGCCACGAGCTGCGCGACTCGACCGATGCCTCCCGACTCACCTTTCTACCTGGGGCTCGGCTCCGGCGATTCGATGATGGGTATCACGACTGCGGATCAGCGAACGTACAGTTGGTTGGTCAAAGCGGGCTGGGTGCCGCGCGTCGCCACCAGCGGCTGGGAACTGTTCCTCGATAACTTTCAACCACCCGTCGATCGATTGCAAATTCAGATTCGTCGCAACGCGCATGTCGACCGCTTGTTAGACGAACCCGTGTTGCCGTGGCGACAAGCCTGTTTGCTGGGGCACACAGAACCGACTGGATTTCAATTGACACTGCGAGTCGAAGGCACAGTGGCTCACGAGCTG
>Ga0163144_10018118_pt1 | contig 14287 bp, 30 predicted proteins | sample OliLak19BULKMAT1_FD_123175 | JGI IMG/M metagenome (GOLD analysis project Ga0163144, IMG submission 123175) | Freshwater microbial mat bacterial communities from Lake Vanda, McMurdo Dry Valleys, Antarctica - Oligotrophic Lake LV.19.BULKMAT1 | ecosystem: Environmental > Aquatic > Freshwater >... | reverse complement strand
TCGGTTAAGTTAAAAAATGGGGAGCCGCACTCAAGCGCAGATGTGAAATCAGCTTCGGCATTGGGATCGTCTATTCGAGTTTCGAACTCTCCTTTATTAAATGTCCATATCTTTGCGCTGATTTGCAACTTTTCAATTTTGAAAAAGAAAATCCGCGAGTTCGTACTTATTGCTTTGATTGTCATGTTTTTTAGTTTGTGATGAATCAAATCTTATTACAGAGATTTATTTATGATGATAATTTTGCCGCCGACCATAGTTCCGCTTTCTTTGAACGCGCCGCGTTCAATATCAACTATTTCAGCGTCTACGTCATTGAGCCAGTTTTTAAATTCGACTTGCTTTTTTTGACTTCCATTTACCCAACTTTCGGAAGTAATGCAAACTAATCTTCCACCCTGAGAAAGACAATTGTACATTTCTTTTAAATGGTCAATATCTTGATTTTTTGTAAATGGGGGATTTGCAATTATTTTACTGTACGTTTTACCACTATTTTTTAAAAAGTCATTGCCAATTAAATTAAATCGCAATTCGCTTTTATTTAAAATTATGATGTTTACGTCCATCAATTCAAAACAATTAGGGACAACATCACAAACTTTATTCATTGCCCGTATAATTGCTCCTTGTCCAGCACTAGGTTCTAAAATAGTGTCATGTTGTTTAAGGTCAGCCAAATAAACCAATTCATCTGCAAGTTTTTCAGGCGTTGCAAAAAACTGAAATTCTTTTTTAAGGTTTCTCTTTTCTCCGTTGGCAATCTGGTCGAGTAAGTCTGTTGGGTCAGATACAAATACAAACCCCATTACTTTGCCGCCTTTCCATTTACCACCTATTAATTCGAGTGATTTGGCAACTTCTTGGTAAAGTTTTCTATCAAGTTGTTCAGAAGGTAGTTTTACCGTTGTTCCGTCAACTTTACAATTTTGTAATACTTCTACTTTTGTCAACATTTCATTATTCAATTTAAATTTAAGTTTTTTGTCAATGGTTTAATCACGTTCTCAGTTTGAGCAACTGGATTAAATGCTCCCGTATGAGTGAAGTCATTCTTTCCTTTTATTGACATTGTTGATGTCATTAGGTTAAACCTCCGCTCGTAATTCTGGCAATGAGGACACCGCCATACAATCCAATCGCCATCGCGGAAACTGGTGCAGTAGTGGGTTTCTTCTGGAAGGTTTTGGAATTCAATCATGCGTCAATTTTGTAATTCCAATTGGAACTTGGTCGATTCCGATGTTATTCCCTGATTGGTTGCAATACCAAAATTCAACAGCCCGTCGTAGTCTACTCCGGCCCAATTCACTTCGTCGGGCTGCCCTGCGAATACCTCTTGTGTTAATGGGTTCATTTTGTTCTGATTACCTTTGAAAGTGAATCATTACAATGGAATACTTCTCCGATTGCTATGCCGACTCCTTTCCAATTGGTTGTAATTGGCAGATCTGTTTCTTCTGCTTCGATGATTTGGCCTGTATCAGGTATTCGCGAAGGTTCATCCAAATAGCAAATTGTCAAATCCGCCAAACTGTTACGAATATAAACATAAACTTTCATAATGTCAATAAAAAATTAAAGGGTGATTTTTTTTTATGTTTTCTATTATTTTATCATGCGAATTTAGCATGATTTTGTCCAGCCCGAAATAGAAATAATCTAAGTTTGCCTTTGTCAAGTCGTTGAACCTGACTTCATCTGCATCCAACTTTCTGGGAATCTGATCAATGTATTGATCCAAAACTCCCGCCCACTGAAATCCTGAGATAGGCGTGTAACTTTCGTATTCGTCGTTGGTTATTTCGTTTCCGAGAATTGCTTTTATTACGGCATTCCTCGCCTCAAGTTTCAATATTGTTGCAAGGAACGAACCTTGGGGTTTCAAACTCCTCACCATCCACGCTGTGTTATACAGCGAAAATTGAGGATATAGTAATTTTTTATATATCCACTGTTTCCACTTTGGCTCGGTGGATTCTTCGAACTCGACCATTTCAATCGGTTTTATCGTTTTCACGGCCAACAATGTTCTGACGAGGAAATTCCACGGAATCGCCACAGCAAACATGATCAGGTTCAAGCCAAAAAACAATTCTCGCAGGATGAACCTTTTTATCGGTTTTTGATTTATCTCCGCGTCCAATGCTTTTTGCCACAACCAAAAATCTACCGTCTGCCAGTATCGCCGTGACAACTGCAACGGCAAGTTGTCGAGTATCAATTTGAGTTCTGCATAATCTCGGTTGATATACAACGCCAAGATGATGGCAGAAACATGATCTCGCGACATTGTTTCCGCACCAAGGTTCGGATACCGATAAAATTGAACCATTCCATCGTCCCTGATCTTGATGCAAGACATCAAGGTGTCCTTGAGCCACGCCTCGTTAGGATGGAAGATATACATAAACGCGTTTCTTCCAACGGTGTCACCACCGTCAGGAGACTCCCACGCGTTGTGGCCTTCTTTCAGCATTCGATTTTCGTCGAAATGCCAGAATGTCGTATTCGATTTGGAATTTATCATATTATTAGTGGACCGTAATGGAATTGAACCATTGACCTTCTCGTTATGAGCGAGTTGCTCTAACCAACTGAGCTAACGGTCCGATCGAATTGTTTATTTGCATTAAATTTCGACCAAATCAAAACGGCCGCGCCAAATTTGGGCTGGCGATATGAACCGACTCCGAGCAACTTTATACGACCTACCACTAAAATATTGGTAATGGTCGGTGTTCAATTGTCCGGCCAGCGAAAAAGCCGCCAAATCTTCGAATGACAGAAGTTGTCCTACTACCAAGTCTACGTCAGTGCAGACTTGTCCTTGGTCATTTGAACATAACTTCTTGTCTGGGTTGCCCCAAGTGTATGGGACTTTCAAAAAAATGTCTACTGTCATGATTTTTAAAATTTAAATTTTATTCGCAATTGCACGTTGATGGAAAAATTTCCATAAACTTGCGGAGGCTTTCCGCCGTTGCCGGATTGTCTATTACGCTGGTCTGCGCAGCCGTAAAATCCGCGTTCAGTTTTTCGGGGCAGCCCCAAACTTGATATATCACGGTGTCGCTGACAATGGTATCCCATTGCCAACCATGTTCACTCCCGTTCGGAGTGCAATCTGAAAACCCGAACTGCACATAGGTGCAGACAGATCGAACGTTGTCGCAATCTTCTGCGGGTTTGGAACAGGCAATCATTGCGACAAGGAAAGCGATTGAGAATATAATGTTTTTCATGTTTTAAAATTTGTTTTTTATTACAGTACAAATATACGAAACAATTAACCACATTACCAAACCCGTTAACATTCATTAACATTTACGCGGGATTGCCGATAGCGGTCAAGGTTCCTAAGAAACCAATTATTTTATCATTTACATCTCGCAATTGATATGCGACACCATGAACCTTTTGAACTCTTGCATCAGATTTTATATATCGGTATTCCATGTCAAAGGTTAAATCGTTTTCGACGCAGCGTTCCCATTCTCTAAAAATATGATCTCGTTCGTCAGGATGAATCCAGTTTGACCAGTTGTCGCCTTTGATTTCAGATTCAGTCCTTCCCATGATTTTGCAAAGTGACTTGTTGACATCGACACATTTGCCCTTGTCATCTGATACCCAAGTTCCAAGTGGAAGCGATTTAATCAATGCAATTGTTTTTTGTTCTTGAACCGTAACCTTGGCCTCAATTCTATTGATTGCATCTCGTAAGGTTGAACCTCCGTTCGGCCTAAATTCTTCGGCAATCACATTAATCTTTTTATACAATTCCCTTCCGTCATCATACCTTTTTTTTAACCACATCTTCCAGATGACCCCGAACACCAAAAAGAAAGGAGCCAACAAGCCTAACCAATCTTTTAAAACTGTTAACACTGTATGCAAAATATCCAAAAATGCTTCCTCATTTTATAAATGAAATGTTTTGACGTAGGATTAAAATTACTTCTTAGGTTTTTTGGTGTATTTTCTTTTTGGCTGAACCTCGGCTGGCAAGTCGTTCGGCGACCAAGACATTAACAGGTGATCCTCTTGACTTGGCACTCGCCAATATTTCACATGAAACTTGATCAACTGTTTTTTGTTGTCTATAAATATAGGAAATCCTAAGTTAAATTTTTCAAAATAACATAGGACTTCCCGCACTTGAGGATTTACACACCAAACTAGTTGATGTGTTTCTGGTTTGTCGACTGGAATACTATTGTACCTCATTTTTTAATTTTTGCTGGACGTATTTGTCGACTTTTAATTTAAATTTGTAAAAGGCTCGGTCTTCTTTCGTTTGATCCCACGCAGTATCCATGTAGTAAAACCGTGGACAATGCTTTCCACTCACGTCATGATGCCGAACAATTCTTCCCAAATCAGGGACAATTACTTTTTTAGTGTAAATTACACTTTTATTTTGACCCGCAGACCAAACAGATAAACTTTTAACTGTTGAATGATAGAAACCTTTGTTCAATATTTGCCAAGCAACTGCCTGAGCAGTAATATCAACGATCACCGAATCGTTTCGCCCTCCGCCCAAACACATCTCGTATGAAATGGAATTGTTATTGGTAACTTTATTTTTCAGCCAAGGTTTAGGAATGAACCCAAGCCATTTTTTATCACCAACAGCATAGGCAACATTTTGTTCATCTGTGCATTGAATGATTTCTTCATCGTCAATGCAGTAATGCGTTCCTGCACGTTCTTTATTTTTCAAATAAATCGCATTCATTTCTGCTGTTGCGCCCGAATTCGGATTAGCAGTATAATGAATTACAATATATTCTATTTTTGATTTTCGGGTTATTTTTGTTCGATCAAGTATTTGTTTGAACGATACTCCGGCGATAAAAAGTAAGAATATAATTCCGAGAATATATTGCAGTCTATATTTTTTTAGATGTGTTTTCATTTTGGGGTTCCTTTGGTTTACAAGCGAGAGATAATTTGTCTCACTTTAATTTGGTTTTGGTTGGTCATTGTGTTGATGATTTCATAATCGTGATTCCAACACGCAGTCTCGAATTTTCGTCTACGAGTGTGACTTTTTCTAACATTCTTACTGTCATTTCCACATCCCCATTTTGCCCCACAGCACTTTCCAAGTTTCGAACCATCCTTGGTCAACCCTCGCGAATACGAATACAATTGTAGTGCGAGATTCTTCAGCGGATCTTTATCCAGTTTCCCGTATTTTTTAATTTCGTACAATGTTAGTTTGGTTGCTCCGGCATAGGTGATCCTTCCATTTGAATTCAAAAATGGTTTTGCTTCGGCCCTTCGTCTGCCTTGGTCGTTCCATCCAAATCCAATTGAATGTGATTTTTTTCCGCGAACGACACCATCAAAATACCAGTGGTCGACGAAGCCTTCATTAGCTTTAATTTCCCAAGCAAGTAATTGGTAGGGAGTGAATTCTAAACTCTGAGGCTTAGATGGAACTTTGTTCGCTGCTAAAAGCGCAACAAAACAGATTGAGCCAAATACTGCTCTGGTTGGGTTAATTTGTTTCATGTGATTTCCGTGTTTAAAAGGTTTATTTGGATTAAAAATTATTTTAGGTTCTGGGCTTTTTGGTATAATTCAACCATGCTTTCCTGAAAAGTTGTAAAGTCCATAAAAGTATGAACAAAATTAAAAGCATGATTCGAATTCATTTATTTTAAGTTTTCCTTAACACTTGTAAGTAGTTTCACTTATAGAAAAACCCTACTTAAAATTAGTAGCATTAACAAGTCTTTAACAAAAAACCACTCGAACCCTTTTACGAGCAGGAGTGGTTTAGACTTTTTCTTTTTTATTTTTACACCTCATAAATTACGTCCCCATCCGTGTCTATGGAAAACAGGTAGTTTTGATTTAGAGTGTAAACATCGTAGCATGGAGCGTCGTATGTGTTGTCGTTTGAAACTGAAACAACCACATCTCCAACCATTTCCATATCGGTATGGTGGTTTTCAATTGCTGATTTTGTTTCTTGGGTGATTGCGAAGTTGTATGAATTTACGATGTTCATGACTTTGAATTTTAATTGTTTGTGCCTTGCGATACTGGCAAGGATTGTAAGGTGTTATTTGGCGAGGTGGGCGTCTCACGATAATTTATTTAGATTGATAACCACATACCCGTTTTTTATCACAGCGTTTTCGCTTGCCAAAATCGACCGTATCTTCTCGCAGGTCATTCCGTTTTTTGGCTGAATAGCTATTACATTCAGTCCAAACTTCTTTAGGTGATTGGCGGTGTAATCTCCGACGAATTTTGTTTCAAAGTCAACCCGTTTAGTTGTCGCTTTTTTTAGTCCAGCCGCGACCAACTTTTTTGCAATAGATTGTACCGTTGTCATGATATTCCTTTTTGTTTGTTATGCCTTGCGCCCTGTTTCTAAGGTCAAAGACATGATAGTTTCAACTACCTACGCAATCAATCTAATCTATTAACTTTTGATTAACATTAGTCGCACAATATCTGTTTGCCTGTCAATGCGCGTTCTTGGACTGGATTAGTTTTTTTCATTTGCCATTGCAGGAACTCTTCAGATGAAATTGTCATTTCAACTAATCCTTCTTGCTCGGTAGTTGAATATGAATCTGGGTATCCATTTTCATGAATTTGTTGGATTTTTTTGGGATGAACCCAAACTCGGACTTGGCGGCTTGCCATATTGTTTCTCCTTAATTTTTTGATGAATTTTTTGTCTGTAACCTTCCAATTCTTCGATGAAGTTGGCAGTTTCGATATAGGTGAAATCTGCCAATCCATATTCTTGAAGAAGTTCTTCGAAAGTCAGATTATCAATATTTTCCTTTAGTGTCAGCATTTTTTTCGTTTATTTTTGCCGTGCGAGTATAATGCCAAGTTGCGTAGTCGTGGTTTCTATTTTGCAAACTCATGTTCGGAGCAGTTTTGTTGTAATACAGGTATGCGTGATTGAAGCAAACCAATTCCAAATTTTCTAATTGGCAATTGGCTCTGTCGCCATCCTTCCACATCAATAGCAGTGGAATTTTATAATCTGTAATTCGTCGTTCACTAAATTTACAAATCGCGCAACATTCTTCTACATGGCCTTCGGAAATCAATAGTTCTTGAAACTTCATCTTGCCAAACGACTTCGATAATTTAGGATCGTCTATAATTTCTTGAACGGTGATTATACGGTCAGTGCGTTTCTTACGGACATCGCCAAATTGTCCTTGTTTGTCGTGAAGTTCGAACAATGTCCGGCCCGACGCAAGGTCGACATATTTGCTTGCATATTTTTTCCAAGTATCTGGATGAATATTTAAGAATCGGGCAGCAGCAATATTGCCGTCGCTCGATTTAATTGCATATTCAACTTCGTCGCGAGTCAGTTTGTATTGTTCGTTCTTCCATTTGCCAGTTACCGGATCAAACCGTCTGCGGTTGTTTATATTCATCCTATTTTTTGCTCGATTATATGGATGAACCACGCTATTGACGAATAAAACACGCCTGACCAGAACCACGGAATCAATTCGATCTCGAGCAAGGTTCCCGTATCAAAAATTACGACCGAAGCCAATATTCCTGACCAGATTGACAAGCAGAAAAAGCACGATGTCAATTCTGACACCCAACTGTCTCTGGTTCTCAGCCACCGAAACAGCGGAAACGAACTTTCGCTTATAAGCGATGCGATGTTGTAACAAACCAATATAGCAAATATAATTTTAAATAGTATCATTTTTTAGATAGTTTCATTTGATGTGGAACCTTTACATTGGCTAACCTAAGACTCAAATTGGTCAAATTTTCAGCCGTACCTTGCTTCAACTGAAAATTCTCAGTCAAAATGGCATGATTGACGGCTGCAATGGCTTTGGTTTTTGACCATTTCATAACAGCAACCAATCCGTTTTGAATTTCAAGGTGAACAGACGTATCTTGTTTCTGCCAAGGTTCTAATTTAAGGAAAAGGTTGTACTGGGTGTCTTTGCAGCAAGCCATACTTTAATTCCTTCTATATTTTCTTCTAGTGAATCCGAAAGGAATGCATACACATTTATATTGTGAACCTTGACGTAACCAATCCACCACGTTGAAATCTGTTTAAATTCAATTGACATTATTTTTGTTTCCTCTTTTCTTGTATTAGGTTTCTTCCAAGTTCATAGGCAGGGCTGAACCACGATAAATCTGGTTCCTTTTCTTTTGCAGGTTCTTCATCTGGCATCGGCTCTTCGCCTCCCGCATCAGGTTCTGCCGCAGGTTTTGAATCTTTGCCTTCCGGTGGCTTCTGCGTCATAAATGCTTGAAGTTGTTCTAAGTTGTAAGTTCGTGGGCCAACTTTTATTTGAGTTATGTCTCGATAATCAATATAACTTGCCTTGCCATATTGATCATATCCACAACACGTCAAGTCGTCTTGCAAATCGTTTTGATCTGCTACCGAAAACCATCTATCCTGCCCAAAGACTTTCAGCGGTCGTTTTTGGTCAATATAACCTTGTAAAAGTTTATTATCAAAATAATACATCGTCGTCCTTTTTGCGTTTCTTATAATTATCTTTTTTATCTGACATTTCAGTATCAGGTTTGATAATTTTCTTTTTCTTTACCAGTTTCTGCTTAACCGGAAGTTCGTCGAGTTCGTCGAATTCGAAATCATTTAGATTGATTTTCATTTTCTTACTTCTACGCCGTCCAGCGAATTTAAAACTTGTTCTAATGTCATTTTCTTTCCTTTGCTTGAAAAAAATGTTGTTGATTCTAAAATATCCATTCTGCCTTTTTCTATTAATGCTTCCATTACCGTCCAACCTTGATGCTTGGTCAAAACGTGTCGAGTTGTGAACTTTCCGTCAGGTAAATGTTTGCGCGGATAATCAATTCTCCCAAGCTGATTCACTTCCTGAATCAAATCTTCTTTTTTGACTCCCGGCCAAACCGCGTAAATGATTGTTGGGGTTAAATCTTTCACGATAAATTTATTGGTTCGTTCTTACAAACAATCAATTCATGTTCAATTGTTTGCATTGATTTGATTGTTATTTTTAAGTTACCTAATTCAAATTCTCCAATTTCTCCGCTGGACTTAATTATCTCTGATAAATTTGAAATTACATTTACATCGGAGTCGTTTAACCTTTTACCATCTATTTCAACAACTATATCAGTTCCAACTCCGCCATATTCTAACTTTTCTGTTAGGTTGAACCTTGTATTGCGTTGCTCCTGCTCAATATATCGGTTGATAATGGATTGATCCAACTCGGGACAAACCATTCTATCGCACCAAGGCTCAAAATAAGCCAGCGATTCGAATGATGCGTTTCTTAGGATGAATCCGATATTAAATTTAGGAGGAATGATTGGGTTCATCAGTGCCGTATGCTTAACAAATGATCCCCATTTCCTGATGAAATTTCTACTTGCTTTTCTATTTTGCAGTTCCCATTCGCTGGAATTTACCCCGACGGTTGTTATATTTGGATTAAATCTCGACCCGCGACAACATAAATGATAGACAAATCCTTTACGAGTTTGTTTAAAGCAGCCTTCTCCAAATTTCAATTTGAATCTATTGAAAATATCCGAATCTTCTTTACTTTGTGGCGCGAATAACAAATCGTGCCCGCCTATTTCTTTAAATTCATCTACCCAAAATGCCCACGGGGCGAATATTCCGTCGGTACAATAATTCTCATCTAAGTTCTTATCTACGGTATGACCATGCAACTCTATCTCGTTTCTGAATCTATTAGAAAATTGTAATAACTGAACCTCGTCAAAATCTTCTGGTTCGAATCCAAAATTCTTAATGATTTTCTCAGGAGACGGTTCCCAAAGTGGAGGTTCGATTCTGGTTAAGGATGTTATTCTATTTTTTATTGCACCCCGTTCACTATCATACATCAATTCTTCAATTTCATCCAATGCCTTCGGACAAAGGTACATATCACTGTGAAATATCATTGCCAAATCAGTTTCAACGAGTTGATTCACAATTTGATCGTACATTATTGTACAACCAAGACGTTGACCAGTTTTGTTTTCAATTGATTTTACGAACGGATCGGTTTTTTTAATTTCTTCAATCCATTCTTGAGTTCCGTCAGTGCAATGATCAATTCCAAAACATAACCAAACTTCGTGATCCCCTTGATTCTTGCGAACCGAGTCGTATGACCACTTCGAATATTTTAAATTATCTCTCGTAGAGACTACTAAACTAATTTTCATATTATTAACGTATTTTAAGTACCATCGTCATTGACATTAATCTGACCATGTCATACTTAATTCGACTCGATATTATTAATATTTTCAATTAACCATGCGGTTTCCCAATCGGCCCGCACCAATTGCCAATTGTTTACAATAATTGTTCGAAGTCGCGCATATATTTCTCGTAGTTCGGTTAATTCGTTTGCGTGTTCTTCTGTATAGATGAAGAAATTTTTTGCAAATATATCGATGTCAAACCGTGGATCCCATTCAACCTTTCGGCGAATCGCGGATAGAAATAATCCGAAGGATATTTCATTTTCGAGCGTAAGTGTCCGTCCCTTAAGAAGTTTCGCACCAGAGTCCAATGCTATCGCACAATTAATTGAATTGATTGGATTTAAATCTGTTAATAGTCCCGTCCTTTCCCATTTTAGAAAAATCAGACGCTGTTCTTCTGTTAATATCATTTGTTTGTTTTAAAAAGAACAACCACCCCAAGGTTAGTGGAAATGGTTGTTCAAAATTATCTCAGCACATTGTTGTTAAAATTTATTTAATTTCTGTCTGCGTTGCACTCTTCTTCGAACTTTCATGTATATTTTGAATTTGAACCTTTTCGGGCATTATTTCATTTGCAATTGGAATAAACACGGTTAAAAGCCCATCTTCAAATACTGACTGAATTTCGCTGGAATCAAACTTTGAAGTGATTCTCCATTGAAAATCGAAATCGCGTTGAATTATTCCTCGATACGCATATTTCCTTCCAGCCTCATCTTCTTTATTTGTACGCGAATATTTAATCCGCAACAAATCGCTCGTTTTTGTAATTTCTACATCATCGGGCTTTCCCTTGATGATTGGAACTTCGAATACCAAAAATTCATCAGTTAAGTATGAATTCATTGGGTATGGCATCTTTTCCCTTCCCGTAAATGGTTGAAAGGTTGTGCCTGAGATTAGTCCGTTTTTGAATAATATGTCAAAAAATGGATCCGTTGCGATGCCGTCTAGGTCATTGCTGTAATAATAGTTTTTACTCATTTTGTTCCTCCTAAGATGGTTGTTTATGAATGTGCTACGAATTTTTATCGTGCGATGTCTTTGCTGAAAAACGCGTCCATACTTCTCTCTGGAATTGAGATTATCAATTGCGCGTTAGAAATCCATCCAAGTTTATTGGAAACGGCCAACCAAACGATTCTGGCTTCCGACGGAATTCCTTTTACATCTCCTGTAATGTCAAATACCTTGTACTGGTATGACGTGTTTTTGTATGCGAATTTGTCGCCAATTTGTACTTTACTCATGTTTAATCCTTTTTTAAAATGTTTATGAATTTATCTATAAATATCTTTTCTGAAAATAATTCATCATATGCTTTTTTTGCATACTGTGAACAATGATCATAAAAGAGTTGGTTTTCTTTTAAATGATTAGCCACTCCAATCGCTTGTACCATATTTCCAGTTGGAACAGTTAATTCTGGAAACAACAATCTTTGCGTATCCATTCCTTCTGGGCTTTTAATATCGTTCCGACCCCAACCAATGCAAGGAATTCCTAACCTTGCACACGCTAAACTGAAGCTCCCAGCAGCAAAGGTTCGCATCATGTTGATGCCATATTTCCGTTTATTCAATTCCAAAAACCAGTCTTGCCAAGCCAAATATGGAAGATATTTGATTTGTTCAATTGCATCTTCTCCCGATTGTTTCCGGCCCATTGACGGAGCATACACTTGTTCGCCCAAAATCTGCCCTACAATGAAAGAGTCCATGCCTCCGTACCAACTACACATATTCCCAGAGATAATCGAACCTGAGCGATTCTCGTGCGGAATTTGAGGCATTGACTCCTCGATCAGAACTGACGAAAATACTTCAACCTGTTTTTCTGGAAATAATCCTTGAAAATAGAATTGATCGCTTTCATTATGGCAAAAAATTATATCAAGTTCGTTCAAGAAATTCAAATATGAAATCTGAGTTTCGACTGGAAAATCTTGCCATAGTTGGTGATTCCCTTCTTGCATTGCGCACCACTTCCTACATTTGTTTCTATATTTTTCATAATATGCAAATGCTCGCTCTGGATTCTTTTTTGGAACTATGATAATTCCAACTTCGAACGAAGTATCAGGTGAATGGTTGAAGGAAACGTGAGTCGCATCAAGGGCAATAAACCAGTTCGCATCGGTGCGGCCACCTTGATTGCGTTGAAGTTTACCGTAGAACGGGTTTTCTGTGAAGAATGCGATATTCATGATTTAAACTTTTCTAAAAGTTCTTCAAGTGTGAGTTCCTTAACGCGTGTGACAAGTAGATATGACTCGACATCTGATAAATCCAAATGAGTGTGAATTTTAACAAAAAACTCAACCCTTCGACCATAAATATCCTGCATACACGAACACCTGTAAAATTTTTCTTTTGGAAGTTGATAATGGCTTATAAAGTCGTGAAAGTTTTTTGCATCTGTTACTATTGCTATTTTCACATAATTTCATCAATTACGCCAAGTTCTAGTGCTTCGTGAGCAGACATGAACCAGTCTATTTTTAGTTTATTTACTTCTTTGAGTTTCTTTTTGGTAAGTTTTGTTTTACTTACCACAATATTATCGATCATAACTTGAAGCCGTTTTGTTTCTTTCAAATCCGCTTTCATATCTTCCAATTTGCCAGAAGACCAATTTGAAACTTGATGATAAAGCGTAGTCGAATATTTGTAAGCGAATCGTTTATGTCCTGAGATCAACAATAGGAACCCACAACTCATTGTTGCTCCGGTTGCATATGTCCAAATTGGAGTTTGGCTTTTCTCGATTATTCCAATCAGTCCAAATATTTGATAAATCGATCCGCCGTAACTGTCAATATAAAGGTTAATCGGCTTGGGAACATACTCCACATCATAAACTCGATATTGCTTTTTGATGAAGGTATCATCTTCATTTATTTTGACGATTTCCTCCGTCACCTTCAACATTGATTCTTGAGAAACTTGATCACTTAGGAAAAGATTCCGATTTAATGGAATTGGTAAACTCATATTTTGTATAGTTGTAATATCGTTCTAATAATGTTGTCAAATAACATAAATGACAACTTACATTTTGCTTAATACAATCGCCGTAATGAATTGGGCTTGCTTGTATTTCAATTACCAAATAATTTACATATTCAACCACATCTTGAAGTGATTCAAAATCTTCGCCAAATTCAATGTAGGCGAATTCATATAAATTTTTCATTTGGGTTTGAATTTAAATATTTCCTTCCAGTTGTACGAAAGAAATGTTGCGAGCATTCCGAATATGAACGATTGAAAATCAAACATATCCATCAAAAGGTTCAATACAATTGCAATCGCAAAAATTATCAATATTGGTGTGTCAATTTTCATGGGCAAATGATAGTCTAATCATTCCTAATATTCCAGATCGTTGAAATTCGTCTCGATCATATTCGTTTGGGTCTAAACCATTTTTTGGAAACCAGTAAACGGGATGTTTGGAATTATTTATTCGCTGAATTACTTCTTCGGTTAACCACATCGCTTTAACCGCTTGACCAATCTTTGGTTGTGAGGGTATGCGAAAACACGGTTGGCTAAGTTCAATTATTTTCGTAACATCAATTCCGACGGTTTCTAAGTCGCCTAATGTTAAAAATGGGTTATATTCAATTTTCATCTATTAATTTTTTAATCCATTCTTCAATTTGATTGTAATCGTTCGACCAATTTGTAAATAGTTGGGTTTTATCTTTCCAACAATTCAAAACAATTTCATTGGTATCGGCGAAGTAATCGGTGTAAAAATGTAAACCATCTCTCCAACCAAAAGACATTCCCCACTCCGTATCCGTATAGGATGTTTGGTGAATATATTCAAATTGAAAAATATTGTTCATAACAGTTTTTTTAAATGTTCTTCAATTTGAACTGGCGAAATGTTTTTAACGGTTAGTTCGTCTAAAACTTCATAGACAGCGCAGTAGTTCATGTAATCAATATCTCTAACCTCCTGCCATTTTCCACGTAATAGATTGGATGACTTTGTTATTTTTCGTTTAGTT
>Ga0163144_10018116_pt1 | contig 14287 bp, 6 predicted proteins | sample OliLak19BULKMAT1_FD_123175 | JGI IMG/M metagenome (GOLD analysis project Ga0163144, IMG submission 123175) | Freshwater microbial mat bacterial communities from Lake Vanda, McMurdo Dry Valleys, Antarctica - Oligotrophic Lake LV.19.BULKMAT1 | ecosystem: Environmental > Aquatic > Freshwater > Lake... | reverse complement strand
TGGCGTCACTGCCTTCCGTGCAATGCGCCGCGGTCAGCACCACGCGCGGCGCAATCAGCGTCCCGGAGCAGGACGCGTCTGACGGCGAGTACGCAATGCCCACCACCGCATGCTGCTGCGCCGGCGTCAGCGTCACATGCGTTGGGAGGCGCGTCCCGTGGAACACCGGCGGCCGCGGCGGCGGCGGAATCTTGTTGGGTCCGTCAACACAGACCGCGGGCACGCCGGAAGACACAGTGCCGGCGGATGAGCCCGGTGAGGATGAGGAAGCCGTGCCACTGCTGCTGCCCGCCGGCACCTCCGTCACGGAGACGCCGGGGCCCGCGCCGGGAGAACCTGGTGCAATACACGCAGCCAAGACACCCGCCGCGGCAAGAATCACACGCTTCATGAACGCACTCCGCCTGGAAAGCGCAGGCACCTTGGCACGCTGCCCGGGCCGGAGGGTCCGTCAATGGGTGGAGGGGATCGGCCTATCTGGCAAAGCCCACCCGCGTGAGCAGCAGCGTAGGACCGGCAAATGAATACGTGGTGTCCCCGCAGACCAGCTGGGTGCCACCCCGCGCGGCGTCCTCGCGGCACGGAAGTCCCAGCGCCTTGAAGTCGGCAAGCGAGGTCTTCGCGTTCAGAGGCCGGGTCACGTTTGGCAGGCAGAGCATGGGCTCTCCCACGGCCAGCTCGGTGCCCTTGGCCGGGTGTGCCCCGCCCGCGTCAAACCAGGAACCCTGGGCAACGTAGGTGCTGCAGGCTCCCGCCGGAGCAGCGATGCGGATGGCCGCCGCGCCGCCGCTGGTCACCAGCGTGACACCCGAGCACTCCATGATGTTGCCCCCCTCAAGCATCTTCTCTGGGCCGCAGGTGCCCAGCGCCGCCGCCAGCACGTGCACGCTGGCCGTCTCAACCCTGCGGGAGCCAAGCTGCACACACGCCGGCAGCGGCGCCTCAAACTCCACCAGCTTTTTGTCCGCATCAAAGCGCAGGCGCACCGCCTTGCCCGCCGGATCTGTGGGCCGGTGCCAACCGGGGAGCGCGTCCGGCGCCACGGACTTCTCGGCCTTCAGCACTGTGCCAATGGAGAAGCGGTCACCCAGGCGCTTGCCGGGCTCCAGCACCTCGCACGTTTTCTCAGCCACGGCCGCATGGGCGGTGGTGGTCAGCAGTGTCACAATCAGCAGTTGAATGATCTTCATGGGAATCCTCAGTGTTGAGAGACCGCGCGGTTGACAGGCGGTTCCACGGATGGGCGAGTGTAACGGTAACGTTACACGTATGCCACACCGGAGGCTCTTTTGACGGTTGGATGAGGGTGAACCTACCGCGCCTGCAGCGGCTGCGCCGGCGTCTGGTTCACGCATGCCCGCGCAAACGTCTGCGCACCGTTGGCCATCTCAAGAATTGAAATGTCACACCTTAAACCCACGGGACACGCCGCATCATTGCAGCACGGGTCCACACAGACGGACAGGTTGACGTCGCAAAATTCGCTCACGCACTGCCCGTTGCTGGTGCACGCTGCGCCCGCGGGACGGTCATGGGCTCCGGTGGCGTCCGGGTAGCAGAGCGGCACCGTGTCCACCCCGCCGCCGGGATTGGCCACCTGCGGACCCACGTAGCCGCAGTGCCAGCTTGCCGGGCAGTCACTGTCCCGGCAGCACACCTTGCTGCACTGCTTCTGCCCGCCCACCAGCGTCACACAGGACCCGCTGCCGGTGCGGCATGCAAGCTGTTCACTGGCGGTGTTGCACGTGGCCCCCAGATCCCGCGTCTGTGAAGACGTCAACCGAAGGCACATGGCAGTCCCGCCATTGACCTGGCAGTTGCTCCCGCTGGCGCAGTACGCGTCACTGCCGCAGAGGTCCGTGCAATATCTGACGTTGCCGGAAAAGCGCCCATCCCGCAGGCAATGGTCACTGCGGCACTCCGCATCTCCGCCGCAGCTCACCCCGCTGAGCCTGGTGCCAATCTCCGAATTCACTGAGCAGCCATGCAGATTGGCCGTGGGCGTCAACCGCGCAGAACACGTCTGTACTGACGTGCAGCCATCTCCCAGCCCCGCCCCCAGCGGTGTGGCGTTGCAGAAGGAGGTGCACGTGAAATTGCCCGTGGGGCGTCCGTTGCCGGCCAGGGATTCCACACACACCAGGCGGTCCCGGCAGGCATCCGGAACTGCGCCGGCCACCGCGGGCCAGTTGCAGCGCTGGCTGACGTCACAGTTGTCCTGCGTGGTGATGTTGCAGTCCGTGTCCTTGCCGTCACAGACCTCAGTGCGCAGGGGTGAGACGGTGCCATCTGCGGGCAGGCAGTCGCCGTCACATTCGCTCAGCGTGTCTCCATCCCGGTCCACGCTGTCACACGGTGCGCAGGTTTCATCCAGGTACCCGTCACAGTCCTCATCCGTGTTGTTGCCGCGGTCATTGGCCGCGCCGCACATCACCGTGCCGGACGCGTTGGCGCACAGCTCACACGCAAACGGATGCCGGCTGGCGTCATTGTCCGCGCAGTCAATGTACGCGTTGGCCACGCCGCCACCCGGCCGGATGGTGCCGCAGGTGGTGTACTGGTCCATATCCGCGTCAAAGCCCTCATCAATCATAGTATTACAATTGTTATCCAGGCCATCACACCGCTCCACCGCGCCGGGGCGGATGGCCCCGTTGGTGTCATCACAGTCCAGCCCGCCGCAGGCCAGGGAGTTCACGCCGTCAAAATCCGCATCCGGCGTGGGCCCGCAATTGCAGCCGTTGTTGGGGTTGCCGTCACAATCCAGGTCCCGGCCGTCTCCGCAGCTCTCCGTGGCGCCCGGGTTGACCGTGGCATCCGTGTCATTGCAGTCCCGCGTGGTGGCGCCCGTGGTGCGCGGGCAGGCTGAGGGCGTTCCAACAATGGTCATACCGGAATCACAGTAGTCATCATTGTCATCATCACAGCCGTTGTCACTGACGGCGTTGCAGTCATTGTCCAGGTTGTCACAGACCTCCAGCACCGGGCTGCCCGCGGTGGCGTTGCACACGGTGGTGGTGCGGTCCGGGGAGCATGCAAACTGTCCCGTGGCGGCGCAGATGCCCACGCCGTTGGTGCACGCATTGCCCAGGTTGGCAAAACCCTCATCCGTGAAGCTGTCACAATCATCATCCATAGCGTTGCCGCACAGCTCCAGGGGACCCGGTGGCGCGGGCACCGCATTACACACCGCCGTCCGCCGGTCCGCCGAGCACACCAGCACACCCGGCCGCGCGCACGTACCCTGACCCGCCGTACACGCCGTGCCCAGGTTGAAGCCTTCATCTGTCTGACCGTCACAGTCATCATCAAGTGTATTACCGCAGAGTTCCTGCGCTGCGGGCATGGCCGCAACGGCGCTGCACTGCGTGGCCAGTCCATCCGCGCGGCAGATTCTGGTTCCAGTGCGCGTGCAGATGCCCAGGCCAACGCTGCACATGGTGCCCACGTCAAAGCCCTCATCCGTGGCGCCATCACAGTTGTCATCCTGGCCGTTGCCACACAGATCCACCGGACCCGCTGGCCCCGCGGCAACGTCACACACCGTGGTGGTGCGGTCCACCGAGCACACCCGGGCGCCGTTTCTCAGGCAGATTCCGCGCCCCGCGGTGCACGGGGTGCCCACGTCAAACCCTTCATCCGTGACGCCACTGCAGTTGTCATCCAGCCCATTGCCGCAGAGCTCCGCGGGACCCGGCGTCAACGGAACCGCACCACACACCGTGGCCAGGCCATTGCCCGCACATTCTGTGACTCCCATCTGCCGGCACACACCCAACCCGTTGGCGCACGTGGCTCCCAGGTCAAAGCCCTCATCCGTGCACATGTCATTGTCATCATCCACCATGTTGCACAGCTCAGCGCCGGTGGCGGGGAGCTGGCAGAACCTGCCGGAGGCGTCCGCCGTGCATGCCCACACCCCGGCGGACACGCACATTCCCGTCCCCACCTGGCACGCCGTTCCCACCACACCCGCAAAACCCTCATCCGTCTGGCCGTCACAATTGTCATCAATGGTATTACCGCAGAGCTCCTGCGGTCCGGGCGGGCCAGCAGCCACGGAACAGCGCACCGCCAGCAGATCAGAGGTGCACACCACCAGGCCGGTCTGCCGGCACGCACCCACGCCGGGCATACATGGATCACCCGCAGTCTCAAAACCCTCATCCGTGGCGCCGTCACAATTGTCATCAATGGTGTTACCGCAGAGCTCCAGCGGCTCCGCCATGCCGGCCACCGCACTGCACACGGCGGAAAGACGGTCCCCGCTGCACACGGTCACCCCGGCGCGTTCACACGCGCCAACGCCGTCAGCGCACGCAACATCCAGCGTGAAGCCCTCATCCGTCTGGCCATCGCAGTTGTCATCAATTGTATTACCGCAAATCTCGGCGCGGCCGGTGGACGGAAGTGCGGCCACGCTGCACTGGGTGCCCATTCCGTCCAGCGTGCACACCACCTGGCCCTGCTGCTGGCACGCGCCGGTCCCGGCCAGGCACAGGGCACCCAGCACAAAGCCCTCATCCGTGGCGCCATCACAACTGTTGTCCACGCCGTCACAGCGCTCCGCCACCGGGCCCACGCCCCCTGCGCAGCCCGCGTTCCATGCGCCGCCAACGCAGGTCTGGGTCCCGTAGCTGCACGCGCCCACCTTGGTGCCGCAGAAGCGGGTTTCCCCGTCCGCGCATTCACCGGTCACGGGCGGCGGGACGTCTGGGAAATGCGGCGCATCCACACAACGGCCCGTGGCCGGCGCACAGACCTTGCCGCCCTCACATTCCACATTGGTATGACAGCCAACGTCCCGGAGGTTCTGGTCATTGGGCGTGCACACGCTGCCGCGGCACGCCTGGCCAAACGGGCAGTCATCATCATTGGCGCACTGGATGTTGGTGGTGCCTCCATCACCGGTGGTGTTGACGTCCACCGGGTCCCGCTCTGGCGTCAGTGGAGATGGGGGACAGGCTCCGCCGCTCAGCGCCAGCGCGCAGAGGGCAACCAACCACACACGGTGCAAACGAGGCCGCAGCATGGATCACCGGCACTGCTGCGCAGGTTGCGCGGCGCCAGGGTTGATGGTGGAGGACGGGAAGACCACGTCCCCAATGTGCCAGAGGCTGCAGACCGCAGGCAGCACCTGGGTCACCTGCAGCGCCGGGGCTCCGGAGTCATTGAACACCACGGACGCGTTCACCTCCGCGGGAGCAGCGCCGTCAAACAGGTGTGCATAGAGCGCGTAGGTGCCGGCCTGCGGCGCCACAATGACAATGTCCTCCACACCCGGTGCAGTCTCTGAATCCGTCAGCAGCGCCGGGTCGTCTTCCGTGCTCCCGGTGTCTCCCCATTCCGGGCGCGGGTTTCCAAAGTGGCAATCCAGGGCTGAGAACACCAGCTCACCCTGCGGTACCAGGTGCAGGTCCACGTCCCCACCGTTGTCCCAGCGCAGCGTGGCGCGGATGGCGTGACGCGGCCTTGCCTCCACCAGCACCAGCCCCGCAGGAGATGAGCTCTGTCCCAGCGAATCCTGCACGGTGAGCTCCACGCGGTAGCTGCCCGCGCGGTCCGGAACAAAGGTCACCCGCCCAGCCTCAGGGTCACTCAGCGCACTCTGGCTGGTGGCCGGCGAAGAGAGCACCCACGCAAAACGCAGCGGATCTCCCTCCGGATCCGCGGACGCTGCGCCATCCAGCGCCACCACGTCGCCCACGGCAACCTGGACCAGCGTCTCCATGGTGGAAGCCTGGCGCGCGTCCGCGGTGGGCGGCAGGTTTTCCGTGGACGCGCCGCTCACCCGCAGCGTGGCCACACCCCCCGCAGGGTCATCTGAATTGAAGAGCACCGTCAGCGTATCCGCCGTGCCATCCAGCGGCTCGTACACCACGGTCAGCGGCGCACTGGCGCCCGGCGCCAGAAACCCGGCCCGGGTGGACGTCACCAGTGCCAGCTCATCCGGCGTGGAGGAGCCATCCGTCCTCACCACACCACTGATCTGGAGCTGCGCCGTGCCCGCGTTGCGCACGGTGACTGTGCGGCTCTCGCGCTGGCTGCGGCGCACCACCCCAAAATCCACCACCACGTCCCGGCTGCACACCGGGGCACCGGATGGACACAGCTCAATCTGCGGCACCGGTTTGGGAGTTCCGTTCCATTCAATGCGGATGCGCAGCGTGCCCTGCTCATCATCATTGTTCTGGATGGTGAGCGTGTTGCTGTCCGGCCCCAGCACATCCGGGGTGACGTCCAGCTCCAGCACCTCCATGCCACCCGGCGTCACCCGCTGCGGCCGGGTGACCACGTTGACCACCAGCGCGTCTTCCGGCGTGGCGCCGTCAATCACCAGGTCACCATCCCCGGCGTTGCGCACAAAAAGTGTGACCCGGCGCGCCACCGTCAGCGGCAGGTCACCCAGCGCCAACGCGCGGTTGCATTCCGCCGCCGGGGCGTCCGCGCGCGCGCAGACCTCAATCCTGGCGTGGGTTTCCTGAAGGTCATCCTCCGGGCATCCGGCAAGGATCAACGCACTTGCGGCCAGCAGTGGACGGTGGATCCTGCGCATCTGGTCTCTCCGGCGGGTCAGCAACCCGGAAAGGTCCTACAACAAAATACGCGGCTGGTCGCGCAGGACGGGGTGCTGGCGCCCAGGTGCACCCCAATATCCGGAAGAGTCCTACAACAAACCCTGTGGCGGACCGCTACTCGCCGCCCAGGTTCATGGCAGCCAGGGCCACACCGCCGCCGGCCGTGGCCACCGCCAGCAAGCCCACGGCCGCGGCCACCACCAGCATGAGCCCGCCACCCACGCGCACCCCAAACGCCACACGCGCACCCTGCAGCACGTCCACGGCCTGCTCCTGGGCCTGCGCATTGGCCATCAACGGGAAGCTGGCCACCAGCAGGCCCACCCCGGCGGCGGCGCCCACCGCACACGCCACCAGCACCAACGCTCCCGCGGCGCCCAGACCCACGCCGGCAAGGCGCAATGGCGATGGGCCGCCGCCCGGTGCGGCCGTGGCGGGCGGACGCGGTTCCAAGGGTGCAACAGGGGGCACCGCGGCTTTCTGCGCTGCTGCGGGCTGCGGAGTGGTCTTGGTCTCCAGTCCCTCGGTGGGGTCCTGCGGGAGGCCGCCCACGGGACAGTCCGCCGGCACCGCGTTGGAAAACGCCTGGCGCACCTTGGGGCTCATGCTGGCCGGCGCCTCCACCAGCGGGTTGCACCCCCGCGAGAGCGCAAACGCCCCCTGCGCATCCGCCGTCCTGAGCAGCGCCATCAACACCACGCCGCGCCAGAGCTGGATGTGGGCCACCTCGCTGGCGGTGAGGTCCAACCGCGCCGCCACGCCGTCCAGCGTGGCCAGCGCCTCCTGCTCCTCAAAATTCCCCAGCTGGCCTTCCGCCTTTACAAGCTGCTCCTTCACGTCCGGCCGCACCTCATCCAGCGTGGGATCCGCAGCAGCCAGCGTCAGAAGCACCGCCAGATGGGCAAGTGGCATGGTCATGTCTGGGGCCTCAGCGGACACATCGGTTGGTGGCGCACATGTAACCAGCGGCGCACTGCCCGGACATGGAACAGCGGCAGGTCTGTCCCTGGCAGGTCTGGGTGAGCGGGCAGGATTCCGGGTTGCAGTCACACATCCCGTTCTGGCACGCGGTGCTTCCGGAGCACGCCACGTTGCACCCGCCGCAATGCGCTTCTGACGTCAGGATGTCCTGCTCACACGCATCCGAATCATCCGCGTTGCAATCCGCAGACGCCGCCGGACACGCGGTGACGTCACACGCCTGCGCCAGCGTCCCGGTGCTTCCGCTGCACACGTAGTAGCTGCCCTCACCCAGGGTCATGGGCAGCGTGCGGCAGTTCCCGCAGCTGGCGCCGCACGCCGCAGCGGTGGTGCACGGGGCGCAGCGGTTGTTGGCGTCACACCGCTCGCCGGCCGCGCAGTCTGCCGCCGTGTCACACCCGCACGCGCCGGAGCGGCACACCTGGTTGCTGCTGCCCGCCGCGCAGCTGTCTGACGGAGATACCGTGCAGGAACACGCGCCGTTGTTGGTATTACACATAGGCGTCTGGCCGGTGCAGGTGGCGTTGCCCGCCGTACAACTGCCGGTGCCATCACAATGGTCCTGCGTGGTGCACCGGTTGCCATCCAGGCACGCCGTGGTGGTGGGCTCATTGCTCCAGCCGGTGGTGCTCACGGCGGGGTCACAGCGGCGGCACGGATTGTCCGGGTCCACCCCGGCCGCTTCCACCACGCCGTTGATGAAGCAGCCCGCCACACAGTTGCCCATGGCGCAGATCAGTCCCGCGCCGCACGGCGTTCCCGCATCCACGCCCACGCACGCCACGGTGGCGGCGTCCGGCGGGCCCGCATCCAGCATGGGCGCGGAAGAGGCAGAAGACGCCACGGACATGCTGGACGCGCTCAAGGAACCCGCGCTGGCTGACGTTGCCGCACCGCTGCTCACCGGCGCGGCTGACGAGGAGAGGGCCACGGATGCGTCGGCTGGTGATGCCGGGCAACGCTCGGAAGCGCAGCGCCCGCCCTCACACGTGTAACCATCCCCGCAGTTGGCGTCCTGGCTGCAGAGCTTGTTGCAGAGGTCCACACCCAGGATGGCGTCACACGCAAGAAGTGGAATCAGGGCAGCCAATCCCAACCACTGACCACGCGTCATGCTCCGCCCCCGGCGTTGCTTGCAGGACTCCCTGCGTAGTCCAGGGAACCTCTGACGTCACGATCTTGCGTGCTACTTCTGCAGACGGACCTTGAGCTCCTCTTCACGGTCCGCGCGGATGGTCACATTCATGACCTTGCGCACATTCATCTCCCTGTTGGTCAGCACCACTTCATGGGTCCCTTCCGCCAGCCGCTGCGGCTGCATGGGTGTGGTGCCCACCCGCTTGCCGTCAATGAACACATCCGCCCACGGCGCCACCTTGATGTTGAGGCGGCCCCGCCCAAAGTTCACGCGGCGCTCGGTGAGGATCCCCTTGAGCACCGGCACCTGCATCTCCCGCACAGCGCCCCGCGCGCTCACCACGCGAACGCGGTGATCGCCGGCGCGCAACGCTGCCACGGTGGCCGGCGCGCGCCCTACGTGTTTGCCATCCACGTAGACTTCCGCGCGCATGTTGGCGCCAATGAACAGCGCACCGGTGTTGGGGTTGGCGCGGACTTCAACCTCGTTGAGCGGCCGCGCCACCGGAGCGGGCGCGGGGGCCTCTTCGTCCTCGTCAGGCGGCTCGGGCTCTTCCGGTGCCACGGCGGCCACCGGCGCCACGGGGGGGACAGGTTCCACCGGCGGGGGCGGCGGATCCGGCGTGGGCGGAGGGGGTTCCGGGGTGACCACGGGCGGCGGCGGCGTTACAACCACCTCAGGCGGCATGGCAGGCGGCGCGGGCCAGAAGACCACCAGACCCGCAGCAAGCGCACCCAACACCACACCCACAACGCCCAGCGTGCGGCCGTGGCTGCGGGGCTTGGGGCGCCGCAGCGGAACGCCGTCCGCAGCGGTGGCATCCGTGTCTGAGACGGCCGCAGCAATGAGGGTGTTTTCCGGTGAAGATGCTTCTCCCGGCGCCAGCAAAGCGGGGACCTTGATGGGCGCCGTGCCCCTGTTGTGCACGGACGCCGCGGGCGAACGTGCATTGGCCGTGGGCTCCTCCACCGGCGCCGCCTCCGGCACGTGCATGGCGTCCAACACACGCGCGCTCAGCTCAGCCATGGGCGCCACCAGCGTGGGTGTGTCCGAATCATTGTCATTGCGGGCAGCGGGGCCCGCGGTCTGCACCGTGCGCAGCGCGTTGAGCCGCACCCGTTCTGAATCCGTGGCGGCGGGAAAGAGCCGCTCCATCACCTCCGCAATCTGGAACGAACTCACCGGCGGATGCCCGCGCACATACGCATCAAGCTGCGCGCGCATCTCGCCAGCATCCGCAAAGCGCTTCTTGCGGTTCTTCTGCAGCGCGCGCATCACAATGGCTTCCAACGCATGCGGCAGTTCCGCCGTCAGCGCAGAGGGCGCCAGCGGCGTGGCCTGCAGGATGGCCGCCATGAACTCCACATCACCGGACGCAGTGAACGGAAGCTGGCCGGTGAGCAGCATGTAGAGATTCACGCCCATGGCCCAGATGTCCACGCGGTTGTCCAGCTTCTCCGCCAGCACCTGTTCCGGCGCCATGTACGCCAGCTTTCCCCGGATGGTGCCCGGCTGCGTGAGGTTGCTGCTGGCGGTGGCCTTGGCAATACCAAAGTCCAGCACCTTCACCTGGCCCTGGTAGGTCAGGAAGATGTTCTCCGGCGTCACATCCCGGTGGATGATGTTGAGCGGTACGCCGGATTCATCCTTGAGCGCGTGCGCGTATTCCAGGGCCGCGCACACATCCAGCATGATGCGTGCGCTCATCAGCGGGTCCAGGTGCTCACCGCGGGAGGCCAGTGCGCGCTGCACCTGCGCCAGGTTGCGCCCGTCCAGATATTCCATGGCAATGAACGGACGTCCCTCCGCCATGTCCAGGTCATTGATCTGGACCACGTTGGGATGGTTGAGCTGCGCGGCCAGGCGCGCTTCATCCAGGAACATCTGAAAGAATTTCCCGTCCTCACCCACGGCGGGGAGGATGGTCTTGAGAACCAGCGTCTTGTTGAAGCCCGCCAGACCGTGCTGCCTCGCCAGCCACACCTCGGCCATCCCGCCTCTGGCGAGCTTTCCGAGGATCACATAGCGCGAGAGGATGTGGCCGGGCTGCATCCGTTCACAGGGTTGGCGGGCAGGCCATCATGCGCACACCCGGGAGGAGGGACGGGGACGCGTTCACTCCGGCGCCCGGTCATAGCTGGACTGCGGGTTTCCGCCTGCACCATTGCGGCCACCCAGGATGAACAGCGTGGAGAACACGCGCTCCACGCTGGCGTAGACGCGGGACGTGGACAGGCCACTGGAGGTGGAGTCCTGGTGGGGCAGCAGGTCCGTGCTGTCCCACTGCGCGTCATCCACCCCGTGCTGCTCACACGTGGGCGCAAATCCCGGCGTGGTCTTGGAGGCCGGAAGGCACGCGCTGGCAAGATCCAGCCGCTGGCCGGTGAGCTGGATGCTGCCGCCAAACATGTAGAGGAAATTGAAATACAGCAGGCCATCAATGCCGTAGCCGGCGCCGCCAAATCCTCCCGGCGGGCTCACCGGCAGCCAGGCTTCCAGGGTGCCATCCGGCTTCACAAAGGCCATCTCCGCAAAACCGGCGTTGGTGCCAATGGCACTCTCCGCCCCGCCGCCCCCCGTCTGCGAACTGCCCGCCACCGCCAGCACATACATCTCCTCCGGTCCCACCATGGCCCAGGGCCCCGTGGGCACTACGCCAGAGACGCAGAACTCATCCACGCCGTTGCAGTCCTCGTCGATCATGTTGCCGCACTGGAGCTGGTCAGGGAACGGGCTCTCATAGATGCCGGGGTTGATGTTGGCGTTCATGTCATTGCAATCCGTGCCACCACACTCCGCCTTGCGGAATCCGTCACTGTCCGCATCCGCGTAGCCCACGCTGGCGCACGGTCCCGCGTCCACTCCACCGGCATCCGGCAGGGAACCCGCGTCCGGCGGCAGGCCCGCATCCACCGGCATGCCGGCATCATCCAGCGGCACCGCAGCGTCCGGCGTCCCCGCGTCCGGCACCGCACAATCCGGATCCTGGCCGTCAATGAAGGTGTCACAGTCATTGTCCCGCAAATCGTCACACTGTTCTGTGGCGCCGGGATGGTCCGTGGGATGGGTGTCATCACAGTCCGTGCCGCCGCACAGGATGGAGCGGAAGCCATCACCATCCAGGTCCGGGTTGGCGCACGGGTCCACGGGCGGCGCGTCCGCGCTGGCCTGGGTGCGCGCGTTGGCGTTGGTGACCAGGGCAAAATGCGCGCGCCCGTTGGCCAGCGGCACGGAGGCGGTCCAGGTGATGGCACCCGTGGAGTTCACCCGGCCGCTGAGCGTGGCGGCCAGGGACGTCCCGGTGGCGGCGTCCCGGCCGCCCACAAGCAGCAGGCGCAGGTCATCAAACAGTGGCCCCAGCGGCAGTTTGACAATCTCATGGCCCTGCAACGCCTGCGGCAACGCCGAGGCCACGTGCTCCACAAAACGCCCCAGCGATCCACGCGCCAGCGGCGCTTCCCCGTCCGGTGCGGCAGCAGCACCCAACGTGGTGGCGCCGTCATCCTGGAAGGTGGCGGTGGACTGCTCGGTCAGCAGCAGTGCGGGGCGGCCGGCGTCCGTGGGGGAGCCGGTCAGGCCGGTGGCCGGTGTGCGGTACACGCGGTAGCCGGTGGCGCCGGGGACCTGGGCCCACGTGAGCTGGATGGTCTGGTTGCCCGCGGTGGTCTGGCCCACGGTGACCGGGCCGGCGTTGGATTCCACGGTACCGGACATGCCCATGCGCAGCGCCGTGACCCGGTAACCGTAATACCCAGCCGGCAGCGTTCCGCCGGTTGCCGAAGACGCCACCACGCGCCCCGGCGCGGACCCCGCCTTGTCTTCACCAGTGTCCACAAAACGGCGCAGGCCCGGAATGTTGGCGTCTGCAGTCCCCAGCATGCCCACCGCCACCAGCCGCACATTGCCCGCACCCGAATCCGGCGCCGGCGAACGGTAGAGCCGGTACGCAGAAGCCTGCGGGTAATCCTCAAACACCACTTCCAGCGCACTGCCCTGCGTAGCCGGTGCGGAGACGGGGCGGGAGGCCAGGCCTTCACCGGCAAAGCGCTCGGCGCCGCCGGGGAGGACGGCGGCCACGCGGTAGTGGAACCGTCCTTCCGGAAGGAACCCGGTGGCGGCGGAGCGCGTGACTTCCGCGGCCCCGGCCTGGGTTGCCGCCGTCAGCACCGTGGCGCGGTCCACCGTGGCCGTGGCCACTCCCGCGCCGTCATTGCCGCCCACCGCGTAGACCCAGTTGCCCACCGTGATGAGCTGCGTGCCCAGGCGCTGGCGCGTCAGCAGGTTCAGCGTGCGCGTCCCCATGTCATCCGTGGTCTGCAGCAGCGTGAAGGGCGTCAGCTCCCCAAAAGGTGTGACAAATGCGCGCTCCACTTCCAGGATAGGCGCAGGCGTGGTGTTGGTCCCCGCCAGCCGGCCCTCACCACCACCAACCAGCAGCTGCACCCCGCCCAGCTCATCAAACACCAGGGCGCTGTCATGCCGGGCGCGGCCAAAGAGCAGCTCATTCTGCGCGGTGGATGGCGTGAACTCACCAAACTTGCCAGTGGTGTTGGAATAGATATGCAGGGAGGCGTAGTCACCAAAAAGCCCGTCCGGATTGGTCACACGCACCACAAAAAAGTCTCCGCCATTGATGCCGCAGGGCTCAGCCGCCGCCAGGTTGAGCACGGTCACCAGCGTGGTGGACTCCATGCCGGTGGTGGGCGTGGTAGAAATGGTAGGACACAAAGTCCCATCCGGCGCCACCAGGCTGGCCACGGCTCCGGGCGCAAAGTGTTCACCGGTGATGGTCAAGGGGCTGGCGGTGGCGGGGTCCGGACGTCCCGGGGAGAGTGCCGTGATGAGCGGCGGATGGTCATTGCTGACCTCCACTGTGCCGCGGCGTGCGCCCTGCGGGTCCGTCATGATCCAGAAAGCACTCTGCCCGTCCGGGTTGGTCAGCGTCACAAAATAACGGCCAACATCCAGGCGCGCGGACTCACTGGGGAACACGGCACCGGCGGAGGTGGCGGAGAGCACCTGCGTGTCCGGGGATTCCACCGGCTCCGCATTGGCCAAATCCGCCGCGCGGAATTCCACGCTGGCGCCGGGCAGGAAGCCGGTACCCGTCAAGGAGAGCAGCCGGTCACTGAGCACGCCGTCCAGAGGGTCACCCGTGTACGCGCTGGTGGGTGTGACGTTGGCGAGCGTGGGCGGCGGAGTGACCGTCACGCGGAACGGGTCCACCAGGGTGGCCATGTCCACATCCTGCCTGACGGTGACGGTGTACAGACCGGCGGGGCGCGCCATGTCCAGCGGCAGGATGAATGAGAGCTGGGTGGCCGCCGGCGTGGCCTGCGTGGTGGTGATGTCAAAGCTGCCGCCGGCGGGCGTGGGAAGTGTAAGACTCTCAAAATGGACAACGGCGCCGCTCACCAGGCCGGTGCCCAGAATGGTCACCGCAGTGTCCTGGCCACGGAAGGCCGCCGCGGGCACGGCGCGTGTCACCGTCAGCGCCGCCAGCACGCCGCCGCTGCTGCCAATGCCGCCGCTGCTGCCAACACCGCCGCTGCTGCCAACACCGCCGCTGCTGCCAACACCGCCGCTGCTG
>Ga0163144_10018114_pt1 | contig 14289 bp, 12 predicted proteins | sample OliLak19BULKMAT1_FD_123175 | JGI IMG/M metagenome (GOLD analysis project Ga0163144, IMG submission 123175) | Freshwater microbial mat bacterial communities from Lake Vanda, McMurdo Dry Valleys, Antarctica - Oligotrophic Lake LV.19.BULKMAT1 | ecosystem: Environmental > Aquatic > Freshwater >... | reverse complement strand
TCGAGACGATCGACGGCCGCGGCGAGGATGGGTTCGCGAACCTGCGCGGGTACTGGCGGCTCACCAGCGGCGGCCGGCTGTTGCTGCAGGAGTACCGGTTCCGCCGCGGCGGCTACCAGCCCGGCGAGACGATCCTATGTAGGCGCCAGGGCGACGACCGGCTCCTGTGCGAAGACCCCGAGGGCGACCCCACTTCAGAAGACTGATAGGATCTTCCTCGCTTGAGCGACACCGGGCGCCAGAAGACCGTCGTCACGGCGATCTCCAAGATCAGCGACCGCCCGGTCGCCAAGGAGGCGTGCCTCGTCGTGATCTACGGGATGGAGCTGGGCAAGAAGTTCAACCTGAACCGCGCCCAGATCATCATCGGCCGCTCCTCGAAGGCCGACATCCAGATCGATCAGGAGTCGGTGTCGCGCAACCACTGCAAGATCATCAACACCGGCAAGGCGATCCTGCTGCGCGACATGGGCTCGACGAACGGCACGTACATCAACGACGAGCTGATCGACGAGTACGTGCTCAAGGACGGCGACTTCATCAAGGTCGGCCGCTGCATCTTCAAGTTCCTCAGCGGCAACAACATCGAGAACGCGTACCACGAGGAGATCTACCGGCTCACGACGATCGATGGGCTCACGCAGATCTACAACAAGCGGTACTTCGTCGAGACGCTCGAGCGCGAGATCGGCCGCGCGCAGCGCTACGGCCGTGATCTGTCGCTGATCATGTTCGACATCGATCACTTCAAGACGGTCAACGACACGTTCGGCCACCTCGCCGGCGACTTCGTGCTCAAGCAGCTCGCGTCGGTGATCAAGAGCCGGATCCGCCGCGAGGACGTGCTCGCGCGCTACGGCGGCGAGGAGTTCGCGATCATCCTCCCCGAGATCGACCACTACAACTCGATGCACTTCGCCGACAAGATCCGCAAGCTCACCGAGAAGGCGAGCTTCAAGTTCGAGGACACCGAGATCCCGGTGACCGTGTCGGTCGGCGTGGCGACGCTCGGCCGCGACGTCAACGACGGCCTCGAGTTCATCAAGTGCGCCGACGACGCGCTGTACGGCGCGAAGAACCAGGGCCGCAACCGCGTGATCGGCGCCGACGGCAAGGGGCTCGCGCCATGAGCCGCCTGTCGGGCGAGCAGGCCGCGGTCGTCGACCCCACCGAGCGCGCCGCCCTCGAGGAGGCGCAGCGCCGCCGGCTCGTCGAGCTGGTCGTGCACGATCTCCGCAACCCGCTGTCGGCGCTGCTCGGCAACCTCGAGCTCCTGCGCGAGGAGCTGGTCGGCTCGTCGCAGGTCGTGCAAGAGGGGCTCGACGACTGCGCGCAGCTCACGACCCGGGTGCTGAGCCTGGTCGCCTGCATCCTCGACGTCGCCGAGCTCGAGGCCGGCGACCTGCGCGTCGATCGCGCGCCGGTCTCGATCGCCGACCTCGCGACCAAGGCCGCGGCGCGCAACGCCTCGGGCGTCCGCCTGCGCGAGGTGAGCTCGGTCCTCGAAGTGCCGGCGGACCTCCAGGCCAACCTCGACGGCGATCTGTTCGAGCGCGTGCTCGAGCACCTGTTCGACAACTCCGTCCGCTACGCGCGCCGTGGCGGCAAGGTCGTCGTGTCGGCGCGCATGCTGCCCGGCGCGCTCGAGATCGCGGTCGGCAACGACGGCCCGCCGGTCCCCGCCGCCGAGCGCGAGGCGATCTTCGGCCGCTACCACAAGCTCGATCAGCGCCGCGCGTCGGTGCACCGCGGCCTCGGCCTGTACTTCTGCCGCCTCGCCGTCGAGGCGCACCACGGCACGCTGAGCGTCGAGACCCGCGGTGAGCTCGGCGCAGTGTTCGTCGCGCGCCTGCCGCAGTAGCGCTGGGTGTGACCGCGATCCCGGCCTGGCCTGGCCAAGCTCGCGTGTTACGCTGATCTCGTCATGGACGTCGCCGACGGAGACTACGAGGCGTGCCTCGATCTCACCCGTGAGCTGCTCGCGCGTGGCGATGACCCGGACGAGCTGTCGCGCGCGAACCTCGCGTGCAATCGCGCGATCCAGCTGCGCCCCGACCAGGCCGAGGGCTGGCTGCTCAAGTGCCAGCTCGGCTCCGCGATCGGCGACGACATCGCCGCGCTCGCCGCCGCCGAGATGGCCGTCCGCCGCGCGCCGCGCCGCGCCGAGGTCCACTACTGGCGCGCCGCGATCCTCGGCGACCTGGGTCACTTCGAGGACGGCCTGCGCGCGCTCGATCGCGCGTTCCGCAGCCTCGGCGTCGACGACGCGTGGCTGCTCGAGGACCTGTACTACGAGAAGGCCACGATGCTCGACGCGATGGGCGCCCGCGAGGCCGCCGTCGCGACCTACGAGGCCGGCCTCGAGCGCTGCCCCGGCTCCACGATCCTGCGCGCCGGCCTCGAGCCGCTGCAGCGCTCGCGCCCCGCGCTCAAGGTGCTGCGCGGCGGGCTGTAGCGCGCGCTCTACCGAAACACTGACTTCCGCTCCGTCCGCAGGTCGTCGACCATCAGCTGGATCTGCGCGCGGATCGTGTCGGCGAGGCGGTTGACCAGCATGCGGTCGTCGGCGGCTTCGGGGCCGTACTGCTTGCCCAGCTCGATCGGCGCGCCGAACCGCAGGTGCCACTTCGACGGCAGCGGCACGAGGCCCAGGGGGCCGAGCCACGGGAACGTCGGCGTGACCGGCACGTAGGGCAGGCCGACGTTGCGCGCGAACCACGTGACCTTGCCGAGCATCGGCAGCGCTTCTTCCGCGCCGACGACGGCGACCGGGATGATCGGCGCGCCGCTGCGCAGCGCGAGCTTGACGAACCCGCCGCGGCCGAACCGCTGCAGCCGGTAGCGGTCGCGCCACAGCTTGCCCATACCCTTGACGCCCTCGGGGAACACGGCGACCAGCTCGCCGCGCGCGAGCAGGCGCTCGGCGTTGTCGGGATCCGCGCGCACCCCGCCGATCCGGTTGATCAGCGGGCCGAGCCACGGCAGGTGGAACACCGCGTCCTCGATCAGCGGGCGCACGTCGCGGCGCGACGGGTGATCGCGCCGGACCGCGTGGACGATCATCGCGCTGTCGTACGGCAGCGTGCCGCCGTGGTTGCCGACCAGCAGCGCGGCGCCGCTCGACGGCACGTGCTCGAGCCCCGTGGTCTGGACGCGGAACCACCGCGCGTACAGGAGCTCGAGCAGCGGCTCCCAGCGCGCCGTCGTGCGCGGATCTCGACCGAAATCGTCGACGACGTCCGATCGGCCGAGCATCGCGAGCTTCTGCCACCGCCGCCACAGGAACTTCATCGGCACGCTGCGCCGATCGTCGAGCGGGAACGCCGGCGTGCGCTGCGACTCGACGCGGCGCTCGAGCTCGCGCAGCTCGCCCTCGCTGCTCTCGTCGGCCGACGAGCCGTACTCGCCGGGCAGGCTCTCGCGATCGAACGCCTCGGACCAGCCGGCGGCGCCCCCATCGGGTACCGTGGTGACGAAGTCGTCGCCGACGTAGACGTCGTCCTCGTCGTCTTCGGGACCGTTCATGATCAGCCTTGCGCCCTGGCGATGTCGGTGGCGTCGTCCTCGGGCTGGACGCCGAGGAAGTCGTGGATCGTGCGCTTGATGCCGAGCCGCGCCGTGAACCCGAGCTCGCGGCGCGCGCGCGCCCCATCGGCGACGCAGAGATAGAGCAGGAAGTCGAGCAGCGACGGCGGCGAGCCCATGATCTGCGTCGCCCACAGCGCCTTGTTGAACGCGCGCGCGAGAAAGTGCGGCACCGGCAGCGGCACGCGCCCCATCATCGCGAGCACCGTCGTGTACGGCAGCACGCCCTTGCCGACGATGTTGAACTGCCCCTCCGCGTCGCTGTCGACCGCGAGGCGCAGCGCGTGGGCCGCGTCCTGCTCGTGCACGAACTGCATCAACGGGTCGTGCCCCATCATCACCGGCAGCACCGGGCGGGCGAAGAACCGCGTGAACATGTTCGAGATCGTCGGGCCCAGGATCGGCGCGAACCGCAGGATCGCGACCTTCGTGGAGTGCTCGCGCGCGAACCGCAGCGCCTGCTTCTCGGCGCGGACCTTGTCGTTGATGAACCGCGAGTCCTGGTGGCCGCGCAGCTCCGAGGTCTCGGCGAGAAAATTCGGGTTCCGCGGGTGGGCGCCGTAGACCAGCGTGGTCGAGACCATCACCAGCCGCGGCGGCACCACCTCGGCGCACGCGTTGAGCACGTGCATCGTGCCCACGTCCTCGAGCTCGTGCGCCCACTCCTGGGCGTGGGTCGGGTGCGACAGGAACGCGCCGTGGACGACGGTGTCGACCTGCTCGCGGTCGAGCAGCGTCGCGAGCTCGTCGTCGACGGTCGGCTGGGTGAGATCGATGTTGTAGAACGTGACCTTCGACTGCGGCCCGAGCGGCACGGGCGGGGGCCGGACGTCGAGCACGAGGACGCGCGCGTAGCGCTTGTCCTCCTCGAGCCTGCGGACCAGCTCGGTGCCCAGGTACGTGCACGCGCCGGTGATCGCCGCGATCCGCCCCTCGCGCGGGCGCTCTCGTCGCGGGCGGGTGGCCGACATGGCCGCAAGCTATGCGAATCCTCGCCGGGGGGCAATGTCGGAACGGCGTGTTACCGATGGCCATGGATCTCGTCGCAGACGTGGTGCACGTGCTCGACGACGTGGTGATCGATCAGATCGCCGCGGGCGAGGTGGTCGAGCGGCCGGCGTCGGTGGTCAAGGAGCTGGTCGAGAACGCGCTCGACGCGGGCGCCGGCTCGATCACGGTGGACGTGGAGGGGGGAGGGCGGCGGCTGATCCGCGTCGTGGACGACGGCTGCGGGATGTCGCCGGCGGACGCGCGGCGCGCGCTCGGGCGCCACGCGACCTCGAAGCTGCGCGCCGCCGACGACCTGTGGTCGCTCACGACGATGGGGTTCCGCGGCGAGGCGCTGCCGTCGATCGCGTCGGTGTCGAAGCTGACGCTGACCACGCGGCGGCGCGACGACCTCGCGGCGGTGCGCATCACGGTCGACGCCGGCGTCCAGGACGTGACCGCGGCCGGCGCGCCGGCGGGCACCTGCGTCGAGGTGCGGGACCTGCTCGCGAACGTGCCCGCGCGGCTGAAGTTCCTCAAGGGCGAGGCGACCGAGTCGTCGCACGTGACCGAGGTCGTGACGCGGCTCGCGATCACGCATCCGCGGGTGTGCTTCCGGTTGCGGCAGGGCGGCCGCACGGCGCTCGAGCTGCCGCCGGCGAGCGCGCTCGATCGCGTGCGCGCGGTGCTCGGCCGCACCGGCGACGACGTCCACGAGATCCACGCCGAGGACGCCGGGCTGCGCGTGACCGCGTACCTCGCGGCGCCTGACCTGGCGCAGGCCACCGCGCGCGGCGTGCAGCTGTTCGTCGGGCGGCGGTTCGTGCGCGACCGCAACCTGCTGCACGCCGTGACGATGGGCTACGGCGAGCTGGTGCCGCGCGGGCGCTACCCGGTGGCGGTCGTGATGATCGACGTGCCGGGCGCCCTGGTCGACGTGAACGTCCACCCGCAGAAGCTCGAGGTCCGGTTCTCGGACGCGGCCGCGGTGTCGACGGCTGTGCGGCACGTCGTGCGGCGTGGGCTGGCGGCGGCGCCGTGGGGCGCGGTCGCGTCGAGCGCGGCGGTGCAGATGCACGCGGTCGCGTCGATGGGGCCACCGCGCATGGCGATGGCGTCGGATCTGGCGAGCCGGTACGCCGAGACCACGACGCGGGCGCTGTTCCCGCTCGGCGGCATGCAGCGCGCGGCGACCCAGGCGTCGCTCGGGCTGCGCGCATTCGATTCTCCTGGGTCGGCGGTGCCGGCGCCGATGCGCGCCGCCGAGGGCAGCACGCCGAGCGTGTGGGCGTCCTCGGTGCGCGCGAAGATCGACGAGCGCAGCGCGTCGAGCGGGGTGGGGACCACAGGGGCTTCGCCCCTGGGGCGGGGGCGCAGCCCCCGTGGAGTCGACGAGCGCGCCAAGGAAGCCGCCGAGGACGCGCGCGCGCAGACCCAGCCCACGCCGTCGTTCTTCGGGAGGCTGCGCTACCTCGGCCAGCTCGATCGCACGTACCTGGTGTGCGAGGCCGAGGGAGAGCTGGTGCTGCTCGACCAGCACGTGGCGCACGAGCGCGTCGAGGTCCACCGCCTGCGCGAGCGCGCGACCGGCGGCGCCTCGGTGCAGCGGCTGCTGTTCCCGCAGACGGTGGAGCTGCCGAACGCGGCCGCGATCGAGGGCGCGGCCGACGTGCTGGCCGCGGTGGGCTTCGAGGTCGAGCCGTTCGGCGGCAACACCGTCGCGATCAAGGCGATCCCCGCGGGCCTGCGCTGCGACGCCTCCGACCTGCTGCGCGACCTGATGGCCGACCTCGACAAGCTCGACGATCGCCTCGACCACGTGCTGGCGACGGTCGCGTGCCACTCGGTGGTGCGCGCCGGCGACCCGCTGTCGCCGCGCGAGGCCGAGTCGTTGCTGGCGCAGATGGACGGCGTCGACTTCGAGCAGGCGGGTCTCCACCACGCCCGCCCGGTCCTGCTCCGCATCGGGATCAGCGAAATCGCTCGACGCTTCGGTAGATAGTGTCATTATGACACTCTGAGACGGCGCGACCACGAGAGGCATCTCATGCGCGTCCGTCCACCGGGGAGGTCACGATGTACGCAGCCCCTTTACTCGACAGCTTCCGCACCTTCAACGAAGGCGGCGGCAAGTTCCGCCTGGCGATCCTCAACGCCTGCAACCTCGACTGCTTCTTCTGCCACAACGAGGCGATGGACAACCCGCGGCGTCCTTCGACTTCGCTCAGGATGGTCGGGCTAAGGACGCCCGACGAGCTGTCCGTCGAGGATCTGATCGGCATCGCGAGCGCGTGGGCGGCCCTCGGCGGCGACCAGATCAACCTCACCGGCGGCGAGCCGCTCGCGCACCCCGAGCTCGTCCGCATCCTCACGTCGATCGACAAGCGCACGACCCGGATCGCGCTCAACACCAACGCGATCCTGGCGCCGCGGCTGCTGGCGCGGCCCAAGCTCGACGCGCTCGATCTCATCCTCGCCAGCCTGCACTCGGTCGACGACGCGTTCTTCCGCGACCGCCTCGGCGGCAAGGGCGCCGCCGGCACCGCGACCCACGTGATGGCGCAGATCGCGGCGCTGCGCCGCCACGGCTACCAGGTCGAGATCAACTTCTCGCTCAGCGGCGCCAACCGCGACGGCTTCGACCGCGTGCTCGACTTCGCGCTCGCGCACGACCTCGACCTCAAGGCGATCGCGCTGGTCCGCTCCGACTGCTCGCCGGGGTTCTACGGCGGCGACTGGGTCGACCCGGCGTGGATCGCCGACCGGCTCGCGACGCGCGGCGCGACGCCCGGCAAGACCCGCGACTCGTTCGGCGGCCGCAAGACGGCGTACACGATCGGCACCTCGAAGATCGAGGTCAAGAACATCGCCGCCGGTCGGCTCCGCACCGACTTCTGCCGCGGCTGCCTCCACCAGGGCGAGTGCGGTGAGGGCGTCTACGGTGTCCGCGTCGGCGTCGATGGCCTGGTGAAGCCGTGCCTGCTCCGCAAGGACAAGCACCACCCCGTCGCGCGCGAGCTCGGCTGGGAGCGCATGCTCCTCGAGACCGTCCACGCGATGGTCGGCGACTGGTCCCGGGCGCGGTTCGTCAGCGGCGCGCCCGGCTAGGTATATACGTGGTTCATGAAGCTGGTCGTGATCGTCGGGCCGACCGGCGCGGGCAAGACCGCGCTCGCGGCCCGGCTCGCGGCGCGGTTCGGCGGCGAGGTGGTCAGCGCCGACAGCCAGCAGGTCTATGTCGGGATGGACATCGGGACCGGCAAGGCCACCGCCGAGGAGCGCGCCGTGGCGCCGCACCACCTGCTCGACGTGGTGCGGCCCGATGACGAGATGACCGCGCCGCGGTTCGCCGCGCTCGCCGACGCCGCGCTCGCGGACCTCGCGGCGCGCGGCAAGGTCGCGATCGTGTGCGGCGGCACCGGGCTGTACGTCCGCGTCCTGCTGTTCGGCCTCGCGGTCGGCCCGCCCGGCGATCCGGACCTCCGCGCGCAGCTGCACGCCGAGGACCTCGAGGCGCTGTGGGCGCGGCTCGAGGGCGTGGACCCCGCGTGCGCCGCGCGGATCGATCGCCACGACCGGCGGCGGATCGTCCGCGCGCTCGAGGTGTACGAGCTCACCGGCGAGCCGATGAGCGTCCACCAGGCGCGCCACGACTTCCGCGCGGTCCCGCCCCGCTACGAGGCGCGGCTGCTCGGCCTCGCGCCCGCGCGCGACGCGCTCCACGCGCGGATCGAGGCCCGGGTCGAGGCGATGCTCGCGGCCGGCCTGCTCGACGAGGTCCGCGGCCTGCGCGCCCAGGGCTACCGGCCGCCGCTGCGCTCGCAGCAGGCGATCGGCTACGCCGAGCTCCACGCCCACGAGGACGGGGTCCACGACCTCGCCCGCGCCGCGGAGCTGATCAAAAGGAATTCGCGCCGTTATGCACGTCGGCAGCGGTCGTGGTACCGCAACGATCCCACCGTGACCTGGTCCGAGGACCCAACGCAGGTTGACCTCGATTCGCTGGAGCGGTACCTAGCAGAGCCCCAGGCCCCGTGACCATGACCGAGCTCATCTCCGACCGCATGATCCTCGAGTTCGAGCGGCCGATCATCGATCTCGAGCGCAAGATCAGCGAGCTCCGCGGGCTGTCGACCAACACGGTCGACTTCTCCTCCGAGATCCGCAAGCTCGAGCAGAAGGCGCGCAAGCTGCAGAAGGAGGTCTTCGCCGACCTCACGCCGCAGCAGAAGGTCCAGCTGTCGCGCCACCCGGGCCGGCCGTACACGCTCGACTACATCCGCCTGCTCACCGAGGACTTCCTCGAGCTCCACGGCGACCGCTCGTTCCACGACGACCCCGCGATCGTCGGCGGGATGGCGCGGTTCGCCGACTGGGAGGTCCTGATCCTGGGCCACCAGAAGGGCCGCAACACCAAGGACAACGTCCATCGCAACTTCGGGATGGCGCGACCCGAGGGCTACCGCAAGTCGACCCGGCTGATGCGCATGGCGGCGCGGTTCGGCCGCCCGATCCTGTGCTTCATCGACACGCCCGGCGCGTACCCCGGCCTCGGCGCCGAGGAGCGCGGCCAGGCCGAGGCGATCGCCAAGGCGCTGCAGGTGATGGCGAGCCTCGAGGTCCCGGTGATCTCGATCGTGATCGGCGAGGGCGGGTCCGGCGGCGCGCTGGCGCTCGGCGTCGCGGATCGCATCCTGATGCTCGAGTACTCGATCTACTCGGTGATCTCGCCCGAGGGCTGCGCGTCGATCCTGTGGCGCGATCCGGCGAAGGTTCCGGAGGCGGCCGCGCAGCTCAAGCTCACCGCGCCCGACCTGGTCTCGCTCAAGATCTGCGACGAGATCATCGCCGAGGCGCCGGGCGGCGCCCACCGCGACGTCGCGGTCACCGCCGCGCGGCTGCGCACCTCGATCAAGCGACACCTGCGCGACCTGTCGAAGCTGTCCCGCGCCGAGCTCGTCGAGCAGCGCTACCAGAAGTTCCGCGCGATGGGGGCGTTCCTCGAGACCACGGACTAGCTCCCATGCTGTGGGAGCTCGCGCTGTTCTCGATCTTCGCGCCCGCCGCCTACTGGGGCGTGGTCACGATCCGCCGGCCGCCGTTCGGCGTGGCCACGTACGGCTGGATGCTGGTCGGCACGGCGGTGGCGATCGCGATCGCGTACCTCGGCGGGCGCAGCGGCGCCGGCTCGTGGACCGACGCGCTCGCGGTGATCGGCGTCGGCGTGGGGGCGGTCATGCTGATCGTCGCGCCGATGCTGCGGATGGCCGCGCGGTGGGCGGTGACCACGGATCGGCTGCGGCTCGCCGCGGCGCTGGTCGACGTCCGCGATCTGCTGCAGCCCGGGATGGGCGGCCGCGACGAGAAGCACATCGTCGCGACGATGCGCGAGGTCAAGGAGGGCCGCGTCGATCACGCGGTGGCCGCGCTCGAGGCGCTGCGCACGCGCGCGCCGGCCGGCGCGGCGACCGCGATCGACGAGCGGATCGCCGCGCTGTACCTGTCCGCGCAGCGGTTCGAGGACGCGGTCCGCCACGCCGAGCGCTCGCTGCTCCGCCCGGACGCGAAGCTGCCGCCGGCGCTGTGCATCGAGCTGATCGGCGCGCGGCTGCGGCTCGGCGAGCTCGACGCCGCGACCGACCTCGCCGAGCGGTTCCTCCTCACCGCGCACGACGTGCCGGAGCTCGTGTTCCTCACCTACCGGCTCCACCTGACGTTCCTCGCGTACGTCGGCCGCGTCGCCGAGGTCGACCGCTTGCTCGACCCCGCGCTCGCGGCGATGGTGAGCCGCGGCGCGCGCAAGTACTGGGCGGGCGTGGTGCGCCACGCAGCCGGCGACGTCGCCGGCGCGCGCGCCGCGTTCGAGGCCGCGCGATCGCTGGCCGGCCGTGACCGCCGCGCCCGCGCGATGATCGACCTCGGCCTCCGCGAGGTGGAGCGCCCGGCGGCGGCACCCACGCCGAAGGCCGCCGCGTTCGCCGATCGCCTCGTCGCCTCGCCGATCACGATGCCGCTGCGCGCGCCCGGCCGACGCGGCCGCGTGACGGTCGCGTTGATCGCCGCGAACTTCGCGGTCGCCGGCATCTGCGGCCTCGTGCTGGGCGGCTGGGGCGACCTCGGCTCCGTCGTCCGTGTCGGCGCCAACCTGCGCGGCGCGGTCGAGCACGGCGAGCCGTGGCGGATCGCGTCGTCGGTGTTCGTCCACGTCGGGTACGTCCACCTGCTGCTCAACATGCTCGCGCTGTGGTCGCTCGGCCGGCTGGTCGAGGGCCTGTTCGGCCACGCGCGGATGCTCGCGATCTACGGCGCGGCGGGGCTCGTGGGCGCCGCCGCGAGCCACGCGTTCGGCGTCGCCGGCGTCTCGGCCGGCGCGAGCGGCGCGATCTTCGGCCTGCTCGGCGCGTCGCTGATCGAGCTCGCGCTCCACCGCACGCGCTACCGGCGCGAGTGGCGGCGCTCGCTGCTCGGCGCGCTCGCGTTCGTGACGGTCGCGCAGCTCGCGCTCGGGTTCGGCTGGGAGATGATCGATCAGTGGGCCCACGTCGGCGGCCTGGTCGGCGGCGCCGCGATGGGCGCGGCGCTGTCGCCGGGCTGGCGGTGGTCCGATTCGCGCGCCGCGATCCGCGCGGCGCAGGCGGCCGCCGCCGTGATCGTCGCGGTGTTCGCGTGGAGCGGCATCCGCGCGGCCACCACCGACTACGGCGACTCGCTCCGCGCCCTCGACCGCGCGCCGATCGAGGTCGGCGGCTTCACGGTCGACGCGCCGGTGACCTGGGTGGTGGACCAGGGCGAGCTGGTCGACAACGACCTCTACGTGGTCCTGTCGCTCGGCCGGTTCGAGGGCGTCGCCACGCTCGCCGAGCAGCTCGCCGCGGTGGAGCGCGAGGAGCTCCAGCTCGCCATCGAGCGCAAGTTCACGTCGACCGTGCGGGCCGACCACGTCTACGAGCTTCCCGAGGGTTGGCGCGGCAGCGAGTGGATCGTCAGCCACACCGACCCGATGAACAACCGGCTGCAGTACCGGCTGCTCACGTTCGTCACGGGCACGTCCACCGCGGGCGCGCTCTACGTCCCCGACGTGCTCGCGCAGGGCGGCGCCGCGGAGCTGGTCGAGATCCTCGCGACGATCCGCTGACGCGGCTAGTGGATCGCGGGCGAGTCCGCGCGCAGCGCCGGGCGGTCCGCCCACGCGCGGACCTCGAGGTGGTAGTGGTCGTGGTGCGCGTCGTCGTAGTCGGGCGTGAGCACGAGGCGGAACAGGCCGGACTGCGCGAGCTGGCACTTGAGCGTCTCGAGGATCGCGCCGCCCGCGGTCAGCGGCTGCCCGAGGCAGTCGACCGCGTCGCCGAGGCCCTGCTCGAAGTCGTCCTCGACGACGAGCGTGCCGACCTCGGGGCCGATCATCCGGTGCAGGTCGATCGCGAGCGCGTAGGAGTGCTTCGACGGCTTGCGGGTCCCGCGCACGTTGCGCCGCGAGTACGACGAGCTGAACACCGCCTCGGTCAGGCCGAGCGCGGTGAAGTAGCGGCCGGCGTCGTCGAGCGAGACCGCGAGCGAGCAGTCCAGGAGGGTCGGCTTGTCCGACGACGACCGCCACGTCACGCCGCCGAGCGCGCTGGTGATCTCGACGCCGATCTCGACGCCCTTGGCCTCGACGCGCGTGTACGTGACGCCGCGCGCGTCGAGCTCGGCGAGGCACTTGCTCGACGTGTCGTCGGCCTCGGCGACGCGCTTGGCCTTCTTCGGCTTCGACTTCCCGGCGATCGCGAACGACGGCACCAGGATCAGCAGCACGGCGAGGCGCTTCATCCCTCCGACGGTACCTGCGCCTCCGGGTCGGGCAAGTTTCCGGCGCGCCGCTGGGCCAGCACGAGCGCGCCGAACAGCAGCGCCAGCGACCACACCAGCCACACCGAGGCCCACAGCCAGATCGCCCACCGATCGTCATGACCGAACGTGGCCACGGCCATCTGGTGCGCGTCCGAGCCGTGGGCCTTGCCGTTGACGACCAGGACCGGGCGGTAGAGGACGCGGATGTCGACCACCGCGCCGACGATCGCCTGCGCGGCGATCACGTTGCACAGCAGCACCGCGGCGCGCCCGCGCAGCAGCAGCGCGACGCCGAGCACGACCACCGCGGTCGCGCCGATCGCGATCTGGCCGAACGAGTTCGCCATGAACAGCAGGACGCTGACGCCGAGCAGGACGCCGATCACGGCGAGCGCGCGCCGGGCGCCGCGCGGATCCTGGCCGGTCCACAGCATCGCCACGCCCCACAGCGGCGTGCCCATGTAGCCCGCGGCCGCGATCAGCGCCTTGCCCACGGCGCCCGAGCTGCCGTCGGCGAACGCGAGGCCGCTGCCGTCGGGATAGACGTCCATGCGATCGAACCCGACGCCGACGCCGAGCATGATCAGCCCGTGCGAGATCTCGTGCATCCACGTCGCGAGGACCTTGAACGGGTAGAGCACGACGCCGCCGTAGGGCAGCTGCCACAAGATCAGCGACGCGATCAGCGCGAGGCCGAGGATGCGGAGCTCGGCGGGGCGAGGCGCCGGCGCCGGCTCATGGCTTTCCACGCGGCTCCGTCGGCTCGGCGGGCTCGGGATCTCGCACGTCGGTGACGACATCGGCGGTCCGGATGTCCGTCAGCACGTCGCCGGTGCGGATGTCGGTGGGCACCTCGGTGTGCTCGACGCGCTCGGGAAGGCTGTCGGTCGACGCGGGCGTGGGCGCCGCCACGGGCTCGGGCGTCGGCACGCTCGGCTCGGCGGGCAGCGGCAGCGCCGGCTTGGCGTCGGCCTCGTCCTCGACCCCGGTGACGTCGTCGCCGAGCGGCACCGGCTGCGGCAGCGGCGTCGCCCCGCCGTCGTCGGTGGTGGGCGAGCTCGGCTCGGTCGCGACGCTGGTGTCGACCGGGCCCGGCGACGGCGTCGCGAGCCGCGTGACCAGCGGAGGCGGCGTGGTCATCAGCGCGGCGCGCGTGCCGGTCCGGTCCGGCGCCGGCGGCTCGGTCTTCGGGCGCTCGTCGGTGACCGGCGCCTTGCGGCGCTTGCGCTGCTTGGGCTTCGCGGCGGCGACACCCACCGGCGGCGCCGGCGGTGGCGTCACGGCGGGCGCGGGCTCGTCGACCGGCGCGGGCGGCAGCGGTGGCGGCTCCGGCTTCGGCTCTGCCGGTCGCTGCGCCGGGAGGTTCGTCGCCGACACGCCCGGCGGCCTCGCCAGCTCCGGGATCGCACGCAGGATGTCCTTCACCGTCGGCGCGCGCGGCTGCACCGGCGTCCCGCACGCGAAGCCGATGACGATGCCGGCGATCGCACCGCTGACCACGCCGGCCAGCACGATCCACAGCCAGCTCGCCGGGTGCGCCGGCAGCTGCCCGTGCGGGATCGCGGCGATGATCGCGAGCCCGCCGCTGGCCACCGCCTGGGCTCGCGCCGCGCGCCAGATCGCGACGCGGCGGCCGCCGGGCAGCGTGCAGGCGTGGGCCGCGAGTCGACCGATGCCGCCCGAGGTCAGGACGCTGGCGACGCCCGCGAAGATCGTGGCCATCCGGATGACCTGGATCATCGTGACCGACGGATTGCCGATCCCCAGCCGGGCGGTCAGCCAGACGGCGACCGATAGAAGGGGCACGACGACCAGCGCGCCGACCGCCGCGCCCTTCAGAAACCCGAATGATGGCGGCCGTTTGACCGGATCCACGGCGGCCGCCGC
>Ga0163144_10018110_pt1 | contig 14290 bp, 14 predicted proteins | sample OliLak19BULKMAT1_FD_123175 | JGI IMG/M metagenome (GOLD analysis project Ga0163144, IMG submission 123175) | Freshwater microbial mat bacterial communities from Lake Vanda, McMurdo Dry Valleys, Antarctica - Oligotrophic Lake LV.19.BULKMAT1 | ecosystem: Environmental > Aquatic > Freshwater >... | reverse complement strand
TTCACCGGCTCGTGCGGCGGATCCGAGATTGGCGTGGGCGATGGGCTTGTGATCGCCTCGCCCGAAGCCACCTCCACCTACTTTGCGCGCTGGGAATCCGGGTGCGGGCAGTCCGCGTGCGCGAGCGTCACCGTGACCGTCTCGACCGCCCCAGAAGCGCCCGTCTCGGTGTCCGCGGATCGCTCGGGCTTCTGCGCCGACGACGCCGGCACGATTTCCCTTTCCGCTGCGGGCGGCGGCGGGGACACGCTCCGCTGGTATTCTGGCGTGTGCGGCGGTGCCTCGATCGGAAGTGGCAACCCGCTGACCATCGACTCTCCCAGCGGTGCAACCACCTACTTCGCGGCGTGGGAGAACGCCTGCGGCCTCTCCGCGTGCGTCAGCACCGTTGTTGAAGTCGAGCCGGCCCCGGCGATCGCATCGGTCGTGCTCTCGGGTTCTTCGCCGTACACGCAGGGCAGTTCCGTGAGCGTCATCGTCACGCTGGCGTCACCCGCCGGGAATCAAGGGGCGACGATCGCGGTCACCTCGTCGGCGTTTGCCCAAGCAACCATCTCCGTCGCGCCGAACGCGCTCAGCGGCAGTGAATCCGTCATCCTTGCCAACGTCGGTTCGTCACAGTTCGCGTCCGCCATCGCGATGTCCTGCTCCATCGGAGCGGCATCGTCCGCTTCCTTCGACGTCGTCGGTTTGGCCGCGATCCTCTACGTTTCAGCGGCCGGCGACGACAGCAATGACGGGCTCGCTCCCGCAACCTCGCTCCGCAACATTCAGACCGCCATCCACCGCCTCGTACCCGGCGGCCTCGTGATCATCGCGGACGGCATCTACAGCGAATCGCTCGTCGTTGATCGTTCGCTCACGCTCAGCGGCGCAGGGGCTGCCGGAACGGTCGTCGACGCCGCCGACCTCGATCGGGTGGTTCATGTGCTTGCGTCCCTCGTGGTCGAGTTCCGCGACCTGACGCTGCGCAACGGAACCGCGGCCTCGGGCGGCGGGCTCCGTACCGAGGCGGGCTCCGTAGCGACGGTGCGGCGGTGCGAGATCATCGAATGTGTCGCGGCGACCGATGGCGGAGGTATCGAGTCGTTCGGCTCGCTTTCACTCATCGATTCGACGATCGCGCTGAACACGGCGGATCGCGGGAGCGGGGTGCATTCGGCCGGCACGCTCATCGTCAGCAATTCCACCGTCACCGGAAACTCCGGCCCGGCCCACGCGGTGTTCATCCAATCGGGATCGGCGTCGATCGGGTTTTCCACGATCGCCGAGAACGCCGGTTCCAACATCGGCATCAATGGTTCCGCATCGCTCGCGCTGGGTTCTTCGATCGTCGCCGACGCCGCAACCGGTGTGGATATCAGCGGCACAATCACCTCTAACGGCTTCAACCTTGTTGAGAACCCCGCCGGTTCCAGCGGTTTGGGCGTTACCGACCAGGTTGGCGTCGATCCGATGCTCTCTTCGCTCACCCAGAACGGGGGGCCCACCCGCACCCTGGCCATCGCGTCCGGCAGCCCGGCGATCGATGCGGGCGACCCCGCATGCTCGCTTACCGCCGACCAACGCGGAAATCCGCGTCCGGTCGACGGGAACGGTGACGGGTCCGCCGGATGTGATGCCGGCGCGTTCGAGGCCGATGGGCCGACGTGTGCGTGGTCCGTGGGCGGCTGCCCCGGCGACTTTGACGGCGACGGAGACTTTGATTCCGACGACGTGGTGGCGTTCTTCGCCGACTGGGAAAACGGCGGTGGCTGCGCCGACGCGGATGTGGACGGCGACACCGACAGCGACGACATCGTGGTCTTCTTTGCGGGCTGGGAGAACGGTGGTTGCTGACGGCCGACGAGGAAAGGTGATGGGCACGCGGCGGAAAGGGGGGCGAACTTGCACCCTTCAAGCGGACGGAGGCCTCAGGCCTTCTTGCGGCCGCCCGTCTTCTTCCGCGTTGTCACGCCCCGACGGCTGGTGGTTGACGCCGTCACCCGGGGCTTCTTCGCGACCACTTTGCCGCGCTTCTTGACCGCCGGTTTCGCCTTCGGTTCCGGACCAACCTTCCGCGCCTTCGTCGCGATCTTCTTGGCCGCCCGGGGCCGTTTTCGCACGGCCGCTTCCTTTTCCCACCGATCAATGATCGCGTCCGCGGTGGCAATCGCATCCGGCAGCAATGACGGGCGCTGACCAATCACGGAGAGCGCATCGGCCATGACGGCGCTGACCGAGTCTTCCCCGGCGCCCGCCCGCAGCCGGATCTGGTTCAACCGCCCCCGCAAGAATTCGTCGGAAACGCGCGGGTCGGCGGCCCGGTTCACCACGGCCGACCAGCCGATGACGCTGGTCCATTCATCAGGGTCGTCGCACCAGCGCGCGATGTCGGCGAGCGGGAGCGTGCCCCTGGCCGCGAGTTCGCCCAAGGAGGAAGCGACCACCCGGTCGGTGAGATCCTTTCGCCAGTCGTCGATGTGCCGAACGGTAATTTTGCGGGCATCGGCGATCATGGTCGCGAGCACGCGGGCGTCGCGCCGGCCCGACGCCCAGAGATCCATCGCCGCGTTGTGGTCAATTTTGACCTTGGCCTTGATTTGGTCGAGGATTTCCGAGGCGGGCGGAACTCCGCGGGCGATTTCTCCACCCTTTTTGGCGATCGATCGCGAACCCTTGACGCCCGCTTCCGCCAACTTGGACAACATTTCGGTGACGTTCATACCCCTATTGGAATGCACGCCGGGCCGGTTGTCAAGTGACCTCTGCGGCCTACCTTGGCTCGACACCCCGGGCCGGCAGCGCGACCCGCACCTCGGCTCCCGCCTCCGAGACGATCGTGACGGATTCGGAAGCCAAATCGATGGTGGTCAACTGCCAACCGGTCGCGACGTTTTCGCCGGCCCGTCGCAGTCTGCCGTTCACCACCGCCATCGGGTTGCGAGCGGTTCCCATCATTGAGGAGAGGGTGAAGACCGGGACCTCGCCGGGGCGAGTGACCTCCGGCGCAAAATCGGCGTTCAGAGGCGGCTCGGCGGGAACCACCGCGAGGACGTCCGCGGCCCGGTTCACCATCGGACCCGGCCCGAACGGTTTGCCCGCCTCCATCGCGAAGATCGCCGCGAGGGCCGTTTGCTCACCCGATCGGGTTGCGGCCCGGACCGGAAGCGGGAGCGGCTCGCCGATTACTTGCGCGGCATGGATGACGGCGGGACCGGGGATCGGCAATCCGAACCGCACGAACGCCACACCCGCGCTCGGAAGGAAGAGGGCGGCCAAGAGCGCGGCGGTTTGTCCGCCGAGGGGAAGGGCGTGACTCGGGATGCTCATGGCTTTTCCTCGGCAAGGGCTGTCGTGGTGGCCTGGGCCGGAATCAGGATGTTCAGACAGATGTGCTGCGTCTCGATAGTCGCCAGCACCGACGGTTCGTTCGCCGAAGCGCTGCGCACGGAAGGTGTGATTCGGAAGGAGACAATCTTCGACGACCCGAGTTGCGATTCGCACGAGGCGATAAATCTGGAGACCGCCTCGAAGCGACCCGTTACGTCGAGCGCGTACCCCACCGAGCGGCCGGTCACCAGCGATCTCTCGTCGGGTTTTCGGGTCCGATGGGCGGTGTGAAGTTCGGAGTCGTTCTTGGGCTCGATCCTCTCGATGCGCACGTCCAGGTGGTTCGCGAGGTTGCGAATCCGGTCGTACAACATGCCGCTTTCAGACGGTCGGATGGTCCACGCTTCGACCTGTTCGAGGCTGGCCCGGTACCCCGCCAGGGCATCATCGATCTTTTCCGATGTGACGCCCGCCCCGGGGTCGGACCCGAGATCGATGTTCATGACAACGAGTTCGGCCCGCTGATCTGCGACCTCCGCCACCAGCGGCCGGGCCAGCCCGAACCAAGCGCCCGCCGCCGCGAGCGTGATACCGATGGCCCGGACCGCGAAGACGCGGGTTTCGTTGGACCCTGAGGAACCGAGATCGCCCGGCGTGTGTGTCATCAGCGGTTCTCCCTGGGCCCGGATGCGGCGCCCGCATGCCGGGCGTTGGCCGGGATGGCGGGCGGGAGTGAACGCAGCGTGACCGCAACAACAAAATTTTTCACGTCGTCTGACTCCTCGGATCGGGTGGAGACGAGCTGGGCCGAGCCCACGAGCGGATATTTCGAAAGCCTTTCGATGTACTGCGCAAGCGGGTCGCCGCTTGTGCCGGACACAGGCACTCCGCCGACAGGGGTAGCGATCCCTTTGAGTACAAGCACGGGGCGAAAACCGGCCTCGGGCGGGAACGACCCGTTCACATCGACCAGACGAATGGAATCACCGGCGAGGCGGGTGAGCGCACCCAGCGACGCCAACCAATCGGGCCGGTTACCGATGGCCCCGAGCACGACGTCCTCCGCCGCCGCCACGGTCGCCGCCACGGTCGCCGCCTCCGCGATCCGCCGCTGGCGGGCGGACATCTCTTCGACCTTGGGCGCGAGCACGGCGTGAGTTGTGGAGAGCGATGCCGCGGCGTTCAGGTTCAGCACCACGTCACCGGCGATGACAAGGGCCGCGGCGGCCGCCCCCAGGCACAGCGCCGCGGAGCGGCGTTTGCGGTCGCGTCTTCGCGACGCCGAGGGCGGAGCGATCGCCATGAGGTGTTCGTCCCCCTCCGCGAGCGTCGCGAGATCGCCCCGCTGGTCTTCCGCCCCCACGGTCGGCCCCTCGGGATCGGCCCGGTTGTCGATGCGTTCGATGGGTAAATCGAGTTGGCCCGTGAGGACCCCCGCGATGCCCGGGATCATCGCTCCCGGGCCGGAGAGGTGGATCGATGCCCGCGCCAACTCGCCTTCCGCGAGCATGAATCGCAGGGTCTGGCGGGTTTCCACAACGTATCGCTGGATCGCCGACTGCATTCCCGGCAGAACAGCCTCGGACTTCAGGCCCGTGAGCGAATCAAGAATCTGACCTCGTTTCGGGATGCCGACGCTGAACAGAACCCGGCACGCGGCCTCCCGCTCGATCGTCCCTTCGGTGCCGCCGGCTCCCGATCCGCGCATGATCGCCTCTAACAACTGTGCGTAGCCAAAGTCGACGCTTCTGGCGAAAATCAGGGAGCGCTTCTGGGCTGACGAAATGATCGTGACCTGGTCGGACATCGCAACCACCGTCATTTTGTCGCCCGCCGCCCCCTGCAGAACCTCGTTCACCGCGGCCCCCAGCAACGCGGCTTTGGCGGGGATCTGCTTTCGCACGATCAAGCCCGCCCGCTCGGCGAAGGCGGCGATGGTTTCCGAGGTGCTGCGGCGATCCGCCACCGCGAGCGCATGAGTCTTGGCGGGCTCGCCGCTCTCGGGCGGGTCGGTGTGAATGACACGGCACGCGGTAAGCCACTCCGACGCCTCGCCGGCCAAGCCTTCCCGCAACGAGAGCACCGCCGCCTGCATCGCCGCCGACGCCGACGCCGAAACGCTCACCAGTTCGCACGCGACCGTGGGAGCGTGATAAATGATCGTCGCCCTCGAACCCCGCGCGAGCTTCAGCTCGCGGCAGAGGTTTGCGAGCGGTTCGTCCAGCGGTCGTAATTCGTTCGACCAGTTCGCCTCATTCTCGGCCGGATCGAGCATAACCCGTTCCAGCCGTGTGATGTGCTTCCCGCGGACGGTGGCCAGCCGAAGGCCCGCAGGCGAAATCCCGAGAATGGTCTCTTCACGTTTTGACACGGGCAACCTCCGAGGGGGGCTCCCGCAGCGTGCAGCCCCCGACCGGCGGACATCGACGCGAATCGGACGTTCGTTCACTCCGAGGAAGATTGAACTTATAAACCCGGGGGAACGTCCCGGTCTCAGTCCGGGCCCAGTGTCACTTGGACCCGCCGGGCACAGCCGCCCGCCCTGCCGTGAACCACGGCGAGGCCGTCGGCCAAGGTGGCGGGGAGTTGAGTGAACTCGATCGTGGCCCTGTTGGCGAGCGTCAGCGAACTGCCCCTCACGGGAAGGCGGAGCCGGGGCTCACCGCTGCTGCCGAGGCCGGGGTTGTCGCTCAGCGAGCTGGATACCTTCGCCACCACCATCCCGCCCGCTTCCGCGGCGTAAAACGCCTGAACCGATTGCAAACGGAGCGTTCCGACATCCGCCTCATCGGCGGAAGCGGCCACCGATCCCACCACGACAAGGTTCAGCGTGGCAAGCACCACGACAAGGGCCGCGACTCCCATTGCCCGCCTCGGTCGACTGCCTCGGGGTTTCTGATCGGAAGCCGTCATGGAATTATCCTGATCCTCGGGAGAACCACCGTGTCCAACCGGAACTCGTTCACCGTGAGCGAGACTTCGATCCGCTGCGCGGCGGCGGGCGTGGCGGCGGCCGACGTGGTTGCGTCGTCCATTCGAAGCGTCAGCGCGAACTCCCGGACGTTCTCGCAGAGCACTCCGCTGGAGCCGTCGACCATCCGTTCCAGCAGGTCGGTCCCGGCGAGTTCGATGCCGCGACCGTCGAAGAATCGGATTGAATCGCCGGTCGCGGCGGTAATCCCAAGTTCCGCGCGGGTGGCCCCTGCGGGGATGTCCCGGAGAAGCCGCACGATCCGCTCGAGCGCGAACGCGGCGTCCTCGGCGGTGCGTCGGGCCTTCGACGACTCGACGAAGGCGTCCGTCGCCGACATGGTGATCGGAAGGGTCACCACGCCCACCATCGCCATGACGACGATCGAAACCATCATCTCGACGAGCGTAAACGCTGTCCGTTTGATCGGGCACCTTACCATTGCGTGACCATCCCGGAAAGGGTGAGCGAGGCCGTACCGCCATCGGCCAGCGGGAACGACACCGTGACATCGATCGCGCGGAAGAGGTCAACGGCCGGCGACCCTGTGGGCAGCCCAGAGGCGCTCACCGGGGCTCCGATGGCAATCGAAAACTCCATTCCTTGTGCCGCATACGTCGCCCCGACCGCCGCCATGCGGGCCGTCAGCCCGGACGGGCCGCTGAGATAGACCGTCGGCGTTGCGAGCGCGGCGTACCCGAACCCCGGCGCCGCACTGGAGACGTCCGCCAGCACGGTCTCCATCACCGCCGATGCGTAGGCCGTGGCCCGGATCGCCGTTACAGCGTCGGCACGGCGGGAGACCGCCGCGTCGGTCCACACGAGCGTGGTGGGCACGCTTATCGAGACGACGAGAACAACGACGACGGCCTCGAGTATCGAAAAGCCGCGACGCGAGGTCGTTCGGGAGGGCTTCATCGGTCAATCGCCCCCGATGGTGACACGACAACCCGGAACCCGCCGGTCAGCGAGATCGTCGCGGACGAGGCGAATGTTCCGGAAACCCTCCCCTTTTCGTCACGAATCTGGGGCGTTCCGTCGTAACCGAACCAGAGGGTTCCATCGCCCCGTGATCGATCACCGTTCTCAAATTCAGTAATCCGCGCCTTTGCGAAAAGACCGTCGAGCGCAATCTCCGCCACTTCATTCCCCAGCGCGTTTAACGCGGGTGTCGGTGGACCCGCCGTGGTCGCGATTCGTAGCGGTTGAAAAATCGAGCCGCGCAGCACCAGCCGCAAGCCATGCGGCTGCCCGCTCGCCTGGGCTCTGCCCCGCGCTAAAACAACCTGCCCTTCGATCTCGGAGCGGGCCGCGGCCGCGTTCATATCGTCAACACTGCCCAGCGCCGGGATGGCGGCCACCGCGAGAATCCCGGTCACCATGACGACGATCGACATCTCAAGGAGTGTGAATGCGCTTCGAGCGCTGGAATCGGCGTGTGGGATCGGAGTGCGCATCGCGGTTTCAAGCGGGTGGGGAGGCCGATTCATCACAGTTCGTTGGCGGTCTTGAAGCCGCCCGAGGGGTCGGGAACCGTGGTGCTTTGCTCCGTGTTGGCGTAAAAAATCGCTCGTGGCGGGCTCGACCCGTTATCGACAAAGTAGTTCCACCCGTACCGTTCCGATCCGGTGACGGTCCTGCTGAGAGCCGAGCGTTCGCTGACGGCCTGAATGGTTGCGATCCCGCTCCACGGGTTCGCCGGCATCGGCGTTTGCATGACAACCCCGAGTGCGAGCAGGTTCTCGACCGTGGGATATGGGGGGTTTCCGGCGAGCAACTGCTTGGCGCGATATCCGGCGATCCCCGCCCGCACCCCGCCCAAGCCGCCCTCGGCCGCAGCCGTTTTGGCTTGCTCGGTCACCCCGCCGAACTGCGGGACCACGATCGCCGCCAAGACACCGACAATCACAACCACCACCATGATCTCGACAAATGTGAATGCCCGCGTGATGGGGGTGCGCATGCGAGCGACTTCGGCCGGATGAGGGTCGCCGGTCCACTCCCGTCACGGGTTATAGGAATTGCCCGGGTAGTTCTGGATCGATTGGTCCGCTTGCGCGGTCCGACATTGAAACCGGGACGGGGCCGCTGCAAGCGACCATCGGCGCTGCCACAACCGCCGAGTCATCGCGGCACGGGCTCCGTCCCGGGGCAATCGTTCGATCTTGAAGAGCCCGCCGTCTATCGCGGGCCGTCCGCGAAATGAACGCCGTTGATGACGGTGCCCGTGCAGTGGGTGGTGTACTCGAACGGGTCGCCATCAAACATGGCCACGTCGCCGTCCTTGCCGGGTTCCAAGGAGCCGATGCGGTCGTCGAGTTTGAGGATGCGAGCGGCGTCGATCGTGATCGCGGCGAGAGCCTGGTCGAACGTAAGCCCGTTGGCCGCGGCGATGGCGGCCTCGAAGAGGACGATCCGGGTTTTGGGGACGTACGCCTCGTAGCCGCTTTGGATGGCGAAGGGGACGTCGGCGGCACGGAGTTTGGAGGCGGTTTCGACGCTCATGTTCTCCATCTCGCCGAACATCCGGAACATGGTGGGATGGATGAACACCGGGATCTTGGCGGCCTTGATCTCATCGAGCATGAGGTACGCCTCGGCCGCGCTGTCGAGGATGATGGGGATGTCGAACTCGGCCCGGAGCCGGAGAACGCCCGCGATGTCTTGCGCCCGGTTGGCGGTGACCAGGAGCGGCACTTCGCCGTCGAGCACACGCACAAGCATCTCGAGTCGCAAATCGCGGGCGGGCGGGGTGGGCGGCGGAAGCGAGGGCGAAACGGGAAGCGACGGCGACGCCGGAGGAGAGCCATCCGGAGTGCCGGGAAGGTCCGGAGCGTTGGCGGGGGCTGAGGCAGGGGACGCGACCGGGGCGGTCGGGGCCGGAGCCGGGGATGCAAGGCCGCGCCGGTATTCCTGGGCTTTGATGAGTTGATCCCGGAGCATGGCCACCATTTTGGCGCGTGTGCCGGGCGAAGTTCCACCCTTTTGGGCCCAAGGGCCGAGCGTAGCGGCAATGGCGGTGACGTCTTTTAATACGCTTTTCTCGACGGATTCGCCGGTCGTTTTGATCGCCGCGAGCTGGCCGGAAATAAGTTCGCCCGGTGCGTGTCCGGTGTTGACCGTAGTGACACCGAGGCTGCGCACCCATGCGACCAAGTCGTCGCGCGGGTTAAACGCATCGATGGCCCGAAGTTCCGGCTGGATGGGGCTGGAGCGCTCGAGTTGGTCGGAGTCGGCGGGAGAATTGAAGAGGCCCGAAACTCCGACCGTGCCGCGGCAGTCGATGAGGCCGGGCACGGCCACTTTGGCTTCGAGGATCGTGTGGCCGTCGGGGATCGGGGTGGAAGGGCCACCGACGGCGGTGATGGTGCCGTCCGCTGCGATGATGATGATCCCGGGTTTGAGCGCCGGGCCGGCCATGGTGTACATGGTTTCTGCACGGATGGCGATTTGCGCTGAGGCGCAGCAGGTGGAGGCGGCGAAGAAAAACAGGAGCAGCGTGCGCATGGATCGATGGTACGAGCCCCGGGGAAAGGGGGCCGACGCAGCGCAAGACGACACCGCAGCTCACAAGCAGGGAAGAATGGCCCCTTCGCGGCTATCTCGCGGCGGGTACGGTCGGCACCGGCGGCGCTGCCGTCCAAGTATCCTCCGATTCCTCAATCGCTGTTTCGCGCTTGATCCCGTCTCTGAGACGGACACCCAAGTGCATGGCGATCGGTCGGAAAGTCCCATCGCTGGGCGTGTTGAGAAGTCGTTCATCGGTCGGAGACCTATAGACGAAGGAGCTGGACCCGCCACCGTCGAGGTTCAGGGCGTCGTCGGCCCCGGAGGCGATCAGGATATCGGCGAGTTCGGGCAACGTGAGTCCGACGCTGCGCCCCGGCTGGTCCCCATCGGCGACGACGATGAGCAGAACGCGGCCGTTGCGGGTGACGCCCACGCCGGTGCGCGGGTGCCGGGTGAGGGGATCGATTCGGGCCGAGTGGGCGGTGTTAATGCCATTCTCAACCAGAAGACCGGTACTGTCGGTGGACGCCGCGGAAGCGCCGATCCCGGCCACGGCGTCCCACGCTCCGACGAGGTCGTCAAACCCGAAGCGGCCGACTCTGGCCGTCCCGCTTCGCGCGAAGATGATCGCGGGATCGGGACGGCCCTTGAACTCGCGGACGGGGGAGACGACAAACCCCTCGCTGATGGCGAGGCCGAGAACGTCGGCGAAAAGCCGGGGAGCGATCTCGTGAGGGGGCGGACCCGCCGACGGCAGGGGCGGCCCACCGTCCGAACTGGCGGCGGCCCGCGAAGCGTTGGCGGCGAGCGTTGTTGGGCTTATCACCCTCGTGAACATATTCGCGTTGATGGCGAGAGCGGCATCCGATTCCGTTGCCCAGTCCGGCACCGTGCGGAGGATCGCCTCGGGGTCCAGATCTGTTTTCTTGATCGGCTCGGTCACGAGAATCTCAATCTGCGGATCGGTGAGTTCGACCCTGGCGATGTAGAGCACCACGGGGCCGTCGGGCGTGATGTGGACGCGTGAAGCCACTTCGAGCGGCTCGGTTGCCGGCGCGTTGAAAACCGCTCCCCACGAACAGAACGAGAGAACGCCGAGCCGCGCGAGGCGGCCCATTCCGGGCGTCGGGACCATATTCAGGGGCTGCGATGGCAATTCGGGTCTATCTCTCGTGAGGGAAGTCGATGGGCAAGCGTCTGAGTCTATGACTTCGCAGCTGCCTAAAGGACCCGAGGGCACCTGCGGTTCTGTCAGACGAGTTGACATCCGCCCTTTACTTGGCTCTGCCGTTCCGCTTCCAAGATTCGTGTGACGTCCAACGCATCGTCGAGCGTCGCGCGGAGGGTGAAGGGTTCGCCTCTCCTCATTGCCGAAACGGCGGCCAGCATGTGGGCGGCCTCGCCTTCATAGCCACTGACGCCGGGGAGGTCAATCGTTTCGGCGTGATTGGCGCGGTACACCCGGAGCGGTGAGGTTGGGTCGGCGAGGTCGAAGACCGCCGTTGCACCCTCGAAAAGCGCGGTGTAACGCATCGTGAAGGGGAAGCCGGGGGCGTGGTTCCACCCGCCCTGAGCGATAACGTGCGCCGGAGCGTTCTCGCCCGGGTATCGGTACGCGGTCGTGCAGTGATCGAGCGTACCGACGCACGTCACTTTCGCGGGAACCCCGAAGCACCAGAGCGCAAAGTCGGCGTCGTGGATATGAAGATCGACGAGCGCGCCACCGGTGCGGGCGGGGTCCGAATAGAACTCCTTGGACCAGTTCGGGCCGCTGCCGAGTCTCTGGAAGGTGACCCCGATAAACCGGCCCCACTCTCCTCGACCGCCGCGAGCCTCGTCGACGCGGTCCTTCAACCAAGGCCACCCGGGCCAGAAACGCATGCACATGGCGGGCATGACGACGACGCCGGGGTTAGCCCGCGCGGCCGAGACCAGTCGCTTGACCTCCGAGGACCGCGTCGCGACCGGTTTCTCGATGAGGACGTGGATTCCCGCGCCCACGGCGGCGACGCCGAGTTCGATGTGGGTGTCGGTGGGCGTGCAGATGCTGACGACGTCGACCGTGCCGCTCGCGATGAGCGCGGCGGCATCCGAGAATCGCTCGGCACCGTGAATCGAGCGGACGAGCGCGGCGGCATCGGCTGTGGCGGTGGCGAGATTACCCGTGGATGCGGCCATGGCCCGCTCGATGTGCGGATCCGCGACCGCCGCGATGCGGGCCTCGGCGCCGGCCGCCATCGCGGAGCGATAGGCCGCGAGATGAGTACGGCCCATGAAGCCCAAGCCGATGATGCCGATTCTGATTTCGCCGATTGGCACGGTGTGGAGTTCCTACAGGGATGAATCGGGGCGAAACGTTTGGATGAACGCGGCGGCATGGGCGACGTCCGCGATACGGGATTCACCGGCCTCGCGTTCGATGACGAGCGGTATGTCGCGGTCGGCGGAGGCTAGGTTCGCGAAGAAGCGTGGCCAATCGACGGCTCCGTCACCCACCCGAACTTCGCTGCCCCAGGTTCCCGGCGTTGCTGATGGCAACGCGTCCTTGATGTGCACTTGCAGGACGTGCGGGAGGAGTTTCTGGAGTGCGACGACCGGGTCGCCCATGCCATACAGAATCATGTTGGCTGGGTCGAAGTTAACGCCGATGTGGGCGACGGGTCGGAGGGATTGGTTGACGTCGTGCAGGGCGGCGAGCAGGGTGTCGGCGTCTTCCTGCCCGGTTTCAAGGGCCAGGGTGATGTTGTGGATGGCGAAGACATCTGCAACCTGTCGGAGGCGGTCAATCATGCGGTCCCGAGCCGGATCGGAGCTGTCGTGGGGCAGAAAGCCGGCGTGCAAGGTGACCAACGGAAGCCCGAATCGGGTGGCGACGGCGGCGCATGCCTCGGCGTTTCGGAGGTTGGCTTCCCAATGGGCATCGGGCCTCAGCCCCCCCGTGGCCTTGATGCTTTCGAGCGTGCTGTAGTCTTCGGCACAGGTGGACATCATGCCGGACCCGATGCGGATGCCGTGGGAAAGAAGAAGTTCGGAAGTTTCGTCGGCACTCCACACCCCGGAGCGGATGGGATCCAGGGCCAGTTGGACGCTGGATAGACCGCAGGCATGGACGTAGTCCGCCAAGTCGGCGGGCGAAGTTGGGCGGAGGGACCAAGAGCAGACGGAGGGGGAAGGCATGTTTCGTCATCCCCTCAGAGGTCAAGAAACTCGACACCGATTCGGGCGCTGCTTTGTCTTGAGTGGGTCGTCGAGGGTCTCCAGTAGGAGTCGCACGCGGATCGCGAGTTCGAGTTGCGCGATCAACGGCGATTGTAGAGCGATCGTCGAGATTCCGCAGGGGGTGATAAGGGTTGAGAGTCTGCACCACCGAACCGCGGCCATTGCGGATGCACTCCTGCGTTTTCGCAAGCACGGAACGGATTGGAGCCTTTGTCGCCAAGGTCTCGTGAAACCAGCGCGGCCGCGGCGGAAAGGGGGTAAAGACCTTATCTCAAAACGCCTTTTTGAGGGTGTTACACGTTCAACATCGGTTGCATGAATGGCCGGTCGCGGGTAAGGTGTTGACCGAAGGCTTGCTCGAGAGAGCAACGCCTCAGGAGACACCATCATGCGCGCTTCTCGTATTGCTGCCTTTGCGTTGGCAGCCGTTCTCGCGTCGGCGAACCCCGCGACGTTCGCGGGCGCCCCGATCGGCAATTCGTTCACCTTCGCCGCGTACCTCCGGGTTTCCGGCGTAAATCGTAACGGACCCGCGGACTTCCAATTCCGGCTCTATGACTCGCTCACCGGCGGGGTGCAGGTCGGTCCGACGCTGCAAGCATCCAATGTGAACCTTGTGGAAGGATTCTTTTCGGTAAGTCTGGACTTCGGGACCGGCGTCTTCGCGGGGGCTCAGCGGTTCTTGCAGGTTTCGGTGCGGGACACTAACTCCGGCCCGTTTACCACGCTGAATCCACGGCAGTTTCTCTCGGCCGTGCCCTACGCCTTATATGCGATGAACAGCCCGCCCGGAACCCAAGGCCCCATCGGGCCCGCCGGGCCGACGGGACCCACGGGTGCGGGCGGGGCAGCGGGGCCGATTGGTCCGCAAGGGCAACCGGGCGCGGTCGGCGCTACTGGCCCGCAAGGTGTGGTGGGTGCCGCCGGTGCCCAAGGTCCACAAGGTGATACGGGTGCAACAGGTGCAGCCGGTGCCCAGGGACCGCAGGGTGATGCAGGAGCAACCGGAGCAAGCGGCCCGCAGGGTCCGCAAGGTTTAATGGGGATACCGGGGTCGCAAGGCGACACCGGCGCAGCTGGCCCCGTGGGTCCGCAAGGGGCGCAGGGTGACACCGGGCTCACGGGCGCGACCGGCGCACAAGGGCTGCAGGGCGAGACCGGCGCAGCTGGCCCCGTTGGCCCGCAAGGGGCGCAGGGTGATACCGGGCTCACGGGCGCGACGGGCGCACAAGGGCTGCAGGGCGAGACCGGCGCAGCTGGCCCCGTTGGCCCGCAAGG